>Ga0153937_1000097_pt1 | contig 30964 bp, 31 predicted proteins | sample TSNY021MetaG_FD_104680 | JGI IMG/M metagenome (GOLD analysis project Ga0153937, IMG submission 104680) | Attine ant fungus gardens microbial communities from New York, USA - TSNY021 MetaG | ecosystem: Host-associated > Fungi > Mycelium > Unclassified | place: USA: New York, Robert Murphy County... | reverse complement strand
GATGTGAGTGGTTCTCTCTAGAATCAACTCATAACCATGATTTGAATATGCTTTGTTGGCGACCTTGATTCGGGCCTTTGAGACCTGATACACCTTTCCTTCTTCCAAACGTGAGAATAACTCATCTGCTACGGTGTTGAAGGCGGTAACCATAATCTTGCCACTTTGGTCTAAAAACACTACGCTAAATAACTTGCCATCGCTCGTTTCCTTGGACCAGTTTTTGATGTTGCTTTTCTGAACTACTCGAGCTTTGATGGTCCAGTTGACCCTATATGGATTCAACTCCTCGATAGGAATGATTGGTAGAGATCGCGCGTTCTCCTCGTATTTTCGCTGACCATCGAACAGAGGGTGGTTTTGTTGTTGCTGGACACCGGTGCTTGTCTCACCACCCAGGGAAGCTGCAACAGGCGTGTGCTCCAAGACTATGCTGCTGGTGTCGCCCAAAGCTGTAGGTATGCCAATTTTCTCGTCCGGGTTGCCAAGAACACGGATGCTGAGCAAAATCACCAATCTGTATATAACAATGACTTCCATCTGCAATCAAAAAAACAGGAAGTACGCACCGCCTGTTCTGTACAATGTTTGATGTCCATCTTTCGATAACTGCAACAGTGTAATCCCGAATATTCTCGGCCTTGACAAGAGCATTACAATGCGTGGCTAGCATTCCTTGGATGAAGTATGTTCCATCAGATATAATCAGTCGATAACGTTCACTATTCCCTCTGACCACCTTTTTGACTAATAGAAATTGAACGACATATTCTTCCTTCCAATTTGATTCATTGACACAGGAAGACAGAGGTAGATGTGCACAACAGCCGGTACTAAGCTGAAAAGACGACATTGACGGATCGGAGGAACTAATACTTGTGCATGAGTCATCATGATCTCTATCTGGAATCATCAAACGCTGATCAATGTCTCAATGTTTTGTCAAGCCCGTGACTTATAAAATCCAATCAATAAACAAACTTAGCTTAATTTGATGACCATAATTTGTTGCTAAAATAGCAGGATTTGAGGTTTCATGATTGGCTATTTATTCGGTAATGGTAATATGGGGATTGTATTAGAAACTTTGTGGCTGGGTTTCCATCGGACTTCGAGGGTTGGTACGCTAATATCACATTGATTCTCTGATTTTAGCTTTTCTGACTACCGCCCTGTGTAAGTACCGGCGGAAACAGGACTTACATCACATTAGTGAATATTTGACCCTGAATGACCATTGTCAGTGTTTTTTCTAGTGCCAGGTGCTCCCTTGACAACCTCTTGATGCAGGACATTAATTAACTATGAATGTAGTAAATAGAAATAAATATGCAAGTGTAAGATAGCTATGAGTAACGAACAATAATGATAGGTATCGTTGGGATGGGTATTAGTTAAAATCATCACTAGCGATTAAGTTAGTCATTCTTCAAAAAGATCTTCCCGGCAGCATGGTTTGTTTTGTAGCGTCTCGCCCATGCTTAAGCAACGATGCGACCGTGTTGCCACCCGTTCCCAGTGTATTCCTTCGTGCCCCATCCTTCTGGAGCCGTGACCACATACTGGCAATGGGGCAACCTGGAGCCGATTGCGTATGCGCCATAGTGACAATATAACGGCAAGCAATTTTTATGTGTTCTGTTCGGAGCTTCTGTAGTGCCGCGACAACTGCATTAAACGGATCGCGAAGAATAGATTCTTCCTTTGCAAGCTCGCGGATGGGCTGAGAGGAGGACGACAGGGAAATGAGATAGTCACGGTGCTTTTTGGGCATGTATAACCGCATCTTCTCCATGAATTGACCGTGGTGATCCTTCATTTCGGAGCTCCTGGGCGGAACTGTCTTGTGATTGACGCCGAGAAAAGCGTCGAGTGCGTGCATAACGCTACTCTGACCGGCGGAAGGACCACTTCGCAATAGTTTATGATCATCTGGGATGCCCTCATATTTCCAAGAAGGTCCGTCGCTCCCACTACCGCTATACCAGGGTCGGATCTGCCAGTAAAAAACATGCGGATCACATGTCGGGCGGACAGACTGGATGATTTCGTTAATATTGTTGATTATCCCCGTAAGGCGGACCAGGTCTCGAGAAACCTTCCCTACTGCAGTATAGTCACCTGTGTTGGGCGATAACTGATTGTATTCCTCAAGGACTCGTAGCATTTCGACACCAACAAGCTCAGCTCTAGCTGATGCAAGATAAAAGTTGGCTTCATCCTCTGTTCCTGAAAAGAGATGGCGAAAGCGAATATTCGTCACTGAAAGGGGCTCGGATGGATCTACAAGCTCGTAATTCCATAGAACGGTATCAGCGAACGTGAGTACTGGAGCTATCCCAAGCAATTGGGACACCTCAACAAGCGGCACGGTGATCGATCTTGGAATGATAACGACTTCGGGTGGGGCAGGAAATATTGGGATCGAATGGACGTAGAGATGGAGGAGCCATGAAAGGACGTAATGGGCTCTTTGTAAGAATCGAAGATTTGATTTGATTTCATCTACTGAAAGCATTGGCCACTTGAGATACCGGTGATGAGAATCTACATAAATCTGAAATTAGGAAGATACTTACTAAGTCTATGTCGTCTCGCCATGCCTGGCCAAATTCACGTTTGCTTTTGGCTTCACTGGAATCGTCGTCACCGAGACACAAGCTACCTGCAGCAGCAGAAAGACCATCTTCCCAAAGATCGAAGGAAGGTGGTAGACGTGAAAGGGGAGTCGGAGGGAAAAAACCAGTGTGAAGGTTAATGTCAAAGTCATCAAGCGAGCGACGATCTGGCAGCGAAAGGCGAGGGGCATGAGGAAAGTAGAAGTTGTACAGAGAGAAAACAGCATTAAGGAGGGTACCGACCGCGTGAGGAGGGGAGAGGTGTGGTTGGAAAAAAGTCATGGTCAGAAGAGAGGGGAAAAGAGCAAGGTACGTCTGGAATCTTGAAGGTTGAAAGCTGGCGGTCCTTTAAATGAGATTTGACCACGCCACTGATTACAAGTACAAGATACATATCGCTGCAGAAACGTTAAGGATACGGTTCGGGAGGGAAGCGAACTGGGCCGATCGTGATCCAGACTCGTTCCTGTTCGGAGGAAAATATCCTAGTGTATTTGTGATGAGACAGTATTAGGGCAAGCAGTACATGATTAGTTCCGTTTGAGCTCATCGATTGGCAAAGAATATGTGACTGAAGGGAATATCTGAGATCTAAAATCGTAAGTAAAATAGTTACATAATCGATTTTTGTGCGGAGTCACAACAGATCCCGCTACCGCTGTACAATTAAGCCTGTGTATCATCAACACTTGGTCTGATCAAATGTCTCCTCAAACATAATCAGCTTTCTAAGGATCAGATATGGATGTGAGGCCTCGCTATGTTCCTCTGGTAAGGCTGTTCAAGACTTGGCAACACCCGTTAGCCGAGCTATACGTAAGTAAAACACTTGCCGCAATTCTGTAAATAAATCCCTCTTTCAGGGTCGATGTTCCATTAGTGCTGCATGCTCCTTTCTGGTATGCGATCCATCAATGATTAAACAACACCTTTCAGGAACAGACTGAAATAAGTATGCCTGACATACGATTTCAACAATGGAATCTTTATTTCATCTCACTCAGAGGTTGCAAAATACTGCTTCAAAGCTACACGTTGACTCTCAAAGCTCGAGAAAGTGGCATTGCCTGACGCTTCAGACGTGGAACGGAACAAACAATCTTATCAGACTATATTCTAAAAAGGTATAACAAAAGGTGAACAAGAATCAGAAAGGATGCTCCTCATCCCTCCACTTCAACGGGGCAGTATCACCATCAGCGTGGTCTTGTAAACCACACTTACGCCGTACAACTTCAAGAACCTTCTCCTTTACGCCCGACTTACCCTTTCTCGAATAGACAAGCCGAGAGATTAACTCTCCAAGCTGAAGGCCTGGGGCGTCCCCAGTCTGAGAATTAATGATAACTCCATGGATTTCAGCCTCGGTGGGAAGTGCAAACTGTGATAACGGAGGCACTTCAGCTACTACGGGAACTTCGAGTTTGGGTGCCGATCTCAGGTATTCTGAGGTTGGGTCAAAGAAACGGTCAACGAGGTCATCAGTAACCTCATTTACATTTGCCGGTTGCCAATAGGGTCGTCTATCTGACCTTTCAATGATGACTGCCTTCACACCAGTGTTGAAATCAGGAGTTGCTTGATTCTGTAATCACAGGATGAATAAGAGTCATCTGATTCCAGGGGCTCAGCCTCACGCAAAATGCTGTAGCTATTTTCATCTCCATGTCGAGTGCTTCAAGTAGACTCTTCTTTTTGCCCATTCTAATGGCTTTCAGAGCAACTTTGAGGCTGGTCGGGCTCCGATCTTCCAACTTGGCCAAAGTACTGATAGCAAATTCCCGTATAATTGAGTCTTGATGGGCAGTTAGAGATTGCAACCTGGTAATTATTTCTTCAATTGTATTGCAGCCAAAGGTGAAGTCGAGAGCTACGCGAACGGCACCAATGAAAGGTGTGGGTGGTTCTTCCGGTTGACGCTCTGAAGAAAATTCCTCGATTGTTTGATCAATCACAGAGGGATGTGGCTTGTCAAGCGCTGATAACCGATCAATGAGCACTGGGACTCTCCTTGATGGGATGTAATGTGTCGCGCATCCAAGTTCACTGCAAAGTGAGGTCATCACTGTCTCACTTGGAGAACAAATCCTAGGATACTCACAACACCGCCCTACCACGCAGACTGTCTGAAGTCAGGGCGAGGTAAGTCCCCAGTTCACCATCCAAATGTGATAGGAAATAACTTGCACCCACGTCGGGGCAATAGCCAATCTTCGTTTCAGGCATCCCGAACGATGTATTTTCCGTAGCAATTCTGAATGGTGCATTTGCACTTAATCCCACCCCTCCGCCCACTGTAGTCGAGCAGTTAGGCCGGACTTATGCTGCAAAAATTCATACGTACATGTAATTCCATCCATTATAACAACATAGGGTTTCTTTAAAGCTGCCAGAATATAGTCTATCTCAAACCTAAATATCAACCAGTCAGGTTGTTACTCAATAATTGACCTTAAATGGATGACACACTCGTGCTTGAAGAAATCAATTGCTTTCTGACGGTGGGTTGGGTCGACAGCATTCTCCACAACATCTGCGGATAAAGGTTCAATATCACGGTAGAATTGAAATGATTACACTCACATCTCACATCACCTCCGGCACAAAAGGCACGCCCAATACCTGTTCCAACTATCGTGCCGCAGAGATCGGATGAACTCCATTCCTAGTGATGTTTCGAGTCAGGAGATTTAGGACAGATCAACATGATACTGAAGTATACTTCAATTTTGGGGCGAAGCAGGGTAAGCATATTTTCATTGAGTGCATTGAGCTTGGGTTCACGATTGAGGATAAATTTCCTCAGGCTCTGATGACTTTGAAAGAGAACAGCCTGCTCCTAGATACAGATAGATAAAAAAAAAAAGACGAAGAGGGATTAGAACTCACTTCAGGAGCGACGGTGGACATCATGTGTTGGGCAATGGTTTGTATCCTCCGGGAAGCACGAATACCACTTCGAGTCATTGAGAAGACCGTAGTCAGCATGAGAAAGAGTTACCTTGCTGCAGGGAAATTAAGAATGTGTGAAATCAGAAACCTTTATCACATGACGTCCCTTTCTGTCCATTGACCACTACCATCCCTCCTCCCTCCTGGGTTCATTCCCTCAAGGTGCATAATCTATCACTAATATCTTCCCTCTTTCTTTGTTACTAGTTGCTCCCGGGGCAGCATCATTCTAGCACTATTTATGGAGATGACAACATAAGCTATGCCACATGTGAGCCTTGCTAAAAGCCTTATTGTCTAAAGGTAGTTATCAGGTTGTACCAAAGTGCGTGGAAAGATGCATGGAAACCTCAAGGCAGAAGTGCACCATTCAAAGGTAGTTGAGGGGTATTGTTAGTCATAGCCGGCAGGGACTTTTATTGCACACCCTTCTATATGTTGTAGTATCGTAGCTCAATGATAGGCTGGCCTTCTGATGTTAAAAAAGTAGCCAGAGCGTGACTGTGTTTGACATGACTTGACATGAGTGAAATGACACTATCAGGTGACTTGCGCGCCGTATAAGGAAGCGTATTGGCAGCTCGTGAGACCTTCTTTGTCAAACTGTACAGTTCAGCCACATAATCTCAACCCTACTGTCAATCACGACCAGGACTATCGTCATTCCTCAAGACCCATGACCCCATCTACCACGTATGTTTTTTCTTCGTGTCAATGTATTGAAGCTTACATAGAAACAGCGTCCCGAGTGCTTCGGTCAGTCATGAACCATCGATATCGCTGTGACGTGATTAAATTCTTGTACAGACGATTGAAGTCCCAGAGACTCTCCTCAAAAAGCGCAAGCAAAATGACAAGGCCCGAGAGGAGCGCCTTGCAACGATTGCGGCCAATCGTAAGGTTAGTCCAACTTGAAATTCGAGCCTTCATATCTTAGATAGGGGATGCATAACTTCATTTCGACACTTGGCTAGTGAAGCTACTTCACGATGTTGCTGTCAAATCCATCTTTCGGGACTGACTTTTTGAAATGCCCTTGCATTGAGATTTGAAGTGAAATTGCGGATACTTACAATTTACTCAGGCCTCCCAAGGAAAGCGCAAGGTCATTTTCAAGCGTGCCGAATCTTATGTAAAGGAGTATCTTGCTAGGGAGAGAGAGGAGATCCGTCTGAAACGTGTTGCTCGTGCATCCGGTGATTTCTACGTACCTGCTCAACCTAAAGTTTATTTTGTGATTCGCATTCGTGGGTGAGCCTGTCTTCAATTTCTTACTGAATCGACCTTGACCTCGGCAGTGTGAATGAGATTGCTCCGAAACCCCGCAAGATTCTCCAACTCCTTCGCCTCTTGCAAATTAACAATGGTGTTTTTGTCAAGGCTACCAAGGCCACTCAGCAGATGTTGCGTCTCATTGAACCCTATGTGACATATGGGTGAGTTCCAGATACAGCTTTTGGTGTCAATTGTACAGCTGAGGCTCGTTCGCAGCGAGCCAAATTTGAAGTCCATCCGTGAACTGATCTATAAGCGAGGCTACGGCAAGGTCAACAAGCAGCGCATTCCCCTCGTCAACAACAATATTATCGAGGAGTCTCTTGGCAAGTTTGATATCCTCTGCGTTGAGGACCTCGTGCACGAAATTACTACTGTTGGACCCAACTTTAAGCAAGTTAGTGTTATCCTCGTCACAATTGTCCAATATATTGTTGTTAATCATTTTTAAAATAGGCTTCAAACTTCCTGTGGCCCTTCAAGCTATCCAACCCCACTGGCGGCTGGAGGAAACGCAAATTTAACCATTATGTCCAGGGCGGTGACTTTGGTGACCGGGAAACAAGCATCAACAAACTTATCCGGCAAATGAACTAGATTTGCGAGGAGACTTTCGGGAACTGGCTAGAGGGGGTCAAATATTCCCATATGATCATTCTAAGCTCAGATTGTTTGTCGATTGTTTGTCGTATGTTTTATGAATAGTAGGTACATCATCTACAAAGCACTCGGTTCCTAGTATCCTAGTGAGGATCTTCCCTGGATGTCTGAGTGTCACTAGATTGACAAAGTGTTGCCGCCCGTAATATGACAGATCTACTGTGGATCTATTGTGGGTGTCCATAAATACATCTCAGTTGGTCAGGTTTTCCTTGAGAGATTTGGTTCTGTATTTTACTATTTGTGCTACAATGGTATCTGCTGCCGAACAACTTTCCAGGTCGAATGCCCACTGGGCGACAGTCGTTGCGCAGAAGGACGTCGACTTTTTCTTGGAATCGGCCAAAGGCCAGAGTCCCCAAGTATGTACTCAAATTCGACAGTAGGTTTTAAATTAACGTCCAGTCAACTTTCAGACCCTTTGGATTGGATGTGCGGATTCTCGGGTCCCAGAATCCGTTATTACTGCTTCCAAGCCTGGTGACATCTTCGTTCATAGAAACATTGCCAAGTGAGCTTCCCTCATCAGTTCACATGATTCACCCTCTGATACTATCGACAGTCAATTCTTTCCGGATGATGTTAATGCTCTGGCAGTCTTGGACTATGCAGTCAACTTTCTGGGCGTCGAACACGGTATATGGAATTTTTCGTCCCGTTCTAATTGATTTTTCGCTCATTGTCGATGTGTGAATTCACAGTCATCGTCGTCGGCCATAGTGAATGTGGTGGTGCAGCAGCTTGCTTAAACGCCGTACAGAGGAAGGATTTTGATCTTGATGGTCCAGTGATCACTATCCCTTCGCTTCCGCCATCGGCAGCCCTTAATCGCTGGCTCGAGCCCCTGACAAGATTGGCTGGCAAGTTGGATATCCGAGCCACATCTCGCGACAAGGCACTTCCTCTTGTCGTTTCGGAGAACGTCAAGATGCAGATCGATAACATTTGCCAGACCCAGACGATTAGAGATGCATGGACAATGGGTACTCCTAAAGGCCAGAGCGTCTATCTTCATGGTTACGTCTATGATCTTGCAACTGGTCGTTTGCAAGATCTGGGGATCACCAGGGGCCCCAAATAAATCGAATTAGTTGAACTATCATCATGTAAAAGACATGTAAGAGACATGCAAAAGACATGTAAAAAATGTAACTTCGTGGAAATAAATTGATGATCGAGAGAGCCTGCCGCCAAGGTCATTTCTGACCACCTGCAAGTGGAAGGCTCTCATTAGTCTCTCCCCTTTACACAACTAGTGATATCTGCCCTTGGCTGTGATGTTCGCTCGGCCGGAACGCCTGTTAGTCCAGATCGCATCTTACAACACAAACCTACAAGGCATAGCAGGCCTTCCACAGGACCTCGTGGACTGGCTTGCTCCAACACTCCAGGTTTCCCATTTTCTCACAAAGGAGAAACGAGCGCCTGATATCGTGGCCGTCGGATTTCAGGAGCTTTTGCCTCTCCATCTCGGGCGTAGGTTTCCTGACACGTCATTCAGAATACCTTTTGAAATTCCCACATCTCACAGTTTCTGGACTATCCAAGTCCGTGATTGAGCATAGGAATGCTCTTATCCTTTCGCAGATCGAAGAACACTCCCCAAACAAGGAGAAGTACTCTCTCATCGCAAAAGTAGTAAATGTGGGTGTTGCACTCCTCGTATATGGGCGGGACGATGGTATTGCACGAAGGGTTCATAATGTGCAAACGCAATGGACGTCGTTCGGACCTCTCTACATGGGGAATAAGGGAGCTGTTGGTGTAAGATTTAGGATTTGCGAGTCAGATGGAGATGCTGGAGAGACTTACACGTATGGTTCTGACTGAACATGTGGGATGTAGTACTGACTATTCCCTGAAATAGGTTCGTCAATGCCCACTTGACAGCCCATGATCATAAAGTCGCGTGTCGGAACGCAGATTATGACTGGATTGTCCGTTCGCTAGTGTTTCCCCCAGTTATGCCCGAGGACAGCTTCAGCACAATATATGACACCTCCCACTTGTTTTTCCTGGGAGATCTCAACTACAGACTGGAATTACCGGTTGCACATCCTCACTATGTCGATAGCAAAGGTCCTAGATTCTCCGAGATGCTATCGTCGGAAAAGATGCGCGAGGACCTTAAGGAATATGACCAGCTCACGGTGGAGAAACGCAAGGGAAATGTTTTTGTTGGTTTACACGAAGGCGAATTCTGGAAGTTCAAGTGCAGTTACAAATATCAACTTGGCCATGTCGATAGATACAGGTAGGTAACAGAGTTGTTACTTCGTCCTTGGCAGATTCTGACGCTTGGGTTTCTTTAGTTCGAAACGGACGCCTTCCTGGACAGATCGAGTTCTCTACGCTACCTATTCTGACTCTCCTGAGAATGGCACCCAAAGCAACATCATGAATGTGTTGTACACTTCAATACCCTCTTATACCACCTCTGATCATGTAAGGTTCCGCTCCTTTACGCCAGGACAGTATTCTCATCCCAAATCTAGAAACCTATTGTGTGCCTTCTTTTAATGCCGCCATCTCCAACTAAACATATATATATTCCAAAAATTCAACTTCCCGTATCATATTGCCCTAGACCTGATCCTAATGCTGTTTTCAAGAAATACTTCGGTCGGTGCCTAGACCGTATCATTGGCTTCATCTGGTGGGTGCTCACATTACTTGGCGCCGGTTCGGGAGTTGTGGGAGTCTTCAACTTTATTGTCGGACTTGGAGCCTGGACTTGGTTCAAGAGTCAGTCACCATCTAACAGCAGCGTTTGAATGAGAATCACATATGTTTAATATTTATACTTCTTGATGACGATTTTACTATCTCCCTCTCAAGATGAAAATAAACCATCCGTACCCCGTGCAGAGGCTCGAGAACATCTCCAGCATTCTTCGTTGTAAATATTTTCCAATTCAGGCTTGCACTGTATTATATAATACTATGATTTTAAGCAGGCTGTACTGTTCCCATTTGCTATCATGGCTGCTCTTGCGTCGTGAGTTCTTTGATCCAATGTGTTGCACTGAGATTCATAGGACTGTCTAGAATACTACCTCAACCTGTCCATGCACCTGCTCTTTCAGACGACGAGGCTCAACGTCCAGCTCTGACTCAAGCAATCGTTACACGACCTGTAGTTCCTCCCTACGGTCAACGGCGAGGTTGGAAGCCATCATCGCAAGATGATTTTGGTGTGTGTGTAGTTGCAATTTCATGAATTCTCTAACCAGATTTTCAGGTGATGGGGGTTCATTTCCTGAATGCCATGTTGCTCAGTACCCGTTAGGTATGGGCAAGCAAAAGGTATGCTTAGCTTGACGCAACCTGAACACTAATGTATTTCTTCTAGGCTTCTTCTGGAAACACACTTGCCCTACAAGTAGATAGTGATGGAAACGTACGTTACGATGCCATTGCTCATCAAGGTCAACGCGCTGGGAAGATTGTTCAGTCGGAATTCAAAGACCTAGTTCCGCTTGCTCATCGCAAGGATTTGGACGATGAGCAACGGGATATGGCGAGGCCGACAGAGGAGGAGGTCCAGGAAACAGCTGAACGAACAAAGGCTGCGTTAGAAAAGCTGGTGAACGGCAAAATCAAGGCAGCTCAACCCAAAAATGTACCTGAAGGCCAAGGGAAGACGAGTTTTGTGCGATATACTCCTGGACAGCAGGGGAACGGCGGTGCTCTCAAGCAGCGCATTATCAAAATGACCGAGGTCGCAGAAGATCCACTGGAGCCACCACGGTTCAAACACAAGAAAATTCCTCGTGGCCCACCAAGTCCTCCTCCACCTGTTTTACGAAGTCCACCGCGAAAAGCGACGGCAGCAGAACAGAAGGAATGGATGATTCCTCCTTGCATATCGAACTGGAAAAACAACAAGGGATTCACAATTCCTCTCGACAAGCGTCTCGCTGCTGATGGTCGTGGTCTTCAAGATGTGAGTCATTGCTTCTGACTTTGTTACTTGTTAACACCACCTACTCAGGTTTATATCAACGACAGATTTGCGAAAGTATCTGAGGCATTGTATGTCGCCGACCGTCTCGCCCGAGACGAAGTTCATCAACGCACTCTTATGCAACAGAAACTGGCGCAGAAGGAAAAAGAAGCCAAAGAGGAACACTTACGCAGGTTGGCTCAACGAGCGCGTGAGGAACGCAGTGGTGTCGCACTTAAACCTTCTGCTTTGAGTCAAGCTGCCATGAAATCATCATTGGCAGCGTATGGAAGTGATGAGTCTGGCAGTGAAGTTGGATCAGGTTCCGAGTCGGATGATGACGCCAAGGATGAGAATGCACGCAAGATTCGTGACCAGATGAGGGCCGAGAAGAGGAGGGAACGCGAACGCGAAATGCGTATGAACAATATGGGACAGGAACAACGGGCGAAGATGCTGGCCCGGCAACAAAATCGCGACATATCTGAAAAAATTGCACTCGGCCTCGCGAAGCCGACATTATCAAAGGAATCAATGCTGGATTCACGCCTTTTCAATCAAGAATCCTTGTCGGCCTCCTTTGCAGATGACGATTCCTATAACCTGTACGACCGCCCTCTCTTCCATGGGTCTACTGCTGCTGCCGCCATCTACAAAGCTAGGGGCAACATTGACGAAGGAAATGATGACTCGTTCGGTGGGGGTACCGAGGAGGGCATTGGGAAAGCCCTCGACAATGACCGGTTCGGTATCGGACGCCCCAAAGTTGGATTTGAAGGTGCTAGCGAGCAGGAAGTCCGTGAAGGACCTGTGCAATTCGAGAAAGATACAAGTGATGTCTTCGGTTTGAATCAATTCTTAGATGAGGCTAAGACCGGGAAAAAACGAGGTTTGGATCAGGAAGTGTGAGTATCAGTTCTTGCAATAACTTGAGTATTAACATTCCATGCTAGTGGTGGTTCGCGAAAAAGACAACAGCTAGACAAAGCCAATGATCGGGAGTAGCCTACCTTTTGTTGGTTTTGCATACCCTGCTTATTTTGATTCTGTGTATCATCTGCCTTCAGTTTTTATAATGTATATCTGTACTCTAAATGGGCCATGGTAATACGTACTATGGGATGAGATACCGTGAGAGAAAGAAACGCACGCAATTGTCGAACTGTGACTGAAATTATCCGAGCTTCGTCAAAATTTGAACGTCACTGAAGTTTTGTCTATTCATCTTTTTAATCGTTGGCATGTCGGAACGAGATGTGGGGGGCTCATTTGCAACACCCTCTGGACCTTCCGGTGTGCGAACAGCCCTCAAATACGTTGGAATACCCACATCTTGGCTTGCCAAGCGGCCGAAACTTCCTTCGCGTAATTGGCTCATCTTCGTTGGTGTCGCCTCATCCATAACTAGCTATTATATCTATGACCGCAGACAATGCAAGCAAATACGACAAGAGTACATAGACAAGGTCAAGAGTCTTGCCGAATTACCGTCCAGCCCTTTTGACAAACCTCGGAAAGTGACCGTGTACGGTAGTAAATGGCCGGGAGACGATGATTATGACCAGAGTTTGAGATATTTCAGAAAATATGTCAAGGTTTGTTGGAGGCAAATCTTCTCTCCCGTCTTGTTATTAATGACGAATGTCCTAGCCGATTCTTATCGCAGCTGCTGTAGACTATGAGATGATTGGATCGAAACGGCTCGGGGAATTGTCAAGCCGCGTCGCGGATGACATCCGGCGCCGCCGACGGATGGACCTCGGTATTGACAAAGAAAGTGAATTGAGCAATGCTCTTCCGACATATGAACCACTCGCACAAACACGACAGCGCGAACTCGAAGGTGGGATTGTCATTGTGGGCCGCCCCACTTGGAAGGAGTTTTTACATGGCCTGCACCGTGGATGGACTGAAGGCTTGCAAAAAGTTGACGAAGACGAGGTATTGGCTCGGGAATTTGAAGTTGATGGTGTGTTTGACGAGCCTGAGAAGCCAAAAATTGAAGCCGAGAGCACGCTCTCGCAAACGTTGATCTCTCAAGGACCTCTACCGGTATGGCTGCCCAATCAAGCTGATTCACAACAACAAACAGACTCTTCATCACCTCAGACCCTGAACGCCTCCCCTCCATCTGAAATTTTCCCCCTCCCCCCTATCCTCCTGGTGCCTTTTACCGATTACATTGGTTTTACTCAGATCCCTCTCATGCTTTGGGGTTTTTTCAATCAACGTCATAAAGTACGCTCTGGCTCCGAAGCTGCGTACAATCTCATCATGAAGAATACTCGGCCTATCGCTCTTCCATGTCATATCTTGAGAGATTCTGGAACCGAAAGCCGAGTTGGTACTATGCAAGGAGACTTGGAATTTGATATACAGGCTGATGCTTACATCAAAATTAATGATATTTCCCATGACATAAACAAAGCCAGGAAACAATACTACGAAGATTTACCGAAGAAACTGGAGACTGCGAGGGCATTGGCTCATGGAATTCGAGAACCTACTCCAGAAGAGCTGAGCAACCCTCCCCCGACCGAAGTTGAACTTCGACAGGAGAGACTTAACAAAGAACGACGATGGCGGAATGACCTTGCGGGGTGGAACATCGTCAAACCCGGCTCCCTGGTAGCCTGGAATCACCGTTTTGCTTTTGCCATTCGAATTTTCACCGCACCTTCTTCGGAGCATGAGTTTGATGACTGACAAACCCCACTATTACAGTGACATATAAAGTCTAACTATGTTACTGTTATCATGAATAATATCGTGTAGAGCCTAATCGGTTTCCACGAAACCACTACGTAGCCACTCATCTAACTCCGCAAATTCATCCTCCTCCGCAACATGATCACGATCTGAGACTACCGACAGAGGTTCTGTACCTAAGACCGAGGATCCTTGGACTGAAAAATTTACAGACTCATATGCAGGTTGTGTTGCAGGTCGCCTAGCATCGCTGGTGGAAGAATCCACAATCTTGGGAACAGGTGTCCGCGATGAAACTTCCTGATTGTGGTTATCAGGGAGAAGGGACAGTGGCTGCTCATGATCAGTCCCACCAAGACAAGTCGAGTTCACATTGAACTTACATACCTTATTATGTGTTGAATGTATACGAGAGCGTTTACGAGGTAGATCCATATCTGGACCTGAATAGTAGACTTCTCCACTTTCTGATTCTGAAGAATGATCCGGAGAAACAGCATCTTTGTCACAGCTAGCTGACTTTCCACCACACAAGAGATCTTCAACACTGGGAAGGTCCTCGTCGAGATTGTCATTTATAGCATTGCAAGGTATTGTATGTCGAAGCTCAACTTCGGTGAATTGTATCTGAAACGTTTCTTTCGTTTTGCGTTTGAGGCCACCATGTTCAATGAGTCCAGGTGTGAGCCTTGCTTGTTTCATTTTGAGGCTATTTCGTATGTCCGTTTGACAATGGAGCCTTTCCAGACCCGACAATTGTTGCTGAGAAGAGTTTTGGACCGTTGATTTTTGCCTCGAAGCATCACCATTGTTCAAAATTTGGTTCCCTTTCTCGTTTCTCCTTCCATTGGCATTTGGACGAGATCGGCCTTCCCGACAGCTGTGCTGGTTGGTCGCATTTGAAACATTAAAACGAAGATGCACATACCAGAGATGCAGGCATCTATTTCTGTCTGCGCAAGCGTGATTGCATCTGTTCCTAGTCAGCGTTAAGAACCATCAAATGACTAAATGGCTTACTGATACTTGCCGTTTGGCAGTTGCACTGAACGTTTTGAGTCTTCGGAATGACCAAGGGCTGATCTCTTCTGTGCAACTGTCAAGTAATTCTCAGCTTAGATTCATGATTGCACAAGTACACATACCTTGAATTTCACCTGTGGCCGCAACATCTGAATTTTCGCTGAGATCTATTTCCCAGAATTTGGGATCATTCTCAAATTCTTGCAAATCCAAGGCCTTTTCAGAGTAACTCAGTCAGTGAATGATTTTTTAATCCTGCTAGACGCACCAACGATGTAATGGGACGAGTATTGAGTGTAGGATATTCGTTTGGTGGTACATTCGGTATGACTGTGTGCTTGATGAAGTTCCCTACAAAACATTCCTTGGAGGAGTATTAGCTTCCCATGTGTCCGGGAGATATAAAACGTACAGATGCAATTAAAACCACAATATTTTGGCTGGGTTTTGTGAGCTGGGCGGTGACGATAAACTTTCTTGCCTTCTTGAGAGCTTTAGTTCTACATTAGAATGTTCAGGTGTTTAGCGCTCATTAGAGGTGTAGCACATCCACTAACGGCGTTCTGCGAAAATCGACCAGGTGGAAATCTGAGGTGATTGTCAAAATTGTAGTCATGTCATAGTATCGTGAGTTTCTCTTGATCGCAGGCGCTTGGTTTGCTAGGTTGCATTCGATTGAAATTTCGACATGAATAGATTTTCTCTCTCTATCGAATGCCACGGAAACTTGCTTCACATTTAAGCAGTATTGTGGAATGTTCGCAAGTGAAGCAAGAATCTCATGACCGAACGGATTTTGTCGATTGAGTAGCTGGCAGTTGAGTTGAATATAATTCATAGTATCATGTACAAGCTGAACCTACAAGTTCAATACGAGCGGGTGGTTGCTGACGAAGTTGATCCAGTGTAGTTATCCCGTTCTCGGCAAGTATCTGGCCGATGAGCAAGCAAACCTTCACCAAATAGACTTCTACTTACTTTTAACCTTCAGGCAGCATCTACGTTCTATCCAAACTTTGAGGTCAAAGAAAAACTTACGATTTTTCGCCAATCTGGTCAATCTGTCTGAGTACTGTCGGCCTGTCTTCCCAGGCCTTGGCAACCAAACATCGAGCACTGGGAAAAAGAGGCTTAGAAGGGCACAAGTGGCCATAAACACTGTATTTGTTCACATCTCAAGTCCATGTAAAAGTTGAGTTCCGAGCTTCTTCGTGATTGCGAGCTCCACCACCACTATTTTGCCCATTACCTCCAATCCAGAAATAGGTAAACTATGCTCACCCTTAGCTAGCCTCGGTGCATGCTTGAAGACAATAAGAGCATCAAACTGCGGTTGTGACTCTCCTTTCCGCATCTCAGCGGCATTCAGTGGAATATTTCCGAGAATGGCCTATCAACTGTGTTAGTCACCGCATCTGCCCCTGACCGTGCCCTTACCTGGAGAAGGAGGAATACTTTATCACGCACACTATCGACCTTCGAGATTGAGAAGCGGATGTCATTATGAATACGTAGTTCGTTGTATACCTGCGTTTAATATAAAACAGATGGAATAACCTTTCATTTGATAATGACAGTACAGTTTTTTCAGAGGCTCTCAGCCGAAGCATGGAGAATCTAGAGAAATCACGCTCAGGAATTAATTCAGATATCAATCGTAAGAAAAGGTACTCCTCAGCACCAGCTATAACTTCTAGCTGTTAGGCCTTATCAATTTCGAGGCTCCAGTGATATCGTGTGGGGGACGCACGATTTCTCGTAAACTTGGCTTTTCCGGAAGATTCATGAGGTCCTCCATCTGTCTATATATCAGATGAAAAGAAAGGATTGTCTGTGACACTGACCGTAGATTTGCGCACATAAAACTGATCAGTAGATTAATGGTATTTCGCAGTTACTCTTGTCACCAAATACCTTGGACATTATATCTCCAAATTCAGTGGACTCTATTGTATCTTCGGAGCCGGTGGCATTGCGTAGTACCAGATTGCTGGACTCTAATTCACCGATGTTCTGGAGTATGATCTCGTCTAATTTCTCCTTCCAACCTTTCCCCTCCTCTTGCTTAATGGCGTAATAATCAGGGTTTTGCTGTAAACGCTGGTATAAGAATGAACTGCGAATCCAGTCTTTTGCAGCTTGCACGCTTGTGATTGTCCCTAGGGCAATTTCTGAGTTGAGGTGTTCAAGCATGTTATGATGTAAGGAGCTCTCCAAAATTGTTTCTCCCTGAGTCAATGCTTGATATTTGCTAACCAATTGGGGTTCGCACATGATTATCGCGATCCCGTCTTTGTCTAGATTCTGGCTAAGTAAGAAAAAAGAGAAAACAAACAAAGGACTCACCAAACTGAGGACGGCCCTGAAATAATAAGAAATTTAATACTGAAGAGGTTTAAGGGAACCAAGTACGAACGGCACGTCCAATCATCTGCATTACATCCAAATCACTATATTCAACGTTCGCATTATTCTGAAACAGTTTGACTCCTCTGATAACTACTGTGTGGGCAGCTTTTATATAACGTGTAAGGCTCCTGGGCATTGCGATGGAGAAGAAGCCTACGAAGGTTGACACCGACAGAGAGCGTCTATACATCTAGTCAACGGTGCTCATAGTTGGTGAACCAGCTTATTTACCGATGTTGCGACAAGGACGCGCAAGACACCATCCAGAAATAAATCCTCGGTAAGTCGACGATCCTCAATTCCCAGGCCAGCGTGATGAACGCCGATTCCGTTTGTTACGAGTTCTTCGGAGATGTGATAGATGAGAAAATGCAGACAAGAGTAACGAGGATGCTACCGCGTAAACGCTTATCCTGAAACTGGGAACTAAGTCTGTCCAGAATCAAGAGAAAAGTAAAAAACTCAAAGTTTCTAACGACGGACCGTGAAGCCCGAACCCAGGGCAGCCTCTCTTTTTGTTTCTCAGCCTCTTCATACGCTTTCAAGAGAGTTGTTGCTGTCTTCAACGTGCCTAAACCAGGAATTTCACAAAATTCCATATAGAAATGAGACCATCAATCAAGCACCTTGACGAGTAGAACAAAAAATAAGAATTGGTTTCATGACTGAATGCTGTTGAAGGATAGGGAAAAGCTGAGTGTCCAGAGTAGTAGCATATTGAAACTCATTTTGTTTAGGCGATCGGGGTACGCCAATCACAAAACGTGCCAGCTTGCAGGGGCGATATTCTTCACCAAACTGAAAAATGCGCTCGTCGGGTAACTGTAAACTCTTGTGACAATCGCCTCACCTTGAGAACTTTACAAACCACATTAGCTCCACGGTTGGTACTTATCCAATTTGCGATGTCGTGAATATTGGGAACTGTAGCAGAGACCATGAGGAATCTCAGTGAGTTGTTACGTGCTTTCATTCGTGAGATAACGACTTCCAGGGTGCTTCCCCTGTTTTCGTTCAGCATGTGTACCTATGAAAGTGGTTCCAGGTTTCATCATAGAGAAAATAGAAGTTACTTCACTTCGTCCACCAGAAATAATCCAATTCGGGCAATGATATCGTCACTATCTTGCCTATCAATAATCTCAGAAATGCCAACAGGCAAACCAAGTATTAACGTTTACCAGGTGCGTGTCAAACTATCCCATTTTTCCGCCTTCGGTATCAATTAAATGAGAAGACAAGATCAGGGAAGAAATGGCAGAAATAGACCGTTGTGATACTAAATATTGTCAGTAAGAAGTCTGAGGGCAACTGAACAAAGTACATGATGGTACTCTTTTTTGCTTCTCCCCAGGCACCTTTGCCAAATTGCACAGTGTCACCAGTGAGTTCACATGCTAAGAGTGTCTTAACACGATGATAGTCTACTCGGAATATGAGATTCACTCCTAATCCCCAGGGATTCAAATTTCGTGATCCAGTCACGGTGCCTCTCAGAACACAAGGCCTGGAACATGTCAGGTGTCAATCGAGGCATAGAATTGAAGGAACCTTTGTTGGCGCGATATAGACAATTCTTGGTTGCCCCAGTTCGGACTGGCTCAGCAACGTAACTATACCAAGTTCAAAGAGGACCGTTTTGCCGCTTCCAGTGGGTGCTAGGGAACTGTCAAGGACTGAGACAAGAATGTAGACGAACAAGATACAGACCGCTAACCACCTGTAATCCATAGCACGCAGTTGAATGCACGCGACAGGACTACTACCTACCAAGTCATGACCTGAAGATGTGATCTACAAAATGCATAGTAAAATCAGGGCTGGCCGAACATAACACAACACCTACGTAATCAAAGCAGTGCGATTGCATAGCATTAAATGCTCGAAATTTGAATATTCCACGAAACATATCAGCTTCATATTGTGTCCTCTTAGCGTAGATCTATCCATAGGGAACGCACACATACGAAGATCCATCACTGGCCTTCTTTCTATAAGAGGCAACGAGTCGCAAAATCCTTTCATTTCATCAGAAATTCTAGGAGATTCCGGATTCTTGGTAAACCTGGTCTGAGTCCAGTATGTATGATGTTCGGTTCTGAAACGCGCAAGAGCTGAGAACGACGGGTTAGTTCCTAGCTTAACAAGAATCGATGATAAAATATACGAGGATTTTTTAATGTTGCCTGTTCTGTAACAGTCTTTGTACGTTCTATCGTTCCTGGTGATGTTTCTTCATCATACGACCAAGTATCCGCGTCAGATCCGAAGTGATGACCTGGAGTGTGGCTGGGATCATGAAACTGCATCGAGTGCCCAGGAAGAGAAGGAGAAGACATCACTAGAAGTAGGTTAGTCTGATAGATAATGGTTCAGATAGCATATACCCACACAACTCGTTCATATAATCATCGAATACATCTGATGATGGGGCAGCTGAAACCAGAATGTTACTCCCGTCAGGACGCATATCAATGTTACCGAGATAATCATATTCATCATTTGGATTATAGAATCGATAGTTACTCATGAGGGCCTGTTGGATGAGCTCAGTACCTCCGATCTATTAATACGTGCGGCGTGATACCCGTGACGTCGCGCCGAAGCAAATGATCAGATCATGTGAGAGGAGCGATCTGTAATTGTAATTGTATACCGTACCAGACCAATCTCTCCGCAGTATAATTATGGCTTCTTCACATACCGCCCAACAGCTTGCTTCACAGAAAGAAGTGGCTCGAAAACTGGAGGAGTATATCGAGAAGTAAAATAGAGATCAGAGTGTTTCCTCTTGTCTCTAACAACAATCCTTGACAGGATCCACTACTCTGACCGTTACTCTGATGAAAACTACGAATACCGCCATGTAATCCTTCCCAAATCACTCCTCAAAATAATCCCAAAGCAGTACTTCTGTAACGATTCGGGCACACTACGTTTATTAGAGGAACACGAATGGCGGGGGATTGGTATTACTCAAAGTCTTGGCTGGGAGCATTACGAAGTTCACGGTAGGTAGAAAGGAGCTGAAACTATTATGTGCCTCGTTGATCCAGTACAGCACCTGAACCTCATGTTCTCCTCTTTCGTCGAGCAAAGAATAATGAGCCATCGAACCCCGCGAGAGGTAAATTGGTCACGGAGACCATTCGCAGGAAGTGACTTAATCCAGGCGATGACTGGATGTATTCACACCATTCGTACTGGTAGTATGCTTATGAGGCACTTATTTTCATTAGTGGTTTTCGCTGTGTTTTATGACTGTCATATTGCGCTTTGAATCGTTGTCCAGCCATTGCAATATCCACTCTAGCAGAGCTGGCCTTCATTCATTTTAGATTCACAGGAATTATGATAGGTCTAATCTACTCAGAATTTAGAATTAGGAAGGTCAACCCACCGGGCCATGGGGCCAGGGTCAACAGAAGGGCTCAGGTTCTGTTTGAATGCATGCACGTCCTTGATGTATGTTGCTTTGGGAAGTGTGGGATTTACATCTTCCCCCTCTATTGGATGCTTTATTATGCATGGGTGAATTTCAGCCAGTAGGATCGCCATATCTTTCCGTCCTGCCAATTCGGCCGTCCAAAACTGTATGAAATCAGGAAGCGTCGGTAGTCCATCTGAGAACAACTTCCCCTCGTCGACTTCACCACAGTTGAAGCCTACCAAACGAAGCTTCTGTTGGAACGCTTGTGATGCTGCCTCACTCACTTTCCTGATACGAGGCTTCTGAGCAACGACGTGAACGGATAGTTTGGCGCGTGTGAGGGATTGTGGGTCAACGTGGGTTCGGAACAGGTGAACAACGTCAGTTTTTTGAATAGAAGCCAAAAGCTCGGCATCCTGGTAACCTATTAAATCATGAGATTAAAGAATTTTGTGCGAGACGAGAACATACGTCTCAGGAAATCCCAGTGGCCAGAAGTGACATGAGTCTGAAAAAGTGAAGTTTCTTCAGAAAGACTCTTGATAATCTCAAGCCATTTCTTCCTAAGACTCGTTTTGTGCTCTTCTAGCTCTTCTGTAGTCATTTCGTCTAATCTAGACCTCATTTCTTCAAGAAATTCCTCTACTTTTTGCTCCAAATAACCTGGAGTCTTCTCGCTCTGGACTACAATCCGCAGGCCTTGTTCACTGGATCCTGAAAGGCTCCATGTACTAGCGGAGACAATATAGCCCAGTTGTTCTCGAGTACGAAGGACACTGAAGGTGGGCTCGGCCAGAATTTGTGTTAATAATGCTGCAGTCACGCGAAGCCGTCGATCCGTAATTGACCCATAGTGGAGATAGTATGTTAGGGCTGAGTTGGCTTGGTTTCGATTTGGCAACGGAAAAGACCAGATGTAATTAGATGCTGATGGATGATGATGTCAAGAAACGTCTATGCACTCGAGGACACCGCATACCTGGAGGAAGAATCAAGGCTTGTTCGTTCAATTGCGTCTGGGACAAAATGGTAGCTTGGAGGTCTTCCTCAACTATATCTGCAATTTTGAGTGCTTCCTGAAAAAGGCCGTGAAGTACCGTTCAATCCAGCAGAAAGGAAACATACATCCTTATGAACATTCCCGGTAACCAGCATTCTCAGATGTACATCTGAACGCAATTTCTTGGCATGCAAATCAATCTCCTCTGTTGTTATAGCTAAGATAGATCAGTCTTTATTGTGGTAGGCAGAATAAGATACACACATGGAAGTTCTGCCAATTGTTCTTCAGTAGTCCATTGTCTCTCGGATAGCAGATAACGTCCAAAGTAATCTGATATCGAATATGATTGTCCAAGAAAAAAGTTGCGCCATTCTCTTGCAACCTAGAGTGAAAGTAAGTAAAGCTGTTAAATGTTCTTCACTGAGTACTTTGGCGACCTGCTCTTTCATGACTGCCAAACGATCGGGCTTAGCTCTAAGCTCCCTCACTTTCTGCATGACAACCCGAATGAGCGTGGCTAAATTATCATTATATCCCCCCGTGAAGACGTATAGCCCGGTGGTTGTATCGCTGAAATGATAAGATAAACCAGCAAGATCCGCATCGTACGCGAACTCGGTCAGTGCATCATTGACAAGGTCAGCATAAAGCCTAGATGAAAGCTTAGATAATGTCTCGTACGATGTAATGAAATCAGATACCTAGTAAGCACTGCCGCTCGAGGAGTGGCATAGCTTGCTGGACTACAAATTCTAAGTCAATGTGGTTCTGCAGTTTTATCGACGCTCACCTTCGGATATCAATCGTAGCATAAGCTTTTGGAATCCAGAACCTGTCGTCTTTTTTATGCCATAGGGTAGTCAAGGGGCTTTGGCGAATCATGTAGGGTCGTTCTGACGGCTAAAATTGTATGAGATTGACCAAATCATGCTTTCATGCTGCTGCTAGAAAAAAGTACCTTGATTGTTTCACGTTTCTCGACATTGAGATTTACGGGTATAAACGCATTAGGTCCCGGCAAGAATAGTTCTGGTATATCATTCGCTTCTTCTGCCTAATCGGAGAATCAATTTCGTGAACAGGATTGCCAATCGCAACTCAACAAACCTGATTAAGAAAGCTCTCTTCGAAACGGACCACATTATAGTCTGTGCCGTACCAGGGTTCCTTTACCCATTGTAAACCTGGTCGAACCCTCCTATGTTCACCCTCCTTGGCCATGAGAAATGAACGGCTTTCTGATATCCGAAATGAGTCCAAGTATCGACGAATAGTGACTTCTTCACGCCCGCTTCCCTCGTACGTACCCCATTCCTTTGTCAGTTGCGGGCCACTGAGCAGTCGTTCAGGAGGGAGAGGCCAGCTCATATGTTCCGCGATCCAAGTAGCATATTTCTCGGGACGCCTTTTTTCAGCGAACTGGAATCGTACAGATGAGAGTATGGCCATCTCTTTCTGGTGATAAGCCTCAAACTTGGCAGTCCTGAGCAGGGAAAGATATCTGAACACAGCCAATATTACGGATCGAGAATTTCCTACAAGACGTATTCAGCAAGAATAATAACATATTTTTATCAAGTTCGAAACGCACTGAATCCTTCTTCTGTTAAGTAAATATTAATTTTGAACATGGCAAATGCTCGTGCCAAGTTCTGCTCCCCAGAGGAGAGCGAATTTATCCAGCCTTTGCCTTTCAGGTAAGAATGCAATGATCCTGGACCCTCATGACCGACTAAATGGGAAATAAAAGTAGCTGGTTTATAGCACCATAAGGGAGGTTGATATTCCAGCGGAAATTGGATCTCCAGTGCATGAAAATCCATGATAGTTTGCACCGAAACTAAAGTCTGTTCTTTATCGATTAGCATGGTTCACATTATCTTTGACACATACCCCTTTTTCATCACATCCCAGAGGATGATCATTGATCATTGGTAAGGGGTCCTTCCCACGATTTGGCACAACAGAAAATAATTTTGAACTTAGATTGGTCAATTCATCCAACGACTCTGACAAAAGGGGTTCAGATCAAGATGATTGAGCAGACATCGGCACACCTTTGCCAATGATACAAAGATTCATACGGCTGGCACAATACTCCTCGGTCCACCATTCTATCAGTCGCCGGCGGATCTCACGTCCAACTACGCCACCATCAGCATCGGTCTCCGAAGGAACAGGAGAGAGAAATCTGGATGAGGGGTTGGATAGTGCAAGATTGATATCGACTGATGAAACCAGGTTCAACGTCTGTGCTTTGACCTCTCTTGCCGCTTTTGACAGACTGTCACGGTTACCAGATCCGAATTTGCTCCAAACATGACCATCTTTACTTAGATGCTTGTCTAACTGGAATATACGCCAAACATCAGTCTGATGGTTCTTCTTGTTCTCTGAGTCGACTGCATTCAGTTCTCGAGAAGTGCAGGAAGGCGAAAAGAGAGGCGAATGAAAAAAACAAGAGAACCGTTCAAGGGCATCAGCCAAAGCCGATACGGTAACGGTAAAATGATAATTGGTATTTGTGGTTGAAGTGTATGCGTTGGATCCACCGTTATTTTTTGAGAGATACTATCAGATTATAAGCAATGACTTGACAATAAATGGGATCAAAACACACTTCCTGGTATTCGTTCTCACGAGGAAATTGCTCAGTACCCTACTAAGTTCAGCAACAGAAAATTCGAGCTGACGAAGGCGCATCTGTACCATAAATAAAAGATGCTCGCAGAAATGAGCAAGACCAGGCACGTCTAGCTATTGTCGAGCCTGTAAGACAACTTGTCCTGAAAACATATCCGAGGAGACATACGGGGTCGTGAAGATGACCCACAGCAACATCGAGACTTGCAGCAGCTTTATCTGTCTCTATGTCATGGATCAAGGTGGTTTTCAATCCATTTTCCAACTGAATGATACGATACTCTCGTTCATCTCTTGGAGATTTTTCAACTGGCTTTGTAAACACTGAATAGGGAGGTATAGTCGCATCTGTTGGGATGATACGTTTCCAGTCGGGCCCAAGAGAGGTCATCGAAGAATAGGTATTGAGACGCCGAGAATGGTAAGCCTGGCACAATGCTGCTCGATGGGAGAGTAATGGTACACGTCTAAGTCTGAACATTTGACTTCAACCTGTCAAGCACCTTCCAAATTAAGTCATTCTGTCGATTATGTGGCCTAGTTTTCTGTCACCCACGCCTCTGGCACATCCATACACTAATTTTTGCTCTCCTGTGTTTGTATTGCACTCAACTCACACTCACTTCCAACTTTGTGTCATATACTGGGTCTGACACCCAAAACAAGTTCACATAAGCGTGACCTGCAACTGTTTTCTAATTTTCTCATGTGGCTTTTACACTTTAAGTCAATAGCATCAATTGACGACTACTACTTTTTACAATTTAAGTCTAGAGCACGGATATTTTAGATACAAGACACAAAGATACTAGTGGGATAAGCCTCACCTCAGTAGTCAATAGTATTGAGAATATATATATCGGAGCGCAGGTAGCTCGACTGGTGAGGTACTGATGACATCGGTGATGACTGTGGAGGTGTGTACTGCGACGGTCCTCTTCAACAGTGAGAGAGTGTGTGTTCTGTATTTATATACCATACCAAGCAAATGGGTGCTAAGATGTAGATACATACTGGTACACTACTGACTACGCCCAAGCTTCAGGGGAGGGAGGTCATCTGGAGTCATCATGGAATAATACCTTCTTACATGGACATCATTCTCTCTAAGTATTCCACCATCTACATTTTCATCATCATTCCAGTGCCTGTTAGTATAAGGGCAACTAGACAAAACCAGGAAAACCTCAGTATTTATTGTTGAGAAAAGATGCCAAGCCTCATACAAGACAGAAGGGCTGAGCTTAAGCTATTAGGATTGTACCTGTTGGGGAATTTACAGAATAAATATTTGCCAAAGTTTTATAAATTTGAGACTAAAAGATTAAGTCCTCTCCTTGTTAATAGCCATTCTCACGATCTCAACTGGCTGCCACCCTTCACATACACACATAAGCCACAGAACCAAAGCTGGCTTCCCATGTTACAATTCATTGCTGAAATGTTGGACAAATGGAGACCACATCAGTTATTGATGGACAAACAAACTTATCAACGAATCGGGTAATTTCAGGGACGTAGCCTCATAGTGCACCCGTTAGCTCGCAACCCTCTCCCTTATTGTCATGCTCCGTCTTGCGATTTTAGCGGTTGCCTTCTTTCCGGTGGTTTTCTCGCAGGCTACCTCGAACGCGAAATGTACTGTTGCCTCATTGTCATGGGTAAGGTATATTTCGTAGGACCTTCCAGCGCTTGATAAACCCTGTCGACTAGACTTCGAACTCACTGGATCAAAGTCCGTGTGATGTTGCGGCTGACCTCGCAGCAGTTTGCAACAATGGTGGTGAGTCTTTTGTGTCTAATTGATCGACATATCAAACTGGCTCTCGCTATCAGTCTTCACTCTGGATAAACTTGGTCCAGGTCTTGTGTACCTTGGACCCAGTCAACCTGTTGCAAATTCATGCCGCTGCAGCACTGTTTACTATTCCTTGCTGAGCGCCTGTGCAGCATGCCAAGGCAATCACTGGATTGGGTCCGTGTTCGCGCTCTCCAATCATGCTCACTATTTTTCAACAAAAATCGAATGAATAGCTGGACAGAATATAGTTTCAATTGCACAACATCATATAATGCAATGTGGGAAGCACACTTTTTGTCTGAAAGTCTGAAAACTGGCTCTTAGCATCTTCTTAGATTTCCCCGGCCTCTCCCTGCTGGAACCAGTGTCCCCAGCTGGGCATATACAAATATCGCAGTAGGCCGAAGCTTGGAGATGCCTTGCTTTTTTCTCAATTGGTTTTAGGCGTCCGACAACTTCAACCTCTCGATGGCTCAGGACCTACAAAGTAAGGCTTTCTATTTTATTTTCTACGCCATTTTCTTACTGATCATAGTGTCAGATCGACCGGAATCCACTGCACCACTCACTTCCGGGACTTCATCTGGTTTTCCTACAAGTGGAAACACAGCCAGCCTTACTACATCCACTTCTGCCTCAAATGACAATGGATCAGGTTCTAGTTCTCACGCCGGTGCAATTGCAGGAGGCATTATCGGTGGTGTTGTTGGCTTGTCTGTTGCTGGACTCTTTTTCTTTTTCTACCGTCGCCGGCGGCGGAATACTTTATCAACTTTTTCAGCGCTCAAGACAACATCTTATACCCCTGCACCCCACAACGACTCGACTCTTAACATGAGTACCAATCCGAGCACTAATATTGTATCAACCCCGTCTCAACCACAGAGATTTTATGTCAGTCTCGACCCAACTTTTTTGCTGATACACCTCACTCTTTTTCCAGGATCCATCCGACCCTAGCACATTCCCTACTACTCCAGCTCCACTTCCCAGCTCCCGTTATAATGATACGCACACACCCTCACTGGTATCGGATCCCTTCCAAGAATCTGCGCTGCAGCTAGCCCATATTCCCCCAGCTCAAACTGGTCTTTATACAGGTGCTCCCGAGCTTTAAATTTTGATATCATTAAAGCACATTCTGTGTAATGTTCTCTGTTGTGTAGTAGTCCTTGCCAGATACGAATAGTGCAAGCACCACTTTATTTACAGCATGATTTCTGAGGAACATGTGCACAGAGTTGCGGGGCTCTCCACGGTGGCTCCACGGTATCGTGAGAGCTTCCATGATTGCACATGATGGCTCATAAATGGCTATGCAAAGGCTGTTCTTCAAAATTCATTAATAGGACAAGCTCCACATGCGGCGTTTCCATCATCGATTGCCACGCTCGGTCTTGGATTTTCCTCTCTGTTGTTTACCTGTCTACTACAATCACTCTACAAACTCACTATGAAGGGACTAAAACTCCTGGGGTTGTTAGCTTTTGTCATCCAACTCAATGCTCAATCTTCAGGATCAGATGTCATGACATGCATACCTGATTATCAGTGGGTATGCATAAGCTCCTTCCCCAAATAATAACCATATAATATCCTCACGAATAATTCAGGCAATTTTTCGCAACCAAACTCCTTGTTCAATTGCAGCCTCTCTAGAGTCAGCTTGCGGTACATGTGAGTTACGGATACATTGGTCAACGTTATCTACCAACCTCACGGTCTCCACAGCCCACCAGATCAATCAGATACCCGCAGGAACTCACTATATCGGTCCACTTCTGTCTGACGCCGACCCTTGTACATGCAACAGTGTCACATATTCTTTGGTACAGGCTTGCGGTGGATGTCAAAATCGTTCCTTCATTTCATTCGCTCAATGGACGTCTAACTGTACTCAGGTTGAACCAATTGGCGAGTCAGTTTTTGATGTAACTTGTTTGCCGTTATGAGCGCTGACTTTTGCTCGTCGGACTAGATTTCCAGTACCATTGCCTTCTGGGGTAGATGTCCCGTCTTGGGCCAAGCTCAATATCTCTGAAGTAAGTTGGCTAACCCTCAGAATCCTCGGGGAAATTAACCAAACTCACAAGACTTTCAATCCCGATGCCGCACGAGGTGAATTTGTCTTCCCTGATAAATCTATGTATCGCTGAAAAACTTGCAAGAGGCTGCCGAAAATGACGTACCATCCACCACGACTTCGAACACGGCATCTTCCAGTACAGAGCAGACATTGCCATCGCAGTCTTCTGGTACACCACCTTCAGGTGGCTCGTCCAGGGGAGTCAGTCCTGGGGCAATTGCCGGAATCACTGTCGGCGCTCTTATGGCTGTCGTCTGTATCCTTTTGCTCATGTTCTGGCGCATGCTTGCAAGGAGGAGACGTATCTCCACGCAAGCACATGGATCAGTGGATCCCTTTAACGAGAAACAACGTCAATCATTCCCTCTAGACTATATCCAATCGAGGCCGGTCTCAGATCCAACATCAATTGCTATGCCACGTACATATGTGAGTAGCACTCCCATTTCATTTTATCCTCCGTTTTTCTAATTGGCTACAATAGAGTCCTATGGATATCAATTCTGGCCTGGGATCATCTACCATCTTTGCCACGGGGCCAGTGCGCAGCTCGATGGATGATACCACCAGTCCACAGACCGCAATGAGTCCGAAGACCATCGTGACCTCCCATAATATCGGCCCCGGAGGTTATACTGGGGCGCCGGAAGTATGAACATCAGCCGATCTGAACATGTATTTTAGGAGTCCTTATGTTCTCCAAGATCCGCTGTCCCGTTAGCTTGTCACTTGAAACACACCTGACGTACATTTTTTTTGCAACATCATCTGCCATTATCAGATGAAGCAAGAGTTCTTGATCTCCTATAAATTATCGTCCCTAGTGTCTTATTAGCACAGTCTAGCGCTGGGTTGCTAACTTCTTTTCCTAGATGAAGACCATATGACCCTATCCACATGTGAAAATACCTGTTCTGATGAGCATGTCCATGAGAGAAGAAGGATTCGTGTGTATATTGTCCGAGGCCGATGGGAGCATTCTTTCACTGCTATTTTTTGAAATCAAGCCATTCCCAGTTTACTGACTGCTTGATTTCGACCTCTTTCCTCCTTCCTGAAGCTTACCTCCATCTCTCTTAAAGGATGGGCTGGTTTCTTGTCATGGTTACAGTCATATTGTCGACCTTGAGACACTCTTCGGGTCAGAAATCAGAAGTGACTTGTCCTTCGTCATTCGATTGGGTAATTACACTTTTTTATTGGACATCCAAACGACAATGGAACTCGAGTTGTTGATCATAGGCCAAGAATGATAAAGGCCAAGATCCATGTCTTGTTGCTGCTTTGCTACAAGCTGATTGTCGCAATGATACCAACGGTATTTCAGCTAGTTTAGACCACCGTGCAGTACTTTGTTGAGACTTGCTTACAGTTACAGTGCCAAAACTCGCTATCAATGAGTTGTATCTCAATACTGACTCAATGAACGCCCACAATGACTGTGCCTGTAATAAAATTGTCTACTCACTTTTATCAGTTTGCGCAGCGTGCCAGGGCTGCTTTTATATCGAGTAAGTATGAATCTAACTAGTTTCCGCCTCGTCTTGAGTTACGATCCATTTTGCGTTGAAAGCTGGACATCATGGACGACAAACTGCACCATCGAAGATTCCACAAGGTGAAAATTTGAATTCCATACGGATACTTTCACCGGATTCAGTCTCCATTAATCCGAACACAGATTTTTGAAGAACATATCTAATGATATAGATGTACCTAGGTGGACGCATACCTATGTGACGGTCAGTATAGTCTGACAAGCACCAGTAGATGAAGCTCACCAATTCGCTACCCTCAGAAGACAGTTAGTATCCTCGACATTGAAGCCATCGGGACCACTACTGCTGATCCCGCGCCTGATAATCAAGGAATTAGCAAGGGTCTCATGATCGTTGGAAGCGTAGTGGGATCTGTCGTTGCAGCCTGTCTTTTGTTCTGGCTGTTACTGCGGTGTGCTCGCCGGCAGGCAGTGAAGCCGTCGAACGAAAGACCTCTTTACAGACCGATGGTGCAAGTCGAGATACCCCACGAACCGATGGACAGCAAATACCCGCCTTCCTTCAAATTCAGCCCTTTGGAGATAGATATTGCAAACAGGTACCCGGATTACGCAAATCACCCCTCCGCCAGCCCTGGCTATTCAAGAATTGACCTGCCGAGCTTCGTGAGTTAGACCTACGTGATCTGGACCCCTCGAATGTAAAGCTAATCACTATGGTAGGCATCGCCGGAAAGTGATCATCAGCAGTCTCCAGCAATAGAATCCTCTGAGCTGTTCACGACAATTGGAGGCCATTCCGGCTCTGTGGGTCACGACCTTGGAAGGCGAAGCAACGTTCAAAGCCCTGCAACGCCTGCACGCATCAATCCTTTCACCAGGCGGGCACTCAGGGGAATAAATCCCAGCTT
>Ga0153937_1000091_pt1 | contig 32630 bp, 35 predicted proteins | sample TSNY021MetaG_FD_104680 | JGI IMG/M metagenome (GOLD analysis project Ga0153937, IMG submission 104680) | Attine ant fungus gardens microbial communities from New York, USA - TSNY021 MetaG | ecosystem: Host-associated > Fungi > Mycelium > Unclassified | place: USA: New York, Robert Murphy County... | reverse complement strand
TTTTCCGAATCACCTGGATCACACCGGCATTATCATAAGGAATCACTCTTTCAATATAGATCTGCTGCCTTCTCAATATCTCCGTTAAGATTACTTTAAGCTCCTCAAGCCCTTGACCAGTTTTCATAGATGTCAAGACCGAATAATCCGCATTGTAATCCTTAAAATTAATCGGCTCCGCCAAGACATCCTGCTTATTAAACAAGGTGATAATAGGCTTTCCGCTGATGCCTAACTTTAGCAGTGTATCATAAACAATATGCATTTGTTTCTCCATCTGGCTACTGGAAGCATCTACTACATGAATGATGATGTCTGCATATTTGGCTTCTTCCAAGGTGCTTTTAAAAGCCTCTACCAGATGGTGGGGCAACTTGCGGATGAATCCCACCGTATCTGTGAGTAAGATCTCCTGATGTGCAGGTAACTCAAGGACACGAGTCGTTGTATCCAGAGTCGCAAATAACATATCATCTTCCAGCACCTCTGAACTCGTCAGTACATTAAGCAGAGAGCTCTTGCCTACATTTGAATACCCAACCAATGCGGCCACCTTTAGTTTTGAAGCGGCTCGCCCTTTTTGGATGAGCTCTCTATGCTGTTTCACTTCATCTAATTGCTTGTTTAATTGACTGATTCTTGTCCGAATTAAGCGCCGGTCTATTTCAAGCTTTTTCTCGCCAGGCCCTCTCGTGCCAATCCCTCCACCAAGTCGGGAAAGAGAATTGCGAAGCCCCACAAGCCGAGATGCGCGATACTTTAATTGCGCCAGCTCCACCTGTATCTTTCCTTCACTGCTTGTAGCCCTAGCGGCAAAAATATCTAAAATCAAAAGTGTCCTGTCAATAATCTTACACTCCAACTCTCTTTCCAGATTATTCAGCTGTGCCGGCGATAATTCATCATCGCAGACAATCCCCGTCGCATTTAATTCGTCTATTAATTCTCTTAGCTCCAAAAGCTTGCCTTTCCCTACATAGGTTCCGGGGTGAATACTCTCTCTTTTTTGCACGAGCTGACCAACATAATCGGCACCTGCAGTTCTGACAAGCTCCTTTAGCTCTTCTAAGGACTCCATGGCATCATCTTGCCCATCTGGCTGTACAGCAACAAGAATCAGAGATTCTTTAATATCTGTCAAATCATATAATGGCATAAAACTCCGTTCCTCCTTTTATGACTAATAGTGACCCACGACCTTTTGACCCTGGCATCCTATTGTTTATTATAATACATAATTGCATAATCGGTAAAGTAATGGATAATAATATTCATTATTATACAAATGCTTTCCTATATATCGTTGTAAAGCTTTACAATAGTCACTCGATATGTTAGAATTATTAATAATTTTATATAAATCTTTTATTTTCCTTAAGAAAAAATAACATGTTTGGAGTGATTAAATGGTACGCTTTCTATCCCGCCGGATAGTTTCGATGATTCTTGCGATATTTGTTGTCATCACATTAACCTTTTTTTTAATGAATCTTGTTCCTGGCGGTCCCTTTAACACAGAAAAGCTAAGCCCCAAGGCAGCTGCGATTCTGGAGAATAAGTATGGACTGAACCAGCCATTACTTAAGCAATACACAGATTATTTGGGAGATCTGTTACGTGGTGATTTGGGTGTCTCCATCAAGAAGGTGGGATATACAGTCAACGAACTTATTGCAGAAAAGTTCCCTGTTTCTGCCAGCGTAGGTGGTATTGCCATCTGCATTGCGGTGATTTTAGGGATACCCGCAGGCGTGATAGCCGCCATGAAACGTAATACTGTTATCGATAGAATCATTATGTTTATTTGTACCTTGGGAGTTTCCGTCCCGAGCTTTATTGTTGCGACTTTGCTTTTGTATGTGTTTGGAATTAAGCTGGCAATATTGCCAACAATGCGTCTGAACTCAGCAGCCAGCTACATTATGCCTGCTGTTGCCCTTTCCCTTTCCCCACTATGCTACATAACACGTCTTACACGATCCAGCATGATGGAGGCAATGGAGCAGGATTATATCAAGACCGCACAGGCAAAGGGCTTAAGCCGCTTAACAGTCATCGGAAAGCATGCACTTCGTAATTCTGTTATTCCTGTCATCACCTATCTGGGACCACTGACTGCCGCTATACTAACAGGTGGTTTTGTCGTTGAGAATATCTTTTCAATCCCAGGACTAGGCAAGTATTTTGTAGAATCCATTTCTAACCGGGACTATCCGATGATTATGGGAACAACAATATTTTTCGCTCTACTTCTACTTGTTTTGAATTTCATTGTGGATTTACTTTATAAAGTAGTGGATCCAAGAATCAAATACTGAGGAGGGGCGCTATGAAAATGAATTCTGATAATTTTGACAAAACACTTACTAAAATTCTAAAGTATACAAAACCGTTCAGTATCCGACTTGCGCCGGATGATATGCTGAGTGTTCCCCCTGAGGAACGACAAAGCGATGTTACCCTGCGACCGCCGAGCACCTATTGGAAAGATGTTTTTCGTAGGTTTAGCCGCAATAAGGTCGCCATTGTATCATTAATCGTCATTATTCTGATTGCTTTGTTTGCCTTTGTCGGTCCTTATTTTTCGCCCTATAACTATGCTCAGCAGATTCGCGGAAGCGAGCGATTATCTCCATGCTTTGCGCATCCCTTTGGAACAGATGCACTGGGACGTGATATGTTGGTCAGGGTTATGATCGGCACGCGACTGTCACTGACGATCGGTGTATTTTGCGCAGCAATTGTTTTACTGGTCGGTTCTATCTACGGAGCTATTTCAGGCTATTATGGCGGGATGACAGATAACATCATGATGCGAATCGCAGATGTGATCTATTCACTGCCGACAGTGCTTGTTATCATTATTTTGCAAATATCATTAGACCAGCCGCTTAGAGAGCTGTTTCCTAATTCTCGATTGGGAACCAGCGTTATTTCGATTTTCATTGCTTTTGCTTTGGTTTATTGGGTCGATATGGCCAGAATGGTCAGGAGCCAGGTGCTTTTGCTCAAGCAAAATGAGTATGTGACTGCCGCTAAGGCAATGGGGGCTTCAGATACACGAATTATCAGCCGGCATCTGATTCCAAACAGCATTGCCACGATTACCGTATCGGCTCTGTTCCAGGTACCAACAGCGATCTTTTTAGAGGCCTTTTTAAGCTTTCTGGGTCTTGGACCCTCGGCACCGATGGCATCTTTAGGCTCTCTTGCCAGCAGTGCGCTGTCAGGCATACAGAGCTACCCTTACCAGCTGTTTTTCCCGGCACTTTTTATTTGCTTGTTGGTTCTGGCCTTTAATCAATTTGGCGACGGATTACGAGACGCCATTGATCCAAGAATGAAGAATTGAGGATATTATCATGACGAAAACGCCACTTTTAACAATTAATGATTTGCACGTTTCTTTTTTTACACCCGCCGGTGAAGTCAAAGCTGTCAATGGTCTGTCCTATACTCTGGGAGAAAAGGAAGTTTTGGGGATTGTTGGTGAATCCGGTAGCGGGAAGAGCGTATCCGCATATGCTTTGATGCGGATCCTCCAGCATCCAGGCAAAGTAACGGGCGGAAGCATTGATTTTGCAGGTAAAGCTATTAATACACTTAGTGAAAAGGAGATGCAGGTGATCAGGGGCAAGGATATGGCGATGATTTTTCAAGATCCCATGACCAGCTTAAATCCTGTTTTCACAATTGGCAGCCAGCTTAGAGAGACAATCATGAAGCATACCGATTTAAACCGCGCACAGGCCACTGCCAGAGCAATTGAGATGCTAGAGCAGGTGGGCATCAACAATCCGGAGCATCGAATCAAACAATACCCCCATGAGCTTAGCGGTGGGATGCGCCAACGAATTATGATTGCAATGGCGATGTCTTGTAAGCCTAAGCTCCTCATCGCCGATGAGCCGACGACAGCATTGGACGTTACCATTCAGGCACAGATTATGGACCTAATGAATACCCTGCGAAATGAGACAGACTCATCAATCATTATGATCACCCACGATTTGGGCGTCATTTCAGAAATTTGTGATAACGTCCTCATCATGTATGGCGGGCGCGTTGTGGAATATGGCAATGTAGATGATATTTTCTACCGATCAGCACACCCATATACCAAGGGACTGCTTAATTGCCTGCCCCGTCTAGATGATGACGAAGACATCATGCTTACACCAATCGAAGGAACTCCGGTGGATCTCATGGAGCTGCCTAAAGGCTGCACCTTCGCCGCCCGTTGTGACAGCTGTATGCGGATCTGCCTGAAGCAATCACCTCCTGAGTTTATCCTTGACGAGGAGTCCAACCATGTCGTTTCTTGCTGGCTCCATACGGTCCCGAAGGGAGGCGAATACAATGAGTAAGCTCTTAGAAATCAGACACTTGAAAAAACATTTCCCGATCAAATCAGGACTTGGCAAGAAAAAGTACGTATCTGCTGTAGATGATGTCAGCTTTTTCATTGAAAAGGGCGAGACCTTCGGTCTTGTGGGTGAGTCCGGATGTGGCAAAAGCACTTTGGGAAGAACAATTTTACGGCTCCATGAGCCTACTGATGGTGAAATCATCTTCGACGGTGATTCTATCACAAAAGGGAAAATGGCACCCTACCGCAAGCGAATGCAGATTGTATTTCAGGATCCCTATTCCTCCCTTAATCCTAGAATGACCGTAGGCGATATTATCGGTGAGCCACTAGTGATACAAAATAGCTCTATGTCAAAGGATGATATTCGAGCCGCCGTTTTAGAGCAGATGCGTGTTGTTGGACTCAATTCGGAGCAGCTCAATCGCTATCCCCATGAGTTTTCCGGTGGTCAGCGGCAGAGAATCTCCATTGCCAGAGCGCTGATTATTAAGCCGGAGTTTATTGTCTGTGATGAGCCGGTATCAGCACTTGATGTGTCAATTCAGGCACAGGTCATTAATATGTTGATTAAATTGCAAAAGGATTTGGGGCTGACTTACCTATTTATTGCCCATGACCTAGCAGTGGTGCGGCATATTTCCAATCGGATCGGCGTTATGTATTTAGGCAATCTGGTAGAAGTATGTGATTCCAGGACACTTTATAAAAATCCACTGCACCCCTACACACAGACATTGCTTTCGGCTATCCCTATCCCTGATCCTAAGATCAGCCGCAACAGCAAGCGGATTATTTTAGAGGGTGACGTACCTAGTCCGATCAATCCACCCTCCGGCTGCCGTTTCCGCACGAGATGTCCCTATATTATGGATCAGTGCGCCAAGGAAAAGCCAGAAATTATAGAAATTGAACCTGGGCATTTATGTGCTTGCCACAAGGTCACTAAAAAGATGTGAATCTGTGCAAGAACATGTGTATAAAAACAAAAATCTTATTAGAGGAGGATTTTTTATGAAGAAATTAGCAGCAACACTTATGAGCTTGATCATGATTGTCGGTATGCTCTCCGCATGTGGCGGTGACACAAGCACTCCGACAACCGGTAATGAAACCGGCACAAGCGGCGAAACAAGCGGTGAGACCACTGCCGACACAAGCGGTGGCGGCAAGAATACAGAGCTAACTATATCTGTAGCCACTTCCCCTGAAACAATCGACCCCCACAAGAACTCATCATCTGATGGTGGCACCTATCTGATTCACCTCAATGAAGGACTCTACCGCTGGAATTGGAAGGCCGGCGAGGGCGTTGAACTTGGACTTGCTGAAAAAGTAGAGGAATCTACAGACGATGACGGTAATCTGACACTCACCATTACCCTTCGTGAGGATGCCCTTTGGTCAGATGGACAGCAAGTGACAGCTAATGATTTTGAATACAGCTTTAAGCGCTTTGTCAACCCAGAAACTGGTTCACCTTATGCTGAAGATATGGGTGGCTTCCTTCTAAACGGAGCAGCCGTTGCAGCCGAAGAAATGGACGTTGAAGAATTAGGTGTTACGGCATTGGATGAACGGACACTTCAGGTTACCTTCCAGGGTTATTGCGCTTTCTATGACGAGATTTTAGCATTCCCCACCTTTATGCCCGTACGCCAAGATATTATTGAGGAATATGGAGATACCTGGACTCGCTCTGCTGACTCATATATCACTGCCGGTCCTTATAAGATGGTTGAATTTAGCAGCGATGAATTCTTAAGCATGGAAATCAGCGACACCTACTATGACAAGGATGCGCTTGTAGCCACTTCACTCACCTGGCAATTTTTAGATGATGATGCTGCACTTTCAGCATTCCAAAGTGGAGAGATCTCTTTCCGAAGAAACATCCCGATCGATGAAAAAGAAGCGATGAAGTCACAGGATTTAGTTTATACTTCTCCGCTTTTGGGAACCTATTATCTCTCCTTCAATATGAAAACAGCTCCTTATGATGATGTGAATGTCAGAAAAGCGCTAACGTTGGCAATCGATCGCCAATACATTTCTGAGATTATTTTAAGCGATACCGGAACTCCTGCCGAAGCATTTGTTGGTTACGGATTCACCGATGAAAACGGAGCTGAATTCAGAGAGACCAGTAACACTGTAAGCTTTTACTCTGCTGCCTCCGCTGATTATGATGCACAGGTCGAAGAGGCCAAGGCTGCTTTAGCCGAAGCGGGATACGCTGATGGTGAAGGCTTCCCAACTCTTGAATATATGTATAATAGCGGCAGCACGCAGCATGAACTAGTTGCTCAGGCACTTCAGAATATGTGGCAGGAATCCCTTGGAATCAAGGTAGAGCTTGTTGCTCAGGAATGGAATGTATTCTTACAGACAAGACGAGACGGCGGCTTTGAGGTTGCCAGAAATGGTTGGATTTCCGATTATAATGACCCATTAAGCTTACTTGCCTTGTTTATGTCTACCAGTGGCAACAATGACGGTAAATTCAACAATGCTGAGTTTGATGCGCTAGTAAACACCGCCATGACCTCTGCTGATAATGCCGAAAGGATGCAGGCCATGAGAGATGCCGAGGATATCCTGATCGGAGCAGAATGGGCTCTCGCACCGATTTACTACTACACACAGGATTATCTGGTTGATTCTAACCTAAACGGTTGGACAGTATTGTCTGTTGGTTATGAGCTTATGCACACAGCATACATTGCCGAATAATATGAATCTATAACGTATGCCACTGGGCATGCGGGCCAAAAAAGTGGACCTTATGTAAGGTCCACTCAGACTGTAGACAAAGTCATTTATATCTTGAAGCATTGTATATTGTGGGAATAAATATGCAGTGCTTCATTTTTAAGTCCATCTCTGCTATAATTGAATAAATCGGAATTTAGTCCGTGGAAGGAGTAGTTGATATGAGTTTAATAATTCTTGAACTTTTAGTGCTTAGGTGTGGAATTAGAGATTGTTCTAAAAGTCTTCAAGTACACATCAATTAAATGAGGAAGTTTTCACAAAGAGGAAAACCATATGAATATACGTCTTCTAGGTCAGGTTGTATTACAAGTAACTGGCTTAAATTATGCAACAGTAAAATACAGAAACAAAGATATTGATAGTATTGATAGTTATGTCCCCAAAGTAGAGTATGCATTGCCGTTTGATGGCGAATGGTATACAGGAAATGGCGGTATTACAAAAAATACATCTCACTCGTGGAAAATTCTCCCACAACGTTTCGCTTATGATTTCATTATTGTGGATGAAGAAGGTGAGAGCTATCGTGGAGATAAGAAGGATTTGCACAGCTATTATTGTTATGGGAAAGACATCCTTGCCCCTGCGGACGGCATAGTTGTTGCAATAAAAAACAACTTCCCTGACTGCCGCATAATGAGCGATGGGCAGACTGACCCAGATACGCCTGATATTGGCGGTAATCGAATTATTATAAAACATTCTTCAAATGAATACAGCGCCATTTGTCATCTTATGCCTGGGAGTGTAATAGTAAAAAAAGGACAGACGGTAAAAAGAGGTGATGTTATTGCCAAGTGCGGCAACTCTGGTAATACGACTGAACCTCACATTCATTTTCAATTGCAAAACACTACCCGTTTTTATTCTTGCGTTGGTTTACCTATCCTTTTTTCTAATATACAAAAAAGGCTATATGCAAAGTATAACATGGTTGATACACGTCCGCTGCCAGAAAAAGAAGATATAAAAGATGGCTATATCCACCGGGGATTATTAGTAAAGAACTTTGGGAATGAATGAGTCTCAGTTTATATATGTAATTTCAGGTTGATGGACAGGTAAATATCAATTTGAGAACGAGTCAATAAGACACCAGATATCACAAAATATCTGGTGTCTTATATTTTTATACAATAACTGAATAAAGAAATTATAGAAATATAGTTTGTCTTAATATTTATGAAAAATAAAATCGTTTGTATGCCAAACATCGTATTCGGGGAGCGGTATTTCGCACCCCATTTTTTCCGCCATTTCCAAATGGCCATTTTCTTTAAATTCATGCAAGCAAACAAGAGATTTAACTCCATTTTTAGTTTAGCTAAACCTCGATATTGAGTGTAACGCATCCCGTGTTTCTCTTTTGCATCCGCGAATACACGCTCAATGGTCTGTTTTCTTTGCCCATAGATCTCTTTCATTCCCCGGGTATGGCGGATATCCTCTGCTTGTTCCATATAGTTTTCCCATACATGACGTGTCACCACTTTCACATGATCTTTGCTCTCTGTGCACTGGGAACGATACGGGCAATCCTTACATTTGCACCCCTCACTTTTGTATTCTCGGTAACCTTCACGGTTTGTCGTTCTATATGGCAGTACTTGATTATTCGGACACAGGTAACAATCATGGTATTCATCATAAACATACTCTTGTTTTCGGAAAAATCCTTTTTTAGTCATCGGACGTTTGTAAGGCATGACTGGTGTTTTCTCATCCTTTATTAACTGCCTTGCGATTGCAGGCATCTTATATCCGGTATCCAGTACATAATACCTCGGGTCTTTGAGCACCTTCATCCGTTTATACAGTTCCCAGAACGAGGTGCTGTCATGCACATTTCCAGCCGTTACTTCGAAATCCAGAATATAATTATTTTTATCACAGCAGGTATTGGCAGCATAGGCGAATACCTGTTTATGCTCTCCCTTATGGAACCAGCCGCTGTCCGGATCAGTGGTGCTGACTTTTCGATGCACTTCTTCAGGCTCTGCCTCTTTTTCCTTTAACGGTCTTTTCCCATGTTCTGCCCGATCCCTTGCGATTTCTTCCTGTAGCTCTTTTTCGTAATGACGTGCTTCCTTTCGGAAAGTCTGTTCCTCGTGTTGATGAGAATTCGCATTTGCTTTGATGTGGGTACCATCGATGAAAACGCCTTCCATGTCCAAAAAGCCACAGGCATTTACTTCGGCGAGAACATGCGCAAATATTTTTTCAAATAATCCGGTACCTTCAAAACGTCTGGAATAATTCTTTCCAAAGGTGGAAAAATGGGGGATTGCTTCATGCATCCCATATCCTAAAAACCAGCGATATGCTATATTTACTTGAGTTTCTCTGATCGTCTGACGCATGGATGGAATGCCAAAGATGTACTGTATCATTGTAATCTTTACTAAAACAACAGGATCAATACTTTCACGTCCAAAATCACTATACAGGTCTTTCACTTCATCATAGATAAAATGAAAATCCATAGCATCTTCAATCTTACGAACAAGATGATTTTTAGGAACAAGATCATCTAAACTTGCGATCTCCATTTGAGAACGTACGTTCTGAATAATCCTTTTTCCCCATCATAACTAAACACCCACCTTTCCGATAATACAATTATATCATCTTAAAAGGGCGAAAGAAAGAAAAATAGACAACTGCCTCCGATGGAGGCTAGTTGTCTACAGTCTGAGTGGACCTTATGTAAGGTCCACTTTTTAATATTCTAAGAATTCCCCTGTCTGGATTCCAAAAAATCTAATTCCTTGGCCGCCACTTCATCATCAGGATATTTCAAAACATAGGCTTTCATCTTCTCATATGCGACCTGCCATTGCCTCAAATGGGAATATACTAAAGCTTCATTAAACATCAGCTCGGCTTCGGCCTGACGGTCATTCTGCTTAAGACCTGCTTCAAAGGCCTCAAGAGCCTCTTCATATCTTGACAGCTTCATCAAGCAAACGCCATATTGGTTATAGGCACCGGCAGATGACTGATCCACCGTAAAAAAGCTTTCATAATAGCCTAAGGCACCTTCATAATCTTCCTGCCTTATGGCCGTTTCCGCCAAACCTAAGTAAGCGTCATTATACGCCTTCTTAAGGGCAGTATTAAAAGCTTCTTCGGCTTTCTCATATTCTCCTAAATACATGTAAATCATACCTTTATTAGAATAATCCTCGCCACTCTTGCTTTTTAACTCCAAGGCTTCCTGCAATACCTTGATTGCCTCACTCTCTTTACCTTGATCCATCAACGCATTGTATAATGCTAAATAGACCTTATAATTCTTCTTACTTTTCTCAAGGGCGGTAAATAAATCCTTTTCAGCATTGGTATTATCAACCACGTTCTGATAAGCCAAGCCGCGAAGCATATATGCCACGGCCTCATCAGTGCTGTTAATAATCTTTGTATAGCTTAAGACTGCTCCGACAAAATCACCTGACTTCTCCTGAGCTTCCGCAAGATAATATAAAATATCAATATCAAGCTCTGAATACTTGTCTGAAGAATCATCAAGGCTCTCATCAAATTGATTAATCGCCTCTTCATACTTCCCTTGGTAAAGATAAACAATACCTATGCCACGCTTCGCCTCTTTAATCATCTCGGCTTTATGAGTGTTAGAAATCGCTAAATTAAAGGACTCTATAGCCGCTTCATAGGTCTTATGCTCTGCCTGGACCATTCCAAGGTTAATATAGTACTTTGGATTTCCCTTGTCATAAGACAGTGCTTTACTGAATAAATTAATTGCTTCTTCATAATCGCCTGAATTATAAGCGCTAATTCCCTTTCCATTACTGCTGCTGCCGGAACCATAATTCTTAATTGTTATAAATCCCACCACAGCGACCACCAATATAAGGGCTAAGCCCGCCATGCTATAAAAAAGCCGGTTCTTCTTTGTTCTTCGCAAACGGCGAGATTGATGATTCGGCCGACGATTAGCGGTCGGCTTCACCGGCGGTTTTGCTCTTCGTTCCTCCGGCTTCTGATCAGGGTTAGTATCCTTCCTGCAATCATGTAAGTCATCTGCTTCGTGCAGGTTGTCAGTTATATTCTTTATCCGATATTTACCAGATTTTGGTCGTTTGCCAGAACCGGTGTTCGCTGATTCTCTCTCGCTCAAAAACACCACCTCCACAGAATATTATATTGTGTATGCAGATAAAATGCAAGTAATATTCACAATTAGGATTGCAAAATATATACCAAAATCGATGCCATAGAGCTGTTGCAGCAATAACGTGACACCGGCGACAGCCAGGCAAAAGAACAGACGTCCTTTGTAAGTGGCCGGTGTAGAAGCATAGTCAGAAGCCAGAAATAACCCCCCTAAAATTACTGAACCTCCGAATCCATTACTAAACAGCATCGTTAAACCGACCAAAATCACCGATGGCCACCAAAATACAATTTTTTGTAAAGCTAGGTACATAAATCCCATAACCAGTACTATGCCGACATTTTCTATCATCGATATAAATAGGATGTCTTTCATATAAATATTTTGTGTGACAAGGTATGTTGCGCCGGCAAATAGTTTAATAAAACAGCTGCCTGTCAGTGCCGGATTCATTCTATTTTGCCCCAACCCTCCGAAAAATTGTTTTCCAAACAAGATCGCCACCATATCTCCTGCCAGCACTAAGGGGATTGGCGTGCCCGGCGGCAGTGTCATCGCTAAAAGTGTTCCGGTGACCGCCGCACTGCCATCCCAGATAGTCACTGGCTCTCTTTTGTATGTCTGCCAACAGCCCTCCAGAACCAGACATGCCCCAATCGACACACAGATAAGTAATAAAGCGCTGACTCCATAAATAATAGTAACTGCTGCCACAGTCGGCAGCAATGCCATAAGAACGCTGTACATAATTTGGCTGCTGGTAATCCTCCTGCGGATATGCGGCGCACTTTGTGTCATTGTATCTAGGTCATCTAGCGTCTCTGACCACGAATCTTTAAGCTCAATATAGTTACCCCCGCCTCTTGGCAATGCCTTTTTAAGTTTTTGAGGGTTTTCTTTTCTAGAATGCAATTCCTTACCGGCAATTAAAATCCGCTCTGTCAGGCGGCGCTTGGCCGGGCACACAAAGGAGCAGCTGCCACAGCCAATACACGCCTGTACATTAAGTCCTTTATATTGATTTTTATCATAAAGATATGCTTTCTCAATTTTATAAGGGACAATATCTACTGGGCACACTTCTCCACAGGCACCACAATGTATACATGGCGTCTCTACTAAATTTCTTTTTTCAATAACAGTAATCCCAATGGTTGCGATCCCCACATGAGCCTGCTCTATATCGACGGAAATACCTGTCATCACTCCCCCGTCAAGGACAAGGCATTGGTCTGATTTTAGTCCACCGCAATGACTGATCAAGCTTTTAAAGCTTGTTCCAATAGGCACCCAGAAATTTCCCGGTTGATTGACACAGCCACTCACTGTAATTCCCCGGCTAATTAATGGTTTCCCATCGTAAAAACCATCATATGCCGCCACTGCCGTAGCCGCATTAGAAACAACCGCGCCATCATCCGGCTCTCCCAAAACTTTGATTACCAGCTGCATATCTTCACATAATGACGGGTTTGCTTTGGTGGTGAAAATACTTATTTCGATATTTTGACCTAAGCTTTTCTGATATTTAGCAATTGTTTTCTCTAGTATATATTTAATTTCTCCGGCTTCTTCACTAATACAAAGAACAATTTTTCTTGCCTTGGACAAAGCGGCTAATTCCTTCGCACCAAAAAGTATCTTCCCCGGGCATTCCATAATTAAGCGCTCAAGGTGCGTCAAGCCAGGCTCATAATCTATTCCATTAATAATGACCGTATGAATCTCTTTTTTTTCTTTATATTTGTAAAATGTCGGGATCCCCTTACCCCCCATACCAACAATTCCAATATCCCGCAAAAAATCTATATGCCCTTTATCGACAGATAAACTATCCATAGATAACTCATATTTCTTTTCATGTTTTTGGGTTTGATTGATAACAATCGTCTCGGCTGTTTCTTTATATGAAATACGCTTGGTAATAACTTCTGAGACCACGCCATCAATGCTGGCATAGACAGGAACACAATACATTTCCACCGGATCTCCGATGAGCTGTCCTTTTGTCACTATGTCACCCTCACTGACAATTGCCTTTGATGGCTTTGCCTGACCCTGCTTCATTGATATGCTGACCCTTCCCGGCGTAAAATATTCAAATCCTCTGGCATTAATAACATTCACCTCAAATCAAAAAAAAATCTACATATATAACATTGGCAGAATGGCTTATAATTATTTGAGATAAATTCTGCCAAGTCATATATGTAAATTTTATCTTAACATACGGTCAAAGCTATTGCGTAAGCATAATGCGCCATAACCAACCAACTCATTAGGATATTCATCAATTCCGGGTAAAGGAATCGCACCGGCAATAAGATACGCTTTTACTTTTTCGCCATATAAAAATGTGTCATTCTTTTCAACAATCCCCCATTGCATCATCAAAGCACTGCTGCCAGTAACAAATGGGGTTGCGAATGATGTTCCGGTAACATTGCGATACCCGCCGCCGACAGCCGCCGCAGTAATTTCAACACCTGGCGCCGCCAAATCAGGCTTTGAAAATTGCCTGTAACCTAAAAATCCTCTTCCTGAAAAGGGCGCATAAATAGCCGTTGCCGAGTTATATGCCGCAACCGATATGCTTCTCATTGCCGTTGAAGGAATGGTGATGGTCAGCTCCGGGGAGGGATATAGAAATCTGCTGGCGCCACTTATTGCACCAGCACTGGGAAGCCACAAATTATAGCGGCCATCAACAATTCTCCTAGGTATTAATCTGAATGTCCAGATGCCTTCTGTCACGTAGCTGCCTCTTGGAATGAATTCAATATATATTTCCTGCTCTTTACTATAAGGACTCGGCTCACCATAATACAGAAGTATCTCTGTATTTTCAAGCAAAAATCGCTGTGGACCCAGGAGCTGCTTAAGTGGTCCAGTGCCGATTCCACCGGGTGCGATAATCTCCACATCCACCTCGTCAATAAAATTCTTCCATAATTGCACATTGAAAGAACCGGCATAAGCGCCAACCGCCATCTGGACATTCATATCGCTCCCATTGACAAGTCTTCCTGAGGTATGACCAGAGGTAACCCCCTCATTGCCTGCGCCAATGACAATGGAATTCTTCCAGGTACTAGCCATATCATCTATAAAGCGTTCTAAAAGGCTGGTTCCATCATGTGGACCATAAGTATTTCCGAAGCTTAGATTAATTGCGACTGGCTTATTATAAGACACTGCCCGCTCAATCACAAAATTAATTGCCTGCATCAATTCTGTCGTCCTAGGAAACCCTTCGGCTCTGGGAGTTCCAAGCTTAACAACAAGCAAATCGCTATTTGCAGCAACACCCCGATACACGCCATTGCTGGCTCTGCCATTTCCGGCAGCTATCCCCATAACACTTGTTCCATGGCCTGATAGGTCTACGCTTGGAACTATTTGTCTCTGCTGCAGGAGATCACTTTGGGCAAGTGCCTCATCAATCACAAGCTTTGGATAAAGCGTTCCGATCTGATAGCCTTCGGGAGGACCCAAATCTTGAATCTTATTGTCTGTCTTTATTATCGTCTGATCCCATAAGTCAAGAATTCTGGTTGTTCCGTCTTCATTACGAAAATCAGGGTGGCTATAATCCACTCCAGAATCAATCACGGCTACGATGACTCCTTCTCCAAAGAGATTATACTGGGCAGTCTGCATCGGTGTGATGCATGAAGCCGAAATCCCATTATTGACAGCAAAATAGAGCCTTTTGGGTTTTTCAACATATTCGATTTGGGGGAGATTTGATATTTCATCAACTCTATTTTCAGGAACCGTAATAATTGCATAATTATTTAAAAGCTCGACTACCGCAACACCATCTCCGGCAATTGCACTTAAATCACCAGAGTATTTGACAATCAACTCCCATGTCTTTACCTGTGGATCATAGCCGACCCCTAACTCCAGAGATTTTGCCCTTTCCTCATTGTTGGCTTCCCTTGCCAGGTTTAAAACATTTTCTAGCTTTTGATCTTCCATATGTCATCACTTTATTTTTATTATATGCAATCAAACTGTAAAGTCTACTCATATTCCTTTTGATGTTACTCTTTTAAAGCTATTATTTTTATTCCCATTTTCCTCAATTTGTTGTATAATAGAATAGATTTGTAGAAAACTATTTTAAGAGGTGAAATTTTGAAATATTTATTTCAATTTACAATATTAAGCATCATAACTTTTATAGGTGAATTCTTAAACAGCATTATACCCCTGCCAATTCCAGCAAGTGTATATGGCTTAGTCATTCTATTTTCTGCTCTTTGTCTGAAAATTATTAAGCTTAAAGATATCGAGGATACAGCAGACTTTTTTCTGTCCATCATGCCATTATTGTTTATTCCGCCTACTGTAAGCCTAATTACAAAGTGGGATATTCTTAAGGATTCAATCATCGGCTTATTTATCACATGCATTATCTCAACAGTCTTAATCATGGGCATTACAGGACGGATTGCCCAGACTCTGGTATCGCTGCGGAGTCAACGCAGTAAGGAAGGATCCGGTCAAAGGAGGGATTTGAAGAATGAATGATTTGTTAGAAGTCTCTTCATACTTCGGACTGGCTATAACATTATTGATGTACGCTTTCTCTGTAAAGCTACAGAAGCGTTTTAAGCTGGCAATATTTAATCCTATTCTTTTATCCAGTGCGGTTATCATTGTCATTTTGCTGCTTTTGGATATAGAATATGAAACTTATGAAATAGGTGCTAATTTTATTGCCAAATTATTGACTCCTGCCACTATTTGTTATGCTGTGCCATTGTATCGGCAGGTTAAGATTCTCAAAGAGAATTACTTAGCTATTATAATAAGTGTCCTTTGTGGTAGTGTTTCATCTATATTGCTAGTCCTTGGGTTTTCCAGGATTTTTCAGTTTGATACAGTTATTTCTCAATCTTTATTGCCTAAGTCTGTTACCACAGCAATTGCAGTCGGTATTGTAGAAGAATTGGGCGGCATCGTTCCAATCATTGTTGGCGCTGTTTCCATCACCGGTATATTTGGTTCGCTTGCTGCAGTTTCCATTTGCCGGATGTTTGGAATTACTGATTCCGTCGCAAAAGGCATCGCTATAGGAACCTCTTCCCATGCCATGGGCACTGCAAAAGCAATTGAATTGGGAGATGTCGAAGGTGCCATGAGCGGACTTGCCCTCATCATCGCCGGACTGATTACTGTTGTCTTGGCTCCGATAGCGGCAAATTTCGTGTAATAAAATAACTAAAGAACATAAGGAGATGTCTATATGTATAAAAATTTAACCCTGTTATTTATATTAATTGTTCTTCTAGCTGGTTGCAATAATACTAGTGAGACCGTCAGTCAGGATGATACGACGTCACAAGAAGAGACCGGTACTAATACCCCCGAATTATCAACTGATGAAATTAACGATATTTTCGAGGGATCTGATCCATCGCCAATAACTATTGCTAATCCGGTGAATGGTGAAAGTGTGTCGATTGCGCTAGGCGATTTCTTCGATGATATCACAAGTCAACTTCAAACAATCGGTCTAGATATTACCAGCTATGAGTACCAATCCACTGTACCAACCCTTCTTGACCAACTTGACCGAGCTGTTAATTATCAAAGCACGGATGAGGCCAATGCCAACGCTTCCAGCATTAACTTTTATATTGACCCAGAGAATTATAGTTTTCAATTTATCGACAACGGCTCTACTAAGCGCCTGACTGCAATCATTGTTTATAATACAATAGCGACCACCAGTCAAGGCATAAGATGCGGCGATAATGCCTCAAAGATTATCGAGCAATATGGTAATGAGGGCTATGTTTTAGAAGACGAGATGAGCACCATGTACATATTTAAAGAGCATAATAATCTTACCTTGGTTGTTGATCCCGAGACTGAATTGATTACCAACTGGAGTTTAAATATTTTCAATGAAACCCAACAGGATAAGGAAGCCCAGATATGGAAGGACTTGGCGGTTTTATCATCTGACACGGTTGCGACAGAGTAGCTTATTTTTTCAGGAAATCCAACGCATCATTAAGCCAGCCCTCTGCAAGAGTACCTTCACCAAGACCTATGCCATGACCACCGGATAAGAATAATTTCATCCTGTGTGGAACGTCAAGGCTTTCCATTGCCCTTTCTAGATTGATGGTATTGTTGACATTGACAACCGGATCATCTGTGCAGGCCCATAGATAGGTGGGCGGATAGTCCTGTGTCAGCATTAATTCTACCGACAGCTCCTTCCTTAGTGCTGCTTCTCTTTCGGATCCTAAGTGATTCAATACGCTTCCTTTATGAGCATCATTTATAAAGCTAGATACCGGATAGCAAAGACATACTTGATCCGGTCTTGCGGATATATGGTCATAACGGTGGGTCTCATCCGGAACCCTATCGTAGGATGCCGCCACAGTGCCACATAGGTGAGCACCTGCGGAAAAACCCATAATAGTTAAGTCTTCCGGATTAATATTCAACTTCTCATAATTGGCACGAACGAATTTAATCCCTCGCACCAGATCCATTTGCGGAATCGGATAATAATTTGGCGCAATACGATAATTTAATACAAAGGCATTAAATCCCCTCTCGTTCAATGCATGTGCCACAGGAATTCCCTCATTATGAAAAGATACCCTTTCATAACCTCCGCCCGGACAGATAATAACACAAGGAGCATTCTTCTTATCCTTAATGATGAAAGGAACTAGAACAACGCTTTTAGTCATAGACCTTGCTTCTTCATTTACGCCTTGCCAGATTGGTATCGTTGTAATCTCTCCCGCTTTGCGCCGGGATATCAAAAAATTGGCGCAAGTAAGAAGACCTTGGGCAGGAAAGGCCCCTCCCCATGGAGTTTTAGCAAATTTCACCATATGTCTAAGCTTTCTTTTCCTCAAAAAACTACTGATGTCAGCATAGTAACTGGGACTAAAAAGATAGTTTATCTTCTTAACACGCTCATTGTTTAAGATTTCTTCCAATGAATCATTCATCGTATAATAATCCGCCATTTAATTCACCTCAAATATAATAATCTCACTTTAAAGATAGGCTTATTATAGCATGGATTTCAGTGGATGGGAATTGACATCAGTTGAAAAATTCCCCGAAACCTGCATAAATGCTAGGCTTCGGGGAACTAAAGGGGAGGTTGTTGAACATACGTTTTATCAGGATTTATCAGGCTCCATCACTGCATAAAATATAAACAAATATCTCTTTACGGTTTATCACGTTTTATCGGTGTCCTTTCAAAACTGTGTACAAAACTGTGTACAGTTTACCTAATACAAGAATAAGGCGGTCGTGATTGACCGCCCCATATTATTGCTCCTTACCTCATCATTCCTTGAATGAAAGAACACTGCGCATTATCAGATACAGCCGCCTCAACAGACCATTGTCGTCAATCTGTGAAACCATCTTGCGGATGCGCTTCCGGTACGTCCTGTTATCCATCTTGGATCCTCCCGTCATGATCGTCATTCCTTGCCTTGTATGTAAGCGTAGATCAATTTCAAGTCTCTGGTGCTTGATATCCCCTTAAGCTTCTTGATGATGCACTTCTTGAGCCTCCGGTCAGCCAAATACTGCTCTAAGAGCTCCTCATCCTGCTGCCTGCCATTCAAGTACCAGCATGGGTGGTTTGCCTGCTTCCACTGCTCGAACGTCATCCTTTTTTCCCCCGCTTCTCCTGCTCATGGCGTTGGCCCTCCAGATACCCGTATGTGAATGCGTCGAACGCTTCAAGGTATGCGTCCGCATGTCCACGCTTCTCGGCTTCCAGCTTCCTCATCTCCATCAATAGCCCGTGGTATTCACAAGCGTACTCGGTGATGTCTCTGCTCCTGATCGTCTTAAGCAATTCCTTTGCTCTTTTCCTCAAATCTGTGTTCATGATTCCCTTCTTTCTCCCCAGATGCCGCCGGGGGCGGTTAGCGGTTGTCAGCGATCCTTGATTCTTCCCGATCTCACATTGATTATGCAGTAAAGACCGGACTCGCCGAAAATCTCCACTTCATTCTTGTTTGTCTCTGATACATACGCTTTAAAGCTCCCCTTGGCTCCCGTGGTCTTAAGTATCTTGATTGCCCTACCGATTGTCCTCTCGCTTGCCTTAGTCATCCGAAATCTCCTTCCTTCCCCCGTATACCATCTTGGGGATGTATTTTATTGAACCTTGGTTATCATGTATCCGATAAGACAATTGTACACTAACATAGGCATTAATGCAATGTGCAATGTACACGAACTTAGGCATTAATCATTGTGCAATATTGTACACTTTTTTAGTCAAACTATTGTTGACGTAATGTCTATTCTGGTGTACAATATTTAGATAAATAGTTAATAGCAGAATTATTGAAAGGAGGTTTGAGAATGCCAATATCATATAAAAAACTATTTGATCTAATGGAAAAGAAAGGCATAAAGAAATTTGATTTGCGTAAGCAAGGTGTTCATTCAGTAATTATTGAAAAATTAAAATCCGATGGAAATGTTGACGTATCCACAATTTCTAAATTATGTAAAATACTTAATTGCCAACCATGCGACATCATGGAATATGTGAATGATGAATAATATAGGGTTTAGAGGGTGCAGCCTAATTATATGTCGTGCTCTTTTCGCCGTATAATTATCCATCAATAACGCATAAACATATCGGATAATGCATAAAATACGGTGCATAATATGCATCCGAGCGGCAGCCGTGCCCATGAGCAGTCATTAAATAGGCAAAACCCTTGCGTCCACTGGATTCAGGGGCTTTCTCCTGGCCCCCGCATCTCTGCGACAAATCATCATTTTGCGAAAAGATGGCACCCACGGCGCACACCCAAGCTGCAGTAGGATCTTGTTTCCCAATGGACCGATTTTCGGCACTCTGGCCCACGGCGCACACCCAAGCGGCAGCATGATCCATAGCCATGAAGCCCATATCTGCCCCATGCGGCGGCTTTAGACCGTAAGGCATAGGAATGCCCATACAACACGGTAATGCGCTGTATGGGCTTATTATCACGTTCGCTACAATCCCGTGAGGTCGTCGTCTAATTTCGAAAGGCTCCCGCACTTCGTGAAGACTGACATGGTGGTCTCATCGTTCCTTGTGATGAAGCGGTTGAAGCTATCCCTGATGCTAGCGACTGCATTCATCCGGACAGCGGCACCGTCTGATAACGGCTCCTTCATTGTGATGCCCCTGTCATCGATATACTGCCCCAAGGCACGTGTGAAGAGGGCATCCTCATGGTTCCGCTCATACAACGTCATTATTTCCGGCTCCGTGAGGGTGACGGGCAGTTTCAGGTATTCAAAGTCCGGAGTGATGTTTCCCGCATCCATCTTGGCACCCTCTTTAGCCTTTTTCTCTAACCGCTCATTGAGCTTTTTCGACATCCCGTCACAGGCACTATTGATAGTCTCAATGGCTGCCTTTTTATGCCTTTCCACTTCTTGATTGATCTTTTCCACCTCTTGGCTCAACCTCTGCCCTTTGTAATCGGCTTGCGCCTTCCTGATATCCGCTTCGAGAATTCTCTTATTTGAAAAATATTCCTCGGTTGCGGCATAAATCTTTTCAATGCTGCTGCTCTTAAAATCCATCATATGTATTCCTCCTAATTTTATTTATAATCATTATCTGGCAGATTGTGGCATCCTCGAAGCATCATAGTTCAACAGATTATTCCACATGATCATGTCAAGGCTATTCGAATCATAAAAATCTCCCCTGTTCACAGCGGCGCTGATCCCACGCAGATAGTCGCCGAGCCCATAGGCGTAGGCAGATAATGAGAGAGAGCTTGACAGACGCTGCATCATGGCCAAGGTCTTGGACTGCATGGCTGTTGATTTTTTGGCGGACGCTGTCGCAAGGGCTGCCCTGCTTGATGGGTTGCCCTTGGCGGCTATCTCCATCAGCTTCACATAGTCCTTGTCGTCTGCGTGCTCGGCATATAAGGCGCCCCAGTCGTCCGGCTTAGCCTGTGATACCTCGAATTGCCAAATGGCGATATTGGGCGCCCTCTCTGCCCCCGTGTCGGTCTGTGGCAACGCTGCGGCTTCAATCTCCCCGATGGCACCTGACACAAGCTCCCTCGCCTGCCGCACCCTATCAAAATACTCCTGCTTCACGGGCTCGAAGTGCTGCTCTTCCAGATCTCTTAGGCGTCGCTCCCTCCCTTCCGGATTCAAGCCCCTGTCTGCGATCACGTTGTCCTTGGCTGACTTGAGCGTCTTAGCCGCATTGACCATCTTCTCATCCATCCCGTCAAACAGATTGGCGGTCTTCTCGATGATGCCGCCCTCCACCCTTGCTTTTGTCTCGCTAATTCTGTTTAAAACTGTTTCATATTGCGTCATAATGTTAAATCCTCCTGATATTTTTGCTTTTTTTTGGTTTGTTCAGTGTCATTTTATAGCCCATCTCGCCCTCCTGAACGCCGCTACTGTGGCGTCTGCCTGCTCTCCTGCGGATGCCGGGGCGGATTGCAGGTATTGGTTGATCGTCATGCCACCGGCGGCCGCTGTCATTGCGGCTTGGGTCATGCCCTGCGTGCCGACCTGTCCGGCGTAAGGGGCGTTGAATATCGGCGCAAGGTACGACGTCTCACTGATATTGGAAAGGTCGCCCACGGCGTTAGCCAGACGGCTTGAAAGGGCACTGAACCCGCCCATGAGGGCACTGAACGAGAACATGTTCTCCATCGTGTCATACAGCTCATTTTCCCTTGACACTGCGCCTTGGATGAACCCCAGCACCGCATTGATTCCAGATTTAGCCAGCTCCCTTGACGGCGAATGCTCATCTAACGCGTTGGCCGCCGCCTTTTTGGCTTGATAGAAGAGGTTGTACATACGGTTGTATAGGTTGCCCTCTTGTGACGATGCGCCGTTGATGAACCCCTGAACGGCATCGACGCCCGTCTGATACAGTGAGATCGTGCTTGCCGTCGATTCAACGGAGCTTTTCAGCCTTTCAGCCGCATCCTTCCCTGCCGTGGCTAATGATGCACCCCATGTTGTGACCGTCTTGACTATGTTGTCTAATGTATTGCTTACGGATGTCGCCGTCTCTGATGTCTTTGTGACAACATTAGTCTTGAAGGTTGTCATGTTGTTGGTAGCCGTTGAGACCATCTTTGAAAAGGTCGATGTAGTGGCTGTCGTCACCATTGTGGAAAATGACTGCATGCCGTTCCTTACCACACTGTTGAGCTGCGTGAATGAAGTCGTAAAGGAGTCATTGAGCTGGCTTAGCCCAGGCTTGACGCTTGACGCCATGTTCACCGCAAAATCGGATGCCGTCTTCACTGCCTGCGCCAATGGGCTGCTTAATGCTGCGGATGTGCCGCTTGCGCCGGCGCCTGTCTGATCTGCCAGCGCTTCGCCGCTTGACAGCCCCACATTGGACAGGGCTGCGTTGAACAGGTTGCCAAATGGGTCCACTATTCCGTTTACAGCTGGCGTGATGTTCGCACTTTCCTCAAAGTTGGTGACGACCTCATTGGCTGCGCCTGAACCGATGCCGCCCCAGTCAGCCGATATTGAAGCTTCGTTCCCTGCCAGATATGCGTCATATATGGCGTTGGCTGTCGCTTCATCCATGCCCGTGGAAAGCAAGTACTCCTTATAGCCCTCGCCTGCCAAATAGGCGTTCGTCTCAAATGACTCGACAAGTGTTTGTAGCTCCTCATCCGTGGCATCCTTGAAGGCAGAGACGATTGACATCGACTCTTCGGAGCCGTCGCTCAATATGTCGATCACGGATCCTTGCACGCCACGTTCCATCAATGTTTTCAGTCCGTCATAATACCCTGACACCATCGTCTGGTTATTTTTTAAAGTATCCAGAACGCTTTGTGCCGTGATTTCAGAATCAAGCTCTAATTGCTTGGTCATGCTCGTGGAGGAATCCCTTATCTCTCCCATCGAGTCGATGATGGTGTCAGCGGACTTCTGTAGGGCTTCGCTCAAATCCTCATAAGAATTGATCTGGATATCCGTGCTTTCCTTGGATGCCTCAGCCGTCTCATCGTAGGCTTCTTTAGCCGCCTCCCGGTAGAACTTCGTCTCCTCTTCGGTGCCCTCTATCGCATCCTTCAATAGCTGTATGTCGTTCTCCAGCTCCTGCGTGTTCCCAGATGCGCCCTTCTGTGCGTACCCCATGTAGGAGTATGCTGCGCCGCTTCCAGTGGTCGCCTCCGTCAATTCATTGGTCTTATCCACAAGCTGTTTCTGGAGCTTGATCCTGTCCAAGTATGCTTCCTTGATCGCCTCCTGATAAGCCGCCGCCTTGGCTTCTGCGATCATTGCGTCGATCATGCTGTATATTGCGTCCTCCGACATGTTCACTGCGCCCGTCACCTCATCAATGACGACCACATTCTCGCCGAGCGTCTTGTTTAATGAGTCCGCATACATCTTCATCATTGAGATGTCGCCCGCCGTCTTGTTCGTCTTCTGTGACAGGTTGACCAATTCGTTAGCAAGGTCTTTGTTCGCCTCAGCCTCTGCAATCGTCGTCTCTGCGTCCTGCTTGCGTGCATCGACATTCGACTCGACGTTCTTCGTGAGCTCCTTCGTCTCCTCTGACACCGCCCTTGATTTGTCGATCCAGTTCTTGATGGCGGCGACCACGGCCACGATGCCGGCGACCACGGCCACGAAGGGCAGTGCGCTCATTGCCGTTTTCCACAGCCACGTTTTAGCGGTCGAAAGCTCTATCTGCTTGGTGACCAGGCCGATGATGACCTGCTTCGCCGATAATGCCCCCGAGCTTGCCAATACCGCCAATGACTCGGCTTCCGTCGCCGCCGTTCCTGCCGCCGTGACCGCCATCTGGTCTTTATCCAGTGACATGCTGATCTTCTTGGCCGCCATCCTTATGCCCTCTGTCTCTACTGATTTGTCCTTAAGGGCATTGGACAGGACTTCCACGGCGTTGCCCTTCTTCAATGCCTCGCTATATAGCTCCTGCGCCCTCAAAGCCCCTGTGTTGGCCCGCATGATGCCATGTAACGCCGTGGAAAGGTCATTGACGGTCGACTTTATCCCCATAGCGGTTTTTAACGTGACGAACCCCGCCGCCAGAGATCCGGCTATGGGTAGGATGGTCTTCATGTTATCCCCGACCAGCCGTATTGCAGGGGAAACGGTCTTGACAAAGATCCCTGCCCCATCGGCCACCATGTTCAAGAAGTCCTCAAATCCGGTTCCGACGGTCTTAAGCATTGACCTCAGATCCGGAAGGCTGCCCTCCGTCAACCCCCCGTCAATCGCCAATATGATGCCCTGCACGCCTCTGGTGGTGTTCGCCTGCATATTGTCAAAAGTGCCCTGCCAGCTTGCCCCCGCTTCCTTGGCGGCATTGGTCACGCTTGGGAACTGCCCTGCGCCTGTCTCCAATGCTGAAATAAGCGTGCTCTGGAACTCCTTTGCGCTTATGGTGCCGTTCCCCGTCGCCGTCTGAACCTCTTCAACGGACATGCCGACAGCTTCGGCATATATGCTCCATGCGGGGATTCCTGCGTTGAGCAATGTCTTCACATCAATGGAATAGACCTTTCCGGATGTCGCCATCTTGCCCCATGCGTCGGTCACTGATTGGAGCGTGGTGTTCGTGCCGTCTCCATAGAAAGACACGGCATTAGCCAAGCCCTCGATATGCGTGGATGCGACGTCTATGTCCATCCCGCTTGTGACGAACCCCTGTACAGAGCTTGCCGCAATGTCAAGCCCATACGCCGTTCCTGTGACTGTCTGCCTTATGTTCTCAAGTGCGCTTGAAGCCTTGTCAGAAGAGCCGGTCAGGACGGTCATCGTACGGTTGAACTGCTCCATCGTGTCTATACGGGCAAAAGCGGATCCGACAGAATTCTTGACCGCATCAAATGCCATTGACACTAGCTTGATGTTCGCCACGGTGCTTATGAGCCCCTTGACGCCGGATGTCAGCCCCGACGTGCTTTTGCCGGCCTCTTTGATGCCCGAATTGAAGCCTTCATCATTAAGCCCGATTGTGGCGAATAGTTCGAATATATTCATTAAATTCCCCTTTCTTCAAAAGTAGAGAGTCAAGTCACCATTTGTTGAGTAGTTCGTCAAGTATGTCGGCTCCCGATGGCTCACTCTGGCGTCTCATGAACAAGTCCTTGACCGATTTCTTGGTTACTATTTTCTGCGCCTGCGCCTGGTTGGCGTGCGCCTCGCTTTCAAGCTCCGAGTATCTCTGGGTCTTCTTGAATTGGAGCCCGTTAGCCGGAGCCCAGAGCATGTCGGCGACATAGTTCCTGTAGCATTTATCCCATGACTCACGCATGTGCCTTTCGGCGATATAGGTCAGTGAAGCACGTGCAGGCATGGGTCGGGCTTCGGCTAGGTAGGTCACAACTGCTGCGTGCCCCACTTGCCCAACGAGATAAAAAAATCGAATAAATCCCTGTCTTGCAGGACGCCCAAAAGCTGCTTGGCAAGCGTGATCACGCTCTCTTCGGCGATCTCCTCCGGCGTCGTCTCATTCAATGCCGCTATGATGTTCCATACGTTTTCACGCCGGTGCTGGAGCAGGTAGGCCACCACTTTCAGCATGGCCACCTTGCCAAGCTTCTCCGCTTCATTTTCGTCTTTCGGTCTTTTCCGTGAGTCGAGCAATTCGATCAACTTCTCATCATCTATCAATTCTTCGATGTCCGTCACCATTTTCAAATATGCGTCAGATGCTGTGTTGGAGCTCATTTGGGATAGTTTCATTTTTTTATTCCTCCATATTCCTTACATAATTTTCGATTTCTTTAATAGTATCATTTAAGTATTTCCGTTCCTCATTCTGGCGTAAAATCCGCCTTATCTCAATGGCCTCCCCATTCATGAGGAGCCGCACCGCATCAATCAGCGGCATTTGCGTTGGCTCCCTTTCGGGGCTCGTGAACCTCACATCGACGTTTTCCGTCTTTGCGGCTGCCGCCTCGGCCTTCGACAATCGTCTTTCAATGTTTGACATCATTCTCATCCTTTTCAAAAAATATCTGCTCCAAATTCTCCCTACCTTTAAAGAATCCCTCCGGCGGCTTCGTGTCAGCCTTGACATGACCGAAGAAGGACCTAAGCCAATCTAATTTCCGTTTATAATCGGTCGATGCTGCCGCCTGACGCTGTAGGCGCTTCGTGCGCCGTAATAATCCGCTCATGGGTACCCACCCCCCTTCCAGTCTCCTGAAATGACCGTTTATCTTTCTTTCTCATTTAATAGCATCTCCTCAATGGCATCCAGGCGGCTTAAAACGTCCGTCTGCTCGATCAGCTTCAATGTGTTCCTGATAGCCGTCTCTGCGGCATTTAGACGGGTCTGTGGGGGTGCCGTCTTGTCATTCATGATGGCAAGAATTATCTTTGTCGCCTCCATCAGCCTAGCTTGCAGATAGTTCTTAGTCTCGGTCAGGAGATCAAGCCTCCGTTCATCAAGCTCGTCCTTGAAGTCCGGCTTTTTCAGCCATGTGTATATTGTGCTCTCGGCGATCCCAGTGGATAAGGATGCCTCCCTGACTGTCGGATGAACCAAGAGCGCATTCATCAATATCGACCGCCTGCTATTCTTCATCCGGATCATTCCCTTCGTGGATGGATTTGGTTATATTTTCCTTTATCTCGCCAACCATCCGGTTGATCCTCTCAATGTTTTTACTGAGCCCTTCGATCATTTCAATGATCATCTCCAAATTATTCATCTTCATCACTCCATTCATTATTTCGATTTTTTACGATTCCCTCCAGATGGTCAAGTACGGCCATTGCCATTGATCTGGCCAGCGGGGCTTCGAACTCATTATAAAATGCCACCAGCTCGTCAATGACTGCTTGCCACTCATCTTCCTGATCATTTATGTGGTAATATTTTTTGAGTATCGCCCATAGCCTGTTGAATATCTTACTCTCAACTGCGATCTCCTCATGGTCTGGTTTCTTCATTGACGCCATCCTTTCATAATTTGTTCAATTTTTCCATCCACAAGCTTGTAAGCCCCATCGGTGAGCGTCATCCCTCGCACCACGTTGTCGCCGCAAAGTGCCAGCAGCGTGATTTCATTCTCACCAGCCCTTAAATTACTACTGGGGCATATGCATCGTATGTAATGCGAAGGGTCTATTTCTTCATGCTTCTCGAATGCCATGAACATCACCTCCTTTCGGTTGATTTTTATGATAAGTAGGGCTCCAAGTGGTCTCCAAGTTGGGTATTTAAAGATATGCTCCACTTGCTGTAAACGCCCATAAATACTACATTTATAGACGTATTTTCGTTAATAAGTGGACTAAGGAGGGGCTTATCCTATAGCACACCCTAAAAATGCATACCAGTACCACTTGTAAGGTTTTTTATACTTTATTAAACAACATACCCCACTTGCTCCACTTGTAATACCGTAACCCCTCATGTTTACTATGTTTCTTGCCAGTGGGCTTCATAAAGTACGCCCCCCTTTAGCTCCACTTGCTCCACTTGATTTGAAGATTCCAACCACTTTTCCATTCATGGTCGGATCGAATGGATTTCCAGTCTGAATGCCATTTATCACATCCGGAACGTTATACACGGATTTCCCATCCAAAATTCTATATGTTTTAACATCTGCTTCTCGGTCATATCCCAAACTTTTTAATGCTGTTCCGACTTTTTGTGGAGAAATTTTTTGATTTGTTTGCTCTGATATTTCCGTCGCTATCTGCGTGGCAGTCTTTTCTTTCCAGTCTCCTTCCGGTTGCTCCCAATCAAGCGCATCCGATAAGACTCTCTCTTCAAGACTCATTTGCCTGAATGGTTTATTGATTTTTTGTAGCTTTGCCCGTTCGGACTCTGTTAACCTGAATCCGACTGGATTAGCAAGATACCACGAGAAAACCTCTGACCACATTTTTTCATAATTGATTTCATTGAGTGCGTTAAGATCAATATCCTTGATTGAAATCGTCCAGTAGCGGCGATTCTCCATGTCTTTCAAATACTCCATGTCATTAACCGTTAAATAAAACGTTGTCCTTCTCGGGTATTTTTTTGCGGTTCGGGCATAAGGTATTCGCACTTCGTCGATCGGGTTCGTGATGAATCGCTTCATCCAATCAACATCGTCAATCGATTTCCTCCCCTCCCCTAATTCGCATATGAAGACACTCGTATTTTCAATGATGTCATCCTTACGACTAAATTTTGAAAATTGCGCACTCTCTTTAAAGTATTTCAATCCAAAGCATTCGCATGGCTTTCGTACAATGCTAGTTTTACCGATCCCCTGACAGCCCTGTAATGCCAATGCGCCATCTGCGCCATATGAGCCATTTTCATTGTGGATCATGGCAACGCTTTGCCATAACGCTTTCATGTATAGCAGTCGTGAAAAGTCAGCGTTTCCCTGAAATGAAATACAATTTATGAATTTTTCAAATTCCCCAGTCATCCCTTTGTACTTTCCGTAATATTCTTCAAAGCAATTCTTGAGATGATTAAAGCGTCCTTCATTCGCTATATAATATAGCCAATTAAAAATATCATCTCTTTTTGCTGGGAAGCCTTCCACGCTGCAAATATCCAGAACATAGGTGACAAATTCATCAAAATGATGTATGCTTCCCAACGCCCCAGAGACCTCCTTATCACGTATCGAGTATATAATTTCCCTTTTTACGGTATCATATTTCAATGAAATCCCATAAAAAAACAAAACTGCCTTAAAATTCAATATTGTTTTTTTAGGTTTGCCTTTTTCATTTAGATCAAGGAACTCTACGAATTCTCCTGAAGCCTTTCTATTAGTGATTTCAGCGCTTCGCTTCGCTTCATTAATGAATTGCTTTTTTTCCAGTTGCAATTTTGCACCACCTTTATTTTCTTGATTTCCTCTTCCCATCTTTTGTGACAGATCCCGACGTACCAACCAGCCAAAATTCTTGATTCTTTCGCCCTGCTTTTTTCGTAATCGCCGATAATCGAGTTGTAATACTCTCTTGCCTTGCTGCATCCTAAATTTTCCAGCTTCGACAAGGCGATTTCTTCAAAGCCTTGATCGGTGAGTGTGTATCCATAAATTCTTAAAAATGTGTTGCGGTACAAATGCATATCGGGATTAAAGGATAACAGTAATTTTTCCTTTGTTGCCCCTTCCAGTGGTTTCAGTTCTCCGGTGAACATTTGTTCGAATATCCCGCTTTTCTCCCATCTTTCCATTCCGGCTGTAATTTCTTCCATTTCTTCTTCCGTGGGTGGTCTGTAATCTCGGTCTTCCATCATACTCCTTCTATTTGTCCATCAAAATATCGATCAACGACCCTCTTGTCATACAGCACACGCCTGCCAATGCGCCGCTCAGCCCCAATTTCTTCTCCTAATTTCATGGCATTATTGCGCCCCAAGTTTGTATAAATCCTCAGTTCATCAATGTCCAGTAACCTCACCTCGATCGATGTCTCGTTTGGTTTTAGCCTTGTCCTCATGTTTTCCGCTCCTTTCTTTGACTGTTTATCCACATTTAAATAATGCTTGCAATACTTAATGGGATATGATATATTTATAATAACAAAAATAGAAAGAAACTTCTATTTCAAATATAGAAATTCTAGTTATAAATTAATTTGTAATTAGAAAGAATTGGAGGTATAGCAATGGATAAGGAAATATTTATAAAAAATCTTTCTGAAATAACAGGTAACATGAAACAAAAAGAAATTGCTGCAATTTCAGGGTGTGCCGAGAGTACGATGTCGAAATATTTAAACAAGGATACAAAGGATTTTCCGCCGGTGGACATTCTTTGTAATCTAAGCGTACATTTCCACGTGTCTATAGACTGGTTAATCGGAAACAATATTACCAATGAAAAATTGTCGCTTCGAGATATATGTAGATTTTTTACAGAAATATACCAACAGACGAATTTAGGCTTTTGTAAAACAAGCGTCTATGAGATACGTTATATATTGGGCGATTACGGCTTTGGTTATCAAGATGGTTACTATGAATATGAAGCGATTTATTTTCCCGAATATTCTGAGATAGCCGAGGAAGACATTCTCGAAGAATTTGAACAGAGAAAGCAGGATTCAAATGAAAATGTGGATTACAATTCCAAGCATATAAATAATTTCTTATCTCGCTTTAGTAAAATTAATACTATGAAAAAAGAAGGGAACTTAGATGAGGAAATGTATAATAGATTAATAGATAGCTATCTTGATAATGTACCAAATGATTATTGATCGCATATAAAGAGAGTTATCGGAAAGATATAAAGATAGGAAAGGAGTAACATCATGGCAATTGACAGGAATGGCAGGAAGCTGCCGAAAGGGATAACACAGCGATCAGACGGTCGATACATGGGGCGTTTTGAATGCCGAGGCGAGAAATTCACTTTATATGATATGGACTTGGCGGCATTGAAGAAGTCCTTGAACGATCTGCGCTATGAGGTCGAACATGGTCTTTATGCAAAAAAACAGAATATAACAGTAAATGCTTGGTTTGAGACATGGATTACGGAATATAAGACACATACCGTCAAACGTGGCACGATCAAAGCATATCGTGATAGTTATAACTCATATATCAAGCAGCCGTTAGGAATGAGGAAATTGAAAGACATACGCCCCGAGCACATACAGAAGCTGTATAATGACATGAATCAAGAAGGCTTTTCAAGAAACACGATAGAATTGGCAAGCGTTGTATTGTCCGGCATGTACAAACAGGCTTTAAAGAACAAGATAGTTCGTGAAAACCCCGTGCCACTTGCCACATTGCCACGCATGGGAACGGATAAGGAAAGGCGAGTCATGACTATTGAGGAACAAAAAACCTTTCTTAAATACGCTCAAAACAGCTACTGCTATGATATGATATTGCTTGCCCTATGCACTGGTATGAGAAGCGGAGAGCTTAGAGGTCTGGAATGGAATGATTTGGACTTTACGAATAAGATCATACGTGTGACCGGAACCCTGCTATATGTAAATTCACAATATTACAAGGACACTCCAAAAACTCCCACTAGCAAGCGTGACATCCCTATGCTGGATAATGTTTATGAAATGTTAAGAGCCAGAAAAAAGAAGCAGGCTGAACTTCGTTTTGCGTTAGGCGACAACTGGATGGCAGCGGGCGGGCTTGAAAATCTAGTATTTACATCAGAGAATGGACGCCCTATAAATCGCAACAGGTTAGAGGTTGCAATCAATACTATTATTGATGAGATAAATAAGGACGGCATAAGATTTGAACATGTGACGCCACATACATGGCGTCACACATTCGCAACAAGGGCAATTGAACAAGGTATGCCACCACAAGTGTTAAAGACGATTCTAGGTCATAGCAAGCTGTCAATGACAATGGATTTATACAGCCACGTGATGCCAAATACAAAAGCGGAAGAAATGCAAAAACTTTCCGATTTGTTTTAATGAAAAAAAGCAAGACTGTGTAAAATCTGTGTATAATCTCAAATAACCGGATCGTGTTCTTCAATATGGTGCCTCTGGTATTTGCCTTAATCCCTATAAAACAACCATTTCCAACAAAAAAATATCCCACCCACCGCATTACGCTAGTGAATGGGATACTAAAGGGGAGGATAAGTATTCTAACTTATCTTTCGTGCTTGTGCTTTGAATTCATTGGAGGGGGAATCCAACTACTTGCAGCTCATACGAGCTTGCGCATATGCAATTGTATTCTAATAGATTATCTATCAGAATACTTATATTATGAACACATTCCTTACGCTTTATACATCAAACATAAAAATATATTGTTTGATTATGACCGGCACTTAATCATCAACACGAATAATCCCTTTACCAATAGCTATTCTGACCGCATGCATGCCATTTACGGCACCAAGCTTTGAATAAATATTTTTTATTTGACTTTTCACCGTGTTTTGCGAAGTATTTGTATTTTCTGCGATTTCTTCACGGGTCATGCCCTGGGATAAGGCGATCAGGATGTCTGTCTGGGCTTTACTTAAAGTATTCTCATCAATTAAATGCAAGTATTCACTTTTATACTGCGAGCGAATATATTTCAATCGCCTTGCATATGCGGATGACTTCGAATTCACAACTGCAAGCCACTGTTCCGGGATTTCATGTTTCAGATTATTTCTTATATATTGTATCAAGCTCTTCATATAGCGACCGTATTCTACAAATGGCATCACTATTTTATTTTCACAAGACATCTCATATGCCTTGGTAAAAGCTTCTAAAATTCGCTTATCATCACCACTTTCTCGATATACAATAGCTTTAATTATGTATACATGGATGAGTTGTATATATTGATTGCCGGCT
>Ga0153937_1000077_pt1 | contig 38481 bp, 32 predicted proteins | sample TSNY021MetaG_FD_104680 | JGI IMG/M metagenome (GOLD analysis project Ga0153937, IMG submission 104680) | Attine ant fungus gardens microbial communities from New York, USA - TSNY021 MetaG | ecosystem: Host-associated > Fungi > Mycelium > Unclassified | place: USA: New York, Robert Murphy County... | reverse complement strand
TCTTCTGGGTGGCGGTGAGATTCTTGACGGCCACCGTATCCCCGTCGTCATAGGCCTTCGAATCGCTTGGGAGCACTTCCCATACCGCCTCCGGTATTGCCTTACCGGCAGTGCCGGACACGAAGGTGTAGCCCGCGTTGTAGGTGGAGGCATCGGGTTCGTCCGCCGTGTACGTCCAGGTGCCCGTGAAAACGACGTCGTCGCCGTCTATCGTTTTCTCGACAGCGTCCCAGTTCTGGAACGTCCAGGTTCCGCCGGTCACCTTGATCGTCTTCTGGGTGGCGGTGAGATTCTTGACGGCCACCGTATCCCCGTCGTCATAGGCCTTCGAATCGCTTGGGAGCACTTCCCATACCGCCTCCGGTATTGCCTTGCCCGGGGTGCCGGACACGAAGGTGTATCCCGCGTTATAGGTTGATCCATCTGGCACCGTCGCCTCAAACGTCCAGGTACCCGTGAAGAGGACGTCATCGCCGTCTATCGTCTGGCTGTCTGCGTCCCAACTCTGGAACGTCCATGTGCCGTTGGTTACGTAGACTGTGGTTTGAGTAAGTGCGATGACATTGACCGTATCCCCGTCCGCATAATCGGTATTATCAACTGGCAGCAGCGCCCAAACCGCTTTCGGCAATGTCGGCGCGCTGGCGGTGCCGGACACGAAGGTATACTCCGCGCTGTAGCCCACCGGAATTTTCTCCCACTGGGCGTAGAGGGTCACATTGCCCGTTATCGTCAGCGTGTCGCCAGCGTCATAATCCAGGCCGCTGCCGTCACTCTCGGTGTTCCAGCCCGTGAAGGTATAGCCGGGATTGCTGACGTTTGCGCTCGTCTGATTTTTGACCGTGTACGCGCTGTCGTAGAGCAGACCCGAATCGGAGCTTCCGCCCGTGCCGCCGCCCGGGTCATAGGTCACCGTATAGGTGGGATCGAGGTCGGGAATCTCCTCCCACTGGGCGTAGAGCAGCACATTGCCCGTTATCGTGATGCTGTCGCCCGCTGTGTAGGGCGTTCCGGTGCCGTCAGCCTTGGTGTTCCAGCCCGTGAACGTATAGCCGTCACGGCTGATTCCCGTCGTGGTCAAATTCTTGACTGTATAGAGGCTGTCCTCCTCAAGGGGGCTGTCTTCATAGGGGTTGCCTGTGCCGCCATTGGGATAATAGATCACGTAGTAATCGGTAAGAGTTTGAATCTCAGACCACACGGCATAGAGGATGATTTCATCCCCGTCCACGGCCGCAGTTCCGATCATTTCGCCGCCGGTGTAGTCCGCTGAGGCTGCCGAAGGATCCGTGCTCCAGCCGAGGAAGGCATATCCCGTTTTGGTGAATCTAAGATGGTTGTTCGTGTTTGGCAGAACCGAATGTGTCTCTCCGACCTCCTCTGTCACGCTGTAGTCTGCGCCCGCACCGGCGTTGGGGTTATAGGTCACCTTGTAGGTTTCGGCAGGTATGGGATCCGCTTTCCACACGGCGTAGAGGGTCACGTCGTCTTCAATTATGATCACATCGCCCGGCCCGTAATCAACACCGCCGGTCTGAGTAGTACTCCAGCCCAAGAAGGTGTATCCGTCTCGGGCAATTCCTGTCGCTTTCAGGCTCTTGACTGTATAGTTGCTTCCGTCTGCCAATCCTGTATCCTCATGGCTGCCTGTGCCGCCGTTGGCGTCGTAGGTCACCGTGTAGGTCGGGGTTGGGGTCTCATCCAATTTCACCGTGGGGACAAGGAAGTTAGCTGTCTGCGTTTCGCCGAGTTCTCCGGTGGTGTCCGCAAACGCATAGTCAAGGGTCGTCTTTAAATTGGTTGGATAATAGGTACTCGCCGTCAAATCGGCGGGGTCTACCGTGACGGTATAGGTGAGGGTGTAGGCGTATACCGTTTTGCCGCCCTCGCCAATTGATTCGGTGGGGGTGCATTTCGTCAAATCCCATACCAGCGTGTCGTTTTCAAATTCCCAGCAGTCGTCCAGTGTATGACCGGTAACACCTTTGAACGTCACATAATCCGGCATGGGGTCGGTCACCGTCCATGCCTGGGAGGCGGTGTATACCTTTGACAGGATTTTTTCATAAGCCACAGCCAATTCGTCTGCGTCAGCTGCATAGAAAAATTCGTTTACATGAGGATTGTTTCCATCAAGACCTCCGTCCTCACTTTTCCGCAATACCGTGTTGTTTAGAGTGTCATCATAAAAGCCGACAGTGTAAAGGGTACAGTCGGGAAAAGTACTCTTAAGTAATCCTGCTTCATTTATCGCGTCTCGGGATGTCTGCGTTAGGTCACGCGTTGAACCGCGCGCCAGATCATCACTATCGTCTGCAGCGCTACTGGCCATAAAAACCACATACTGGTCATTATTAACATTGAGATCGCTATCTCCTAATTGTTCAGTTGCGCCCTTGAAGCCGGCCTGAGCGTTCGAGCTTCCTCCATACAATGTACCAGTACTGTCACCAAATACTACTTCTCTTAGGCTGGTACCGGATACACCCCCATAATCTCTAGCAAATGGACTCACTGCTTCATAACCAGCAAATGAGGCTTTTACTGTTTCAATTGCGTCCGTATCATCAGCACTGATCCAGTCACAGATTGTTGCATATACAGTGTGATCCGTTGCTTTCGCGCCAAAGGCACTAAAAAAGTTTCCGCCGTATACTACAATTGAAATCTGATTTCCTGAATTTGGATCCGCTAAAAAGCTTTCTATAAATTCCACCGCTATTTTTTTTGCCGCAGTCCACCTGGCAAGGTCAATACTCCAGCCAGGGATTCCTGGCACAAGATCATCCATTGTAAAATCCATACTGTCATCGACATTAAACACCAGCACCACGCTGGCCGGCTTCGTCGTTTCGATCACATCCAAATCCTGCATCGTCTCAACGTTCAGCGTGATCTCGAATTCATTGTCGGTTGACGTCGCCGCGGCGGTCTTGCTGTAGGTAACGCTGGCGTCCGTTTCGTCATCCGTGACCGTCTGCACCGGATTCGTTTTCCCCGTGCCGGTGACAGCCCCGGTATCATCCACATCGTAATAGTCCCCGGTCAGGCTCACGCTGTCCGCCGCAAATGCGGTGAGCGGCATGACCGACAGCGCCAGGACCATGGCAAGGAGCACTGCCAAAAGCCTTTTTGTTTTCTTCATTCCATTCGCCTCCATATTATTATTTTGATAAATTCCATTTATGATCAATCAGGCAAATGCCTGAATTATTACCGCTCATTTCCAATTCCCTTCCTTTTAAATCTGTTAATCCGTTATGATTCCCTTGCGGATACCATCCGTCTTGCGTATAATTAAATATGTATGTTCTGAGCGGGTTTGTTCCAAGTGCTTGCATGTAAAACGGGTAAAAAATAAAAAGAGTTCAGTTTCTTTATATAACAAATATCAAATCAAACCCCCATGGAGCATTGCTGTACCTGGACTTTTCCAATACCCTGACGGCTCTGCTGACGGCTTTCGACAATCTTAGACAGCCGTTACCAATTAAATAGTGGGGGCAGCGAAAAACTGCCTCCCTTTTTTCTGTTTCTATCAGATCTTAACTTTTCTTGGCATAGCAAACAAGCCGTCCGGCGAAGCAGCTTTTCCCTTCCATATACCTTCTCCTGTCAGACGGCGGCGGGTACGGGAAACAGCCTGTCCAGCATGTGCATGGAAACAATCTTGTGCTCAAGCAGGGAATCGGTATAGATATCCAGCGTCATCTTGACCGAGGAATGCCCCAGAAGCCTGCTCAGTGTGGTCACGTCGAACCGCAGCTCCATACAGCGTGTCGCGAAGGTATGCCGTAGGGTATGGAAATGGACAGGCTTGATTCCTGCTTTTTTTAGTATCCGATAATAGCGGTAACGCACGGTGCGGGGCTCTGCAAAACCTCCCCGGCAAGACACGACATATTCGTTTTCCGAACGGGTGTATAGTTCCGACAGGATGGCTTGCAATTGTGACGGCAGAGGAATCAGCCGGTTCGATTTTTCGCTTTTGGGCGTGTCAAACACGATTTTTGTTTTACTGTTCCCGTCCCGGCAGGCGATCCGCTGCACGGTACGCCGAACGTGGAGGATCCCTGTTTCCAAATTGATGTCCTCCCATTTCAACGCGCAGATTTCACCGATCCGCATCCCTGTGTACAGAGCCAGCAGGACGGAAATTCCATGCTTGTCATGGAGGGCGGCCTGTTCCAGCTTCTTCTGCTCCGTGCCGGTCAGCGCCTCGATGTTTGGCGCCGTACCTTTCGGGAGGCTGATAGCTTTGCAGGGATTTACAAGAAGCGCGCCTTTTTCCACCGCCATTGTCAACAAGCGGTTGAGCAGGCCAAATACGCCCCGGACCGCGCCTGGACCAAGCCCTGTCTGCGTCAGGCTGTCGACAAATATCCGTATGTCTTTTTGCGTCAGTCCGCAGAGCTTTCTGCCTCCTAAACGGGGCATGATATGGTTTTGGAGCATACCGCTGTAATAGGCATACGTGCTTTGCTTGATATCCGACCTTACGATTTCCTCCATGCAGCAGGCGGCCCAATCGGCAACCGTGCCGCCAAAGCCAGAAGTCTTACCGGCATGGCTGCGGTACCTATATTTAAGTGGCAGAAGCTTCGCCTTTACATCACCATATGTTTTTCCATATACGTAGCCGTAGATGATCCTGCCGTCTGGCTCCCGGCCTTTTATGTAGCGCCCTTCCCATCTGCCATCCTTCCTCTTGTAAATATTCTCACCTCTGCGTGCCATAAATCTGCTCCTTCTCTGTTTTTTCCCTGTTTTTCGACGGCTTAATATGACGGTCTAAAAAATCGCAATCCTAACGTGCCACGGCCATGTTTGCCTTTTCATAATGTAACATATGTGATATAAAACTTAAACTTTACAGGGTAAGATACATTTTCAGGTGTGTAGAATCACCGGAAAAGCATATTTCTCACGGTTGACATTTTTTAAAATTTAAGTTATTATTAAACGTGAATAAGTTTGCTTTATAGAAAGATTCAATTCATACAACTTTCTCCCGATATTTGTTATATAAAGAAACACCCCTGTGTGATCCGTGAGGAAAACACAGGGGTTTGTGTATGGAAAGATTCCTGATTTTAAGATGTCATTTGCCGGCCTATGGAAGTTTTCCGGTTAACGCCGCGTCAATCAGCGCACTGCCACAGGCGATAAAGTCGTCGGAAGTGGGCTGGTCTGTCTCCCCATAGAAATACTGGTTCGCATGCTTCACCGCCTGGGAATACAGGAAATCACACCATATGACGGCATACGGCTTTGTATTAAATGCCGGGATCAGGCCGCGTTCCATCAGAATATCCAGCGCTCCTTTGATGCTCTTTGCCGCCTTATCCATCAGGTAATCCATTACAAGGTTCTTCGCTTTCAGGTTCGTATGCTGCTGCATACAAACAATCCGGTTGGCACGCAGCATGAATAGGCCTTCCTCCTCCTTGAAAAAGGGAAGGAGACGCTGGAGCACCTCTCGCGGCGTTTCCGTTTTGAGGTATCTTTCTACCTGCTCCTTTGTGATCAGATACCGTTCCAGCTTGCGCCGGTACACGGTCAGTATGTCGTCCAGTATGGCCTCTTTGCTTTTATAGTAGTAATACGCTGTCGATTCGTTGACACCAGCGGCTCTGGCAACTTCCCTTGTGGAGATGTTGTCATAGCCTTTCTCTGAAAACATCTCCACCGCAGTACCAAATATAGTATCCTTCGTTTTTGACATATGTGTCCTCCCCCTGGGTTGCTTTTTACATCTAAGTCTTCCCGCCTTTAAGCGTGTTAGCTTATATTTTATAATAAACATAAGGGTATTTCAACTGTAGAACCACAATTCAAATGTGGTTACTTCAATTTCGAATTGAGTTTTGCAAGCAAGGCGCGATGGACTCCACCGCGCATCAGCTTGATGTGGCGCTGCCCCATACCCCGTAAGATCGCACCGCGTTGCGGTGCGGCTGCGCAGCCATCTGGCCGCTAACATCTTGCGGGTACGCCCAAAATTGATTGGATTATTGGTGCGGATATGGTATAATAATGAAAACGGCAAAGGCTGCGGAGGGTGATGACGAAGATGAACGAATATAAATACGATCCGAGAAATTTTGAAGACTCGCCGGGACTGCGCGCGGAGATAGAGGACTTTTACAACCTCTTCGAAAAATACCACGGTGTAAAAACGAAAAGCAATCGGAATTACCTTGACAAGCAGCGCAGGGATTTGTTCTTTTCGATCAAGCACCGCGTGGTCGAAGGGCGCTTGACGGAAACGCAGGCGCAGGAAATGCGGGATTATTTCGGAGATCTATTTGATAAGGAGCAGGAGTAAGCGTATGGTTGATTTCAACACCGGAACAGAACTGCTTAACAAGTTTTGGGGTTCCGAGAAAAAGACGACGCTGTTATATAACGGCGAGGTCTATATGATAAAATTCCCCGATCCGATACGGGAGAAAAGCAACAGCTTGAGTTATATGAACAATCAGTTTTCCGAGCATATAGGGTGTCGTATATTCAAAGCCTGTGGATTTTTAACACAGGAAACCGTACTCGGCACTTATACCGATAAGTCAGGGAAAAGCAGGATCGTTGTGGGCTGCAAGGATTTCACGCAGAACGGCGCGACGCTCCATGAGTTCTCTAAGCTGGGGAATTCCGTTGTGACGATGGCGGAGAAGATCAAAGCGTCTATCGAAAACGTGCACCTGATTATTCAGGAAACCGATCTCATAAAAGATAAGGCGGGCATACTGGATCGATTTTGGGACATGTTCGTTGTGGACGCTCTGCTTGGCAATTACGACCGGCATCTGGACAATTGGGGTATCCTGTCAAAAGACGGCATCGTATCCTTTGCCCCGGTCTATGACTGCGGCTCATCGCTCGGTGCTTTGCTCTCGGACGAACGGATGCGCGAGCTGCTGAACGCCCCATCGGAGTTTGGAAATGAAGAATATAACGTGAAATCATGCTACTCAATGGCTGGAAAGAGGGTATTTTATCATGAGATATTCAAGACGCCGCCGCCTGAGCTTGGAGAGGCGGTCAAGAGAAGCGTGCCAGGAATTGACATGGCTCGGATTGAGCAAATCGTTTTGGGCACGGAGGGCATCTCGGACATACGAAAAGAATATTTGATAAAAAGCCTTTCCATGAGATACGAAAAGATTCTTGTTCCGGCTCTGAACCGAACGCTCAAGCGGGAAGCAAAGGATATGCGGCCCCAAGAGAGGCGTTCCATAAAAGAGCGGATGGCAGAAGCACGAATCGAAGCAGACCGTCTCAATAGCGAACGTCCTCCACGCCCTCCTGAAAAAAAGAATCACGGGCGGTAAATTGGGCAAAGAAGGAACATGGACATCATTTTAACGGCATCCATGTTCCTTTTTCTGTTCCGGGTTTGCGGTCTTTTTGCCGGGGGCCTATCGGCATTCGCCTTCATATCTGGAACAGAAAGAGGCAGGGTGAGACGGCAGAACGCTAAGAAACGGAACGTTCAGGATTGGCAGGTCAATCCCTTTCCATATGGGGCTCCCGCTCCTTCGGTCGGTCGGGGATGTTCAGAAGCCTGTCAACGTTATCCTTCACGACAAGTAGCTCCCGCATTTCCAAACGGGTCTGCCGGTACTCCCGGTAGGCTTTTTTCTTTTCCTCAAGCTGTACCGCATAGTCCGTACGGAGCGACGCCACGGTGGGCAGCTTCTGCACGCCGAGTTCGTCAAACGCCTTCTTCGCCGCCTGATGCAAGAGGATGTCCGCCTCGTGGATTTCCCGGAACTTTTTGCTGTAGCCCGCCTTGCGGTACTGGTCATATACGTCGCGGGTCTTGGAATAATTAACGATGTGTTTCTGCAGGGAAGCGTTGGAGTTTAGCTTCGTTTCCAGCTCCTTCATTCTGCCGGACAATTCATTAAACCGGGCGGTGGCCGCGGCTGTCTTTTCGGATAGCGCACGGTAATCCGTCATGTCATGCTCCTGTAAATAGATCAGCGTCTGCGCCGCCTGTTTGAGATTGAACACCTTCGCCCAGCGCTCGTAGCCCGGTCCTTTTCCGGCCTGGATTTTTGCCTGAATGTCAATGAGCAGGCTGGGCATTTGCGGTTCAGCTTTGGGAATACCATCACGGCGGACAGGAGCGGCGCGCTGTCCGGCAATGCGCTCATGGATCGCCTCTTCGGTGTAGTCGGCGCCCAGCGTGCTCTCACGGCAGCGGGTGAAGTTTTTCTGCCCCGGTTCCTTGAACGCCAGGTGCTTTCCGCGCTTGACCTCATAACCCAGCGCCTCCATCCCGGTGAGGAAGGATCCGAAATCGGCGGGCTTTTTCTCCAGCACGCCGTCAATGGCCCGCCGCAGTTTTTCCTGAAACGACGGCGGCTTATCATCGCCAAGCCATTGTCCATAGTGCTGATACTTACTCTTGCTGCTGGGCTTCGGATCCTCTACAATGGACAGCCCGTTCTCCACACAGAGGTGGTCACTGATCCGGCGCACGGCGAAAGCGGAGCCGAGAAAGTTTCGGAATTTCCTTTTGCAATCCAGTGCGGTAGAATTGAAAATGATGTGATTATGAGTGTGCTCTTTATCGATGTGTGTGCAGACAATAAAGGCGTGATTCCCTTTGGTGAAGCGCAGGGCGAGCTCGTATCCAAGCCGGTTCGCCTCTTCCGGACTGATCTCGCCGGGCTTAAACGCCTGCCGGGTATGATAGGCGGTCACATCATTCCTGCCCTGGCTTCGTCCTGTCCGATTGAAATACTGGCGCTTGGAGAGCAGGAACTGTGCATCGGCTATCCGGGAGTCACATTCGTAAGAGGTGATCAGCTCACCATTCCTTGTCTTCTCAGGGTTCTCCATATAGTCAATCACGTCCTGAATTGTCCTGCCGCTCCCGGCGTGGATCGGCATGAGCCGCGTAGTAGCCAAACGCATCCCTCCTTTTGGCAAAATAAAAATGCGGCTGGACACACCTGGTAGTCCAACCGCATTTTTACTCTGCCCGTTATATTGATTTTATTACGTAATGTAAATCCTCCATCCTGTCGATCAGCCACTCCGCAAACTTTGGGATCCCGAATGGGCTGATCAGGAAAGAAAAGATGATGGCGGTCAGCGCGCCGCGCATGTCCCACAGGAAGATCACACAACACACCGCCAGGACAAAAAGCCCAAAGGAGAGAATCCCTAATATCACAGAGGAAAAGCTGCAGAGAAACCGGCAGACCATAATGAGAATGGCCAGCGCCAGACTGATGGGAAAAAGTAATATTTTCAAGATGATCCTCATGATCCCAGCCTCCTTCATTCCTAAAACATAACTACCTTATAGTTAAATATTAACTCTGCCGGGCACTCTTTGCAAGTCTTTCCTGCGGGGTTGCCGGATTTATTCTTCCTGCTCCGGCTTGTCATCCTCCGGTTTTAGAGCCTTTTCCCTGGAATTTTTAGTGCTACTTTATACCTGACAGCTCCTTCAGGATGTCCCCTGCCGTTTCCCAAATCCCGTTGAGCCGTTCCCGCAAGTCCTCAATGTCGGCTTCATAAATGCTGCCCGTCTCGTTGGCCCGTTTCGCATACTGGTTCAGGTTATTGGAGCAGTACCCCAGGAGCGCCACCATCTCCCGCACATCAGACAGGTCAAGATTGATGATGTAACCATCAATGCCCATTTTTCTCATATAGGCGCCCATGCTGGTGACACCCAAGCTTGCCATGCGCCTGCGGATCAATGCGGCTTCCTCCTCAGTCGCCCAAAAGTGGAAATGCACGTCACGTTTGCGCCGGGGTTTGGGTGTGCCCGGTCTGTCCGGTCTCTTTTGTGCTTTCATAGCTCCAGTTCGCCCTTGTTCCGGCTTTTGGGTTTCTGGAGCTCCTTGGGTATGTGGGGAAGCCCCCGCGCCTCCCTGATCTGCTCCAGTACGGAAGCCTTTTCATCGGGGAGTGTTTCCGGGGCAAGCTCGCGTATTTCGTCGTAGGTCTGCCCATCGGTCAGATCGGCGCGAGCAGGGCCCTCGTTGTTGCACAGGCCGTCAATCATGTTATAATTTTGTTCCTTGCTCATCTCGGCGGCGGCCAGATAATTTTTATTCATAGGTGACGGCTTAAGACCGTACTCATCTGCCTGCTGCCTGGTAAGCGGTCGGGCGTATTCCACATAACCCCACGCATGCAAGGCACCGTTTTCCACGGATACCCGTGAACCGAAATTATAGATGTCCGTTGGCTTCATTTCTGATGGATAGGTGCCTTCATCAACTGGACGCCGGGTAGCGTAATATCGATACGTTTCATGGTAATTGCCTTGCCGGTCAATCAGCTGGGCATCCGGGAATGCCTTGATCAAATCACGTACCGCCTGCTGAACCAAAGGGCTTTTATGGAAATGGGAAATGTCGTTGATAGTGTCTGCATCTATCCTGTTTCCATACAAGATGCCAAAATCACCATCATAATTACTGCCATCCGCAAGATGAAAGCCAATGCCTTTGACACCGTTCAACCGCTCAGCGGGTATGGACTTGTAGCGGCGGGCTGCTTCTGACAGGGTCAGGTTATGATGATATTCACCCAATGAGGTGAACTCCATGCACTCAGCCGTATAAAAGGTCAGTCTGGCTTTCCTTCCATCGCTGTCCTTTCCCAGCTTAAGGCCATCTGCAAGGTATGCCTCCCAATCGCCATGCTCAATGCCATAAATGCCCTTATGGTTTTCAATATCCTCCCGGCTAAGCGCCATTGCTTCAGAATTATCCCCATAGAGTAAAAAAATACCACGATCCTGGTCGTAGAGTTCCAATGCGCGTTCTTTATCCAGCGGCAGCATGATGTCATTAATGTAACCATAAGCGTTACGCTCGGCAGTGTCGATGGTTGGGTCAGGAGCGTTTGAGATCTGCTCCTGTGCTGATATGTCATACTTTGTTTTATTCATTATGAAATCACTCCTTTTTCTTTTTAAGGCAGTAAGTCACCCTTGGACTTATTCTTTAAGGCCTTTCGCGCATTTTCGTCCTTTGGTGCATGGGGAACATCCCGTGCCGCCTTAAGCTGCCCCAGCACCGACCTTTTGGCGGGCGCCCTTTCGTCCACATGGAAGCTGCTCCTGTAATCACTGATGCGGGCGGCGTAATCTTCCCGCGCCTTGCCCTCGCTGACGGTGTATCTGCCCCAGTAGTAATCCCGCTTTCCCTGTTCCTCGGTAAGCTGCCATGTGACAAAGGGCTGCGGAGCGTTGGGGTTATGGGCCAGTGCGAAGCCGCGGTCATTGTCAAAGACTACATACTGTAAGACCGTATAGCCGTGTACGATATCGGGAATCGTTGGGCCGGGCAGCGCTTCCTCCTTCTCTATCTTAAGGACAGCCATGCGCGCCTGATCAATAAAGCCGTCGAGCACCGCGGGATGGGTGGTAATAAGGAAATCGTTGTATTCTGCCGGCGGTATGGCAAAGCCCTTTGCCCATTCCTTGTTGTCACGGGAAAAGCGCCCGTCGTAATCGTAATGCCAAAGTGTGTTCGCCAGCACCCAATTCATACGCTCGAAGCCGTACTCATCGACCACAGTTTGCACGGCAGCTTCCAGGCCGTAGCGGTAAAGCGCGTAGTTATTGGCTTGTATGGCATCGTTGATTGCTTTGGCACATTCTCGGTTGAGCCTGCCGCTCTCGCGGTAGAGGTCAAGCTCACCGTTTTGCCGGGCATAGCCGGCGGGATAGGGGTAAACTTTTTTTTGTTTTTCCATTAGATCCTCCTCGTTAAAATGCAGATTTGTAGCGCGTGGCGGCCGTTTCGGAAGGATTAGGCTTGTGATGCCGATCCCTCTGAAATACGGACGGAAAGCCGCGCTAACACGGCGCCGGTTCCGAGTGTAGCGTTACTTTGCGCGCTTCCCAAACTCCAGCTTGAAATTCACATATTTGCCGCCCGTGTCCTCCATGACGATAGTGGCATCATAGGTCTTGCCCGTTTTCTCGGAATATAGCCCGGACATGAAAACGCGCCCCTTTTTTAAGAGCGCAGCGGCGGTTTTTTTATCAAGCTGTTTTTTCTTGATTGTAAAGAATTTATTGTCTTTCCAGAGGGCGAATCCGCAGGAACGGTCTCCGCAGCAAAAACCCTTATTGTTTTCATAGACTAAACCGCCACAGCGAGGGCAGGAGCCGACAGCGTCGCCCATCGGCTTCCTGGCAAACAGTGAGGCGTGTGCCTGATCCGGCGCGGAGTGAGTCTTCACCAAGCCGAGCGTCATGGCGGCGATATCGACCATGAACGCCTTATCGTCAAGCTCGCCGCGCTCGATCCTTTTTAATTTATGCTCCCACTCGGCGGTAAGCTGCGGGGACTTGACCGGATCCGGCAGGACGGCGATCAGGTTGACGCCCTTTTGTGTGGGGAGCAGCTGTTTCTTTTTGCGCTCTACGAACCCGGACTTCACCAGCTTTTCAATAATTCCGGCACGGGTGGCGGGAGTGCCAAGCCCTTTACGTTCCGCGTCCTCCGGCATATCCTCTGATCCCGCAGCCTCCATCGCTTTGAGCAGGGTGTCCTCCGTATATGGGCGCGGCGGGGAGGTGAAGCCTTCACGGACAGAAGCCAAAGCGGATGGAAAGGTCTGCCCCTTCGTAAGTTCCGGTAAGGCTTTGGAGCCGCCGTTACTTTCGCTCCCTTCCGGCTTGTTGTCCAGTGCGGTGTGAAACGCGTTCTCTATGCCTTTCCAGCCGTTCTCCAAAATGGTCTTGCCCTTGGCCGTGAAGCTGTGCCCCCCGCAATCCACGGTGACCGCCGTCTCCGCATAGAGATGTTTGTCACCCACGGCGCAGAGCAGGCGCGCGGCCAGCATATGCAGGATGTTCCGCTCCCCGGATGGCAGGGCGTCAAGATTGGCCTTCGCCATGGTGGGTGTGGGAATAATGGCATGGTGGTCGCTGACCTTGCTGTTGTCTGCCACCTGCATGGCATTGACGGGAAGCGCAGGCTCCGCCGCAAATGGCAGAGCCGACGCAACAGCGGTAGCCAGGACCGGGAGTCCCTCTTTCATATCGGAGGTCAGGAAACGGCTGTCGGTTCGGGGGTAGGTGCAGAGCTTCTTCTCGTAAAGGCTTTGGGTATAGTCCAGCGTCTGCTGGGCGGTGTAGCCAAATAAGCGGTTCGCCTCCCGCTGGAGCGTGGTCAGGTCGTAGAGCTTCGGCGGGGCGGCAGCCTTTTCTTTCCGATCCACCGCTTGTATGACGGCAGCCTTTTGGTCACAGGCAGAGTGGACCGCATCGGCGGTCTGCCTGTCCTTCAGCTTTTCGCCGGAAGCGGTAAAATCTCCGCAGTCCAGCTCTACCGTGTAAAACGGTTCCCTGACAAAGGCAGCGATTGCCTGTTCCCGTTTAACAACCAGCGCCAGCGTGGGTGTCTGGACGCGCCCCACATTCAGCGTCACGCCGTAGAGCACCGAGAACAGCCTCGTTGCATTGATGCCCACCAGATAGTCTGCCTGAGAGCGGCAGAGCGCCGCACGGTACAGGTTTTCATATTCCGTGCCGGGCCGGAGCTTCTCAAAGCCCTCCCGGATAGCCGTATCCTCCATGCTTGAAATCCACAGCCGCTGCACAGGTTTTCTGCATTTGCAGTATTCATATACCAGCCGGAAGATGAGCTCCCCTTCGCGCCCGGCGTCGGTGGCGCAGATCACCGTGTCCACATCTTTGCCGTTCATCAGGTGGCGCAGGATGTCAAGCTGTTTCTTTTTGCCGGAAGCGGCAACGTGCTTCCACTCATCCGGGATGATGGGCAAGTCCTCATAGGCCCATTTGGCGTATTTTTCATCATAGGCATCGGCACGGGCCAGCTCCACCAGATGCCCCACGCACCATGATACGATCCAGCCGTTGCCCGTAACAAAGCCGTCCCCGCGCTCTTTAGCGTCCAAAACGGCGGCAATAGCCATTCCTACACTTGGTTTTTCTGTAATTACTAATTTCAAAGTTCATTCCTCCTTATATCGTTGATTTTTGGATTGCACCGGTGTATATTTAGATAAGATATGCATATATAACAGTGGTTCTGATGGGGGATGATAAAATGTCGGTTTTTACGTTGGATAAGGATATTTGCCAGATTGTGTTTAAGGTCTCAAGTGATAAATGTACAGTGCGGCTGACGGGTATGGACGAGAGCATAGAGGATTACCGCGGGAACCTGTCGCCGGATTCGAAATATATGACCAACTTCACCATAAAGGCGCTTGCCGCTGATGACGAGGATACAAACATAATGGATATTGGCCGCATCGAGGGTATTATTTTTGAATCCGAAATGTTGATCTCGGAAGCCCTTGGCTTTGTGGAACTGTGCGACATGGTTTCGTCCGACGTGTATGAAATGGCGGAAGCAATCACCGACAGAGACGGGAATATCAAGCCGTCTGTCTGCCTGCCGGAATACAACATCCTATATATCAAAAAGCTGTTTGTCGAAGAAAAGTGCCGGGGAATGGGCGTAGGACGGTATCTGCTTGACAATATCAATCCGTTGCTGCTGCATTCCCTGAATGTGAACCCCTGCGTCTGCATCCTGACGCCGTACCCGCAGATCAAGACACAGCTCGGATATATAGACAGGGCAACGGAAAACGTGGATAAAGAGCTGCCGCGCCTGGTGCGGTTCTATGAGAAGGCCGGGTTCACAAAAATGGATGACTCCGAGTGTATGTATAAAAGGTGTACAGACAGCCTTGACGGGTTATTTGAGATGTTGAAAGGATAAGCTGCGAGTAAGAAAAGTTTTTCACCCCCTTGACATTCATGGTACATTGTTGTACCATATACAATAATGTACAGGTACATGCATGTACCTCAAGGAGGTTTAAAATGAACAGTATCTCACAGCGCATTAAATATTACCGCAGGAAAAAAGGTCTGACGCAAATGGACGTCGCGTCTGCTTTGGGGATCCGAGTGGACAACTACACGAAATATGAATCCGGCGCGCGCGTCCCGCGGGGCGACAGGCTTATCAAACTGGCCCAAATCCTTGGCGTATCCTATGACGCGCTTAACGAAGGTGTTGAGCGAGAGTTTGCTGGTTTGCTTAACCGGCACGTTATCAGCGCAGTTTTAGGTGATGCGGCGGCATTTGAGTCTTTTACGAGTGATATGAACCTATTGAGTGAAGCGTATTATGTTATATTGGAGTTTTTCAACAGGGGCGCACATTATTTCGTGGCAAACGACGCTCCCTATTACCGCAAACATATAGAAAGCCCTGACCTGGCCGCTTTGATCGCCCTATATGACACATATAAAAAGCAATACGGGGCAGATCCAGAGGAACAGATTGGTGATCAATCAGCAAATGAGTCTGTTGCGATTGCTTCCTTAAGTGCTTGTACCACAACGAAATGGGCTTTCTGTATTGCAGTTAAAATTTTTTTGGAAAGCAATGATACGGGATCCATCTTAAATGAAGCAGGAAAAATCTCAGGAGATCTTGATGCGCTCCCCTTCTTCGCCGTGAAGGTATTCGTGCCATATCTTTCATTCATTATCGATGCGGTTGAAAGCTGCACGAACACCACTATGGATGATTTTGAGACAGCATTCCTGTTTGATGCGCTTACCCTGCCCAATGGTGAAGATGAGTACTGCGATGAAAGCGAGGATGACTGATCAGGCATCTCCGCGCTCCGGGATACAGCAAGTCCAACCGCTGCCAATGTCTTTTTTAACTTAAAAACACGCCAGTTAAAAAAAGTTCGGCAAATGCCGGATTTTTTGGTACAATGATAAAAAATACATAATCGGGAGTACAGCCTATGGATGAAAATAATAGCATACAGCTTTTTGAAAACAAAAAAATCCGCACCGCCTGGGATGAGGAACGGGAAGACTGGTGGTTCTCCATCGTTGATGTCGTGGCTGTCTTGACCGAACAGCCGTCACAACGCAATGCAAGTACCTATTGGGCCGTCATGAAAAATCGTTTAAAAAAGGAAGGTGCAAATGAACTGCTTACAAATTGTAAGCAGTTGAAAATGAAAGCCGGGGACGGCAAAATGCGTTTGACGGATGCCGCAGATACTGAGCAGCTTTTACGGATCATCCAATCTATCCCGTCGCCCAAAGCGGAGCCGTTCAAAATGTGGCTTGCGATGGTCGGTCGGGAGCGGATCGATGAGACCATCGATCCTGAGCTCACCATTGACCGCGCCCTCGAAACGTATTTAAAAAAGGGATACAGCAGGGAGTGGATCAACCAGCGTCTGCAGGCAATCCAGGTTCGCAAGGAGCTCACCGACGAATGGGACAAGCGCGGCGTGAAAAAAGGTGTGGACTATGCCATTCTCACCGATGAGATCACACGCGCATGGGCGGGTCTGACGACGCGGCAGTACAAACGGCTTAAAAATTTAACAAAAGAAAACCTGCGTGACAACATGAGCACCCTGGAATTGGTCCTGAACATGCTGGCCGAGGCTACTACGACGGAAATCTCTAAAGACCGTGAGCCGCAGACCTTTGAGCAAAACCGAAAGGTAGCCAAAAAGGGTGGCAGCATCGCCGGAAATACCCGTAAGGAGATTGAGAAAACCACCGGGCGGCCAGTCATTACGGAAAAAAATTCCTTGGATTTCACAAAGCTGATTGGTGCTGTTTTAGAGGAAGATGACAAAAAGGAAACATGATAGCAAGCCGTCGCGGTATGCGGCGGCTTGCGTATTTCTTAAAGTGCCGCTCTCAGTGCCTCCGCCATATCCAGCCGCTCCCAAGGCAGGTCGAGGTCGCTTCGCCCAAAATGACCGTAGGCGGCGGTCTGGGCATAGATGGGCCTTTGCAAGTCAAGCCGCTCAATGATCGCGGAAGGCCGCAGGTCAAAGTGTTTGTTTATAAGCGCCAGGATGGCGGCGTCCGGCAGCTTCCCTGTGCCGAAGGTATCTACCAGCACGTAAACAGGACTCGCCACGCCGATGGCGTAGGAAACCTGAAGCTCCAGTCTGTTCGCCAGCCCCACCGCCACCAGGTTCTTGGCGATGTACCGGGCGGCGTAGGATGCGCTCCGGTCCACCTTTGTCGGGTCTTTACCCGAAAAGGCTCCGCCGCCGTGCCGGGCGAAGCCGCCATAGGTGTCCACGATGACCTTGCGGCCGGTCAAACCTGTGTCCCCATGTGGACCGCCGACGATGAAGCGCCCCGTGGGATTGACAAAATATTTTGTGTTTGTATCCAGCAGCTTTGCGGGAATAACGGGCTGAACGACATGCCGGATGATATCCTGCCTGATACGGCCCTGCCCGATCTTCGGCAGATGCTGGGCAGAGATCACCACCGTATCAATACGGATAGGGATATCATCCCGGTACTCCACAGTGACCTGAGATTTACCGTCCGGCCCCAGGTACGGAAGAGTGCCGTTCTCGCGGGTCTCGGCAAGACGTTTTGTCAGTTTATGGGCCAGATAGATCGGCATGGGCATATATTCGTCCGTCTCGTCGGTGGCATATCCGAACATCATGCCCTGATCGCCTGCGCCAATCCCGGAGTCTCCTCCGGATTTATCTTCAAACGAGCGGTCAACACCCAATGCGATGTCCGGTGACTGTTTATTCAAAGCTACCAGCACGGCAATAGAATCCGCATCAAAGCCGAACCGCCCGTCCGTGTACCCGATCCGGCGTACCGTGTCACGGGCGATACTCTGCACATCTGCATGACAATCGGTCGCGATCTCGCCCATCACCAAAAGCAGCCCCGTGGCAGCGGACACCTCACAGGCCACCCGCGCCGCCGGGTCTTTAGCGAGGATGGCATCTAGCACAGCATCGGAAACCTGGTCACATATCTTGTCGGGATGTCCCTCCGTCACCGACTCGGAAGTAAATAAAAAGTCTTTCATAATAGTGTTCATCTCCTCTGTATATTTATTGATGCGGCAAAAAGAAAACGGCAGCTATAAAGCCGCCGCAATCTGTCTTTTTTGCTTACAGCCCGGAATCCCGGACAGCCTTCCCAAGTATGACCCGGTCAAAGCCTGCCGAAGCGTAGCCCTCCAGAATGGTATTCAGGTAATACTCGCTGGGAATCCCCAGGGGATGCCCTTCGTTCATGATATAGACCATCGCCTCCAAAGGCCTACCGTCCAGGGGTACCGTGACCGTCTCCTTGCGGTAGAAGTGGGGATACCCCTCGTAGCGGTCGAGCGCCTCTTCGTCGCGGGGCGTGATCTCCCAAAGGAGCACGGGAACGGAGCCGTCCTCTGTAGGTTCCACCGTCGCCACGGCGCCATTTTTACCACCACGGAACAGAAGCTTGTAGCCGGAAAGCTCGGCAGCTCCCAGCACCGTCGCGTAGGGGCAGCGGTATGCCATCTGCTCCAGATTGAGATTGCTTCCATACGCCAGATACACTTTATTCGTTCTCATTGTAAAACCTCCTTAAATGACTGCGGACAAGCGTGCCTGTCCGCTGATTTATTTACCAGCACAGAAAAGAAATAATGGGCAAAGCCCCCGCAGGGAGCCATCAGGCCCCCACACGGTACCGCCAGGCCGAATTCCCGCTCAGATGCTGGCACAGATGCTCCCTGCAGTTTTTGAACTCCTGGCCGATAAAGCCGATCCGGTTCAGGTACACACGCATGGCAAACTTCTCATTTTCAACCTGCGGCTTTTTACTGCTGGCGCTCTTTTGGGTCAGCGCCTGATTGTTCAGCGCAAGGGCCAGCACAATATAGCTTCGAACCAGCCCTGCATGTAAATGCCCTTTGGAATCTCCGGCATTGAAGCCTCTCAGTTCGAGTGTGTGGTGCCCGTGGAAAAAGCTGTGCAGGTTTAAGAAGCAATAGCGGCTTTCGTGATAGTGCGTGTCGCGGCTTCCGGCATACCCGTCGTACCATATGGACTCGATCTCAGCGAAGGTCTTCGGCCTGCGACGGTTCATCCGCTCAACGAGATACTCGTCCATTTTCTTGCAGTAACGCATCCGGTCCGGCTCGATCTGGAGCGCCTTATAGAACAGGTCGTTCTTGCTGGCGATGATGTTGATAAAGTTGCGGATGCTCTTAGGCGTGTGCCCCGCCCCATCCAAATGGATGTGGATCCCCATATCCGATCCGGTGAAGGCTCCGGCTTTGCGAAGCCCGCGGACGATCTCCTGGAGCGTCCCGATGTCCTCACGGTAGGAAAGGATCGGGCTGACCATCTCCACGCTGTATTCGCTGTTTGCAGAAATCCTCCGTCCCCGCTCTTTCCTCTGGCAGGTGATGCTGCCGTCATACATGAACTTCCAAACCCTGCCGTCCGGTGCCGTGACATGATACGCACCGTAATACCCTCCAGCGTATGCGGCAGTGCCTCCGAGAATCTCCGCCGCAACCTGCGCCGCCCGTTCCCTCGTAATTCCTGTACACTCAATTTCCAATCCAAAATTCCTAGTAAACATGCGCCTTCCCGCCCTTTCCAGAGAACATTTGTTTGCCCTTCGTTGTGTTGTATGTTAACTCTGTTCAGGGTGGTTTACAAGTCCTTTCGGCCCGAAAATGTGTAGAATCTGGAAGCCTTTTGGAGCCTTAAATTGTGTAGGTTTCCGGGCCTTTGTATGGCTTTACAGGCGCCTGATCTTATCCTCGCCATAGACGGCTCCGAGATGGGAGCCGCAGTCCCAGGCAATGAAAACGGTGGCTGTATCATCCACGAACTCGACCGTGCCCTGATCGCCGGGCCGGATCTTGGCATAGGGATCGTTCATAGCGGCCAGCTCCACGCTGCAGCCGGCCGGAAACCTTTCACGGATGAGGGCAGCAGCCTCTTTAGACGGAAAACCATTAGCCATCACACCACACCTCCCTGCGTGGGCGCGCTGTCGGCGGTGTGTGCGCCTGTTCCAATACCGGTGGCATCCGTGTCCGCATTCAGGTTTTCAGCGGTATTTGCGGCTTTTTCACTGCGTTTCCCGGACTTGAACGAGCCGTCGCCGGACAGGTTCTTAAGCAGCACCTTCCGCGCCGCTGCGTACTCCTTGCCGATGAAGCCCAATTTCAACAGGAAGCAGCGCATGGCGTACTTCTCGTTTTCGACGGGCTTTTCTTTGGACGTCACGCGGGTCTGGTGCTTTGCCGCCTCACAGAGCAGAGCGACAAGCTGTGTGTATGCGGTTGCCTCATCTGGTGAAGCGTCGGGTGGGAACCACGGAAAACGGATCCTGCCGTTTTCACGCTCAATCGGCAGGGTGCCGCCGGTCCGGTTCAGTCCGACCGCTTTTCTGATCAGCGCCGCCTTACCCGCTGCCAGCTTCTCCAGGTTATCCAGAGCCGTCTCCGTAAATCCCTCCAGCGGCACCTCAATGGCCAGCCGTCCGGGAGCGGCTTCAGCAGATGCGTACCCGCCGGATAAAGCATCTTCAAACGAGCCTTCGGGAAAAAATCCCCGGGCGGCCAGCCCTGCCAGCAGGCGCCGGACCTCTGCGGTGTTACTCTGTTCGTCAAAGAGCAGCGTCCCATGCCTGTCAATCGTGTAGTTGTTTACTGCGAAAGCAAAACTCGGCGCGCCTTTATATACCGCCGCCCAGCCGGTCAATTCACTGACCGCCGTTACAAGCGCCTTGCGCCGCTCCCTTGTTACGTTAAATTTGATCTCCATCTTTACGCCTCCAATCTTATTTTGATATACCTTGCGGTGTGTTGTATGTTAACTCTTCGGGGCGTGATTGCAAGTGTTTTGGTGGTAAAATATCTGCCAAACTTGTAGAGGCTTGGAACCGTGTTCCTGTGTGGTTTGCCAGGCGGCGCAAACAGAGAAAAGCCTGTACCCTACGTTAAGTAAAGTACAGGCTAAACAATATTGCCGTTTCCAGTTATTTGGTTGTATCTTCCACATCGGGTATAAAAGGGCAGGCTATGCCCGATGTTTCAGCTGCTTTTTGCATGGCCTCCGCAATGTTCCCCGCATATCCTCAAGCATATTCACGCGGTCGGCAGGTTCACCCAATCCTTCATCAGGCACACGCTGGGCTCATCCTCCCGCGGCACAAGACCATATACGCACTGGCCGTATACCGTCCGCTTATCGTCGATATCCATGCCGAAGGTTTTGTAAAAGGCGATGTCCAGCTCGCGCATCAGGCAGCGCATATGCTGTACCTCCTCCCGCTGGCTGGCTATAAGGGCCTCGTGATCCATATGGTGATCCAGAGCGGCCATCGCCTTGTATAGTTGCACCTCGGTACGGTACGGCAGGAAGTCTGCTCCCAGCCCTGCAAAAAACCGTACCGGGCTGGACTGTGCGTACTTCCTGCCGGGATGCGTATAGGCGTAGCTGTCCAGGTTGGCAGTGTTCAGCATATAGACAAGCTCCAGCGCTTCGGCGTTGCTTACCTTGCAAAACCGGAGCAGGGAACGGTAGAGGTGGGCGTAGCCCTGTATGGTAAAAATCCTGATCGACATATCAAATTCCTCCTGAAAGAGAAACGGCGCGGGAGCATTTCCCCCCGCGCCGAAACCAAAGTGACTCCGCTATTCCTGGTCTTCCGGATCCGGCCCGCCGTCGACGGCATCGTCATATCCGTCGTCGGTCTCATCCACATCGTACTGCGGATAGGGGGCGTCTTTGTATCCCATATCGCCGTACAGGTCAGTGGAGCCGTCTTCCTCCGTGCCTTCGTCCTCATAGTCCCCGTCAAATTCCTCATCCGGGATAGCATCCTGATGCTTGGGCCTGTAAATCTTGAAGTAGTACCCGACGCCGCCCACGGCCAGCACCGCAAACAGGATCAGGAACACGCTGTTATTGCCGCTGCCGGATGTTTCTGTGTCTTCCTCCTGCACTTCGGCGGTTCCATCCGTCTCATCCACGCTGTCTGTGACATCAGGTGCCGTGTCCGTACCTGCAACCGAATCCGTGCCGGTTATGGCGCTGATGCTGCCATCCGTGCCGTCGGACTGCTCCGCCAGCGCCATCAGATCGGATTCGGTGACGGCGTTTAGGAAGTAGACGTTGTCCGTATCCTTCTCCCGGTCGATGATGAGGTAGAAGATGTTCCCGGCCTCGGTGGTGATCGTGTAAAATTCCTTGCCGTCCGCCTCGGTAACGGTGTCGATCACCGTACCTGTGCCGTCTGGGGTTAACACGGCCCCATTCCCGGATGTTCCCGATTCTGCAGCTTCAACACCGGTATCCGCAGCGTCCTCATCCGCTGCCGTTTCCGAGGTCTCCACGGCACTTTCAGCCGCGTCGGCAGACTCATCGGTGTAGGCGTAAGCGGTCATGCCGCTGCCCAGACAGAAAATGACGGCCAGCGCCGCCATCAATACCCGTACTGTATGTTTCATTGTCAAAATACCTCCCATATATTATTTTCCGCCTTTCTTTTTACGAAATTGTATGACTCCGAGTGTCACGGCGCCGGCCGAAGCAATTCCCGCAATCGCGAGCCATAACCATGGATCGCTATCGTCGCCGGTCTTTGGGGAGCTTCCGATGGATGTGGATCCCGATGTTTTCCCCTCATCCTTTGGGACAGTTTCCACCGGAGCGGTTTCTGTTGCAGGCGTTTTCTCGTTTTCCACGGTGATCCGCACGGCCTGTTCATGCTCCGTAATGGAGAACTCATGTTTCTCCTTAGAAAGCTCGTAACCTTTCGGCGCTTCCAGCTCAAGCAGATAATAATCGCCGTACAGCAGGTTTTCCACCGTATATTCGCCGCTGTCGGGGATTGTAAACTTCTGCAGCAGTTCGCCGTCCGCTGAGTAAAGACCAAATACTGCGCTGCTTAACCGGCTGCCATCCGTATCGGTCTTGATCACCTGCACCGAACCGCGGATCAGGACATTTTCAATCTCTATCTTGATGACCTGGCCGTCCTCGGAGATGGCAACAGGATGGGATTCTTCGCTCAACACATAGCCCGCGGGTGCTTCGATTTCCCGGACGATCCAGTTACCGTAAGGCACGCCTTTAAATAAAAATCCGCCGTCTTTACCGGATTTATCGGTCATGATGGCGGTTTTCGCTGTAAACTCCTTTTCGCCCGGCTTAAACAATCCGATCACTGCGCCCGCAAGCGCCTCGCCGTCCCCGTCAACCTTGATGCCGCTGATGCTGCCGCGGATAAGTTTATTTGTGATCGCCTCTTTGTCGTTTACGGTTATTGTCACCAGCGCCGTATCCTGCCCGGCATATTCAAATGTGACAGGATACTGTGTGCCGCTGATCAGGTAATGCTCATCCGCGGACAGTTCCTGCACATAGTAGTTCCCCAGGGGCAGATCGGCGGTAAAGCTGCCGCATCCATTCTCATCTAAGGAGATGATCTCAATCAGTCCGCCAGCGGGGAGTACCGTACCGTCAGCGGCAGTTAAGTCCCCGGCGGCATACAATCCGAATGTGACGCTCTGTATTTCACCGTTCATGCCGACGCCAAAGGCCTCGTCCCGCTCCAGTACCTTTTCCAGGGTGATTTCTGCCTTTTGGCGCTCATTGTAAAAGACGGCGGACACATTGGTCACTTCCGCCTCCTGCCCGGCGTAGGTGATTTCCACCCCTTTCGGCTCCGAGTCTAAGACCATGCCGTCCGGTGCTGCAAGCTCCGTCACGATGTATTTCCCAAGGTACAGCTCCTTGCTCACGGCAACGCCGCCGCTGTCCGTGGTGATGGTGTCGACCACCTCGCCCGCAAAAGCCCGCAGCGTGCCGTCCGGGGTATGAATATCCTCGGCGGCGGTGATCTCATAAACTGCGCCCGCCAGTCCCTCTATGGAATAGGCTGGCAGATAAACGCCGTTGCCTTCCGTCACGGTACTGAAAACCTCGCCTGTCTTCACCACGGTGATCGTGCCTTTTTGCGGCATGTTGGTTTTGACAACCTCGATCACCGTGATCCCGCTTTCTTCGGTAGATTCGGACTGGATCACATCGAATGCCACGGGAGTGCTGTCAAGGATGTAGCCATAGGGTGCCTCCACCTCGACCAGCGTGTAGCCCGTGCCGTACTCCAATGTCTGCGGGGTGATCAAATATCCCTCATTGTTAGTATAAAAGGTGTCGATGGCTGTAACCGACGGATAGGTGTAGGTCATGGTGACAAGGTTTCCGTCCGGGTCGTAAATCTGGAAGCCCGCTCCGGCGTATGGGATGGTTTTGCCCGTTTCCGCATCGGTTTTGACTACTTTGAGGTAGGACGTGAAATTGGCGTTGTTGATGAGGTAGCGGCAGGTTTCGCCGTCCTTGCTGATGTACACGTCAAAGTCCGCGATCAGCTCGCGCCCTTCCCAGCCGCTGACCTGATGCACGGTATACACGCCGTAAGGCAATTCCTTTGTCTGGGCGAAGCCGTTCTCATCACAGGTGAGGACATCGCGCTCGGTTTCCTTCGTGTTCTCATAACTGTCCGCCGATTTCAGGTATACCCCAAAAACCGCCCCCTCCTCCGGCGTTTCGATCTGGGTGGAGCCGTCGTCGGAGTGCTTGATGATGGCGATGTTCCCCTTGATGACCTGTTCCGTCACGTCGTTGGAAGTGCTGTTATATTCCACGGTATAGAGCTTGGCTTCCGCGCCCACATGGTGTACGGTTCCATCCAGCAGGTATCCCTCTGACGGCGTGACCTCCCGGATCGTCCAGTCATCGCCGCAGATATAATAGGAAGTCGTAAACTGGCCTTTCGCATCCGTGGTGTAAGTATCAACCAGCTCATCGCTTTTATAGATGCCGTAAACCGCGCCCGAAAGAGTGGCGTCGCCCTGAGATCCGCCCGTCTCTGCGTCTGTTTTGGTGACGGTCACCCTGAACTTTTTCAGGATATTGGAAAAACTGACCGTAGAGGTTTGACCGCCGATAACCGTTACCGTCTGGGGTTTTTGCGGCACATAACGGTCATAAGATGCTTCCGTCACCGTATAAATGCCGGGGAACAGCCCTTTCACGGAGATCGTGCCGTCACTTCCGGTTGTGACCGTTTTTTCGTAGTTATTGCCCGTGATGGTAAACTGGATGCCGGATACCTTGCCGTCCTCAGAAGTCTTTTTTAAGTCGATTGTGCCGGTCGGCGTTTCGATATTGATATATGCCGTTACGCTGTCCGCGTTTTCCACGCCGGTCACCACGTCCTGCAGGCTGTCGTCGCCGTAGGCAAGCATTTTTGCACTCTGGCTTACCGTGGGCACGTTATTCCTTGTTGCCGTGATTCTGACAGAGCCGTCAATAGCGGTTGTCGAGCTGATCGTCAGCTTGTTGCCGGACTTTGTAACGCTCACTTTACTGTTGGAGCTGGAAAAGGTGTAGTCGGAAAGCACGCCGTTATTGTCCGTCAGAGTAACGGTGTACTTGCCGCCGCTGTACGGGAGTTCTTTCGTAATTCCTGTCTTGCTTTCCGAGAGAAAGCTCGGAATGGTGTTGTGCTCCATCAGCAGCTCGACGATCTGGTCATAAGCCGCTCTTGCGCCGCTGTTGGCATAATTCGAGCCAAAATGAAGCTGGTATATGGTACTGCTTGTCTGTTTGTACGAGCCTGTGGCATTCCTGCATCCCGTCGCAAACTCCCAGACAAGGGTTTGTGTAGCAAGCCATTTCTCATCGTCATTTCCTGTCAGATTTCCCTTGTTCCCCTGATACCCATACAAAAGGGCAAGGCCGATGGCTTTCTTCTGGTCGGAAGAAAGGGCGTTCCAGGTAGCGGATGAGCTTTCTTTGAGCGTATCGCCAGTATGAAGGGGTACGCCCGGCTGGATGCAGAAGGCGGTTTCCCCGTCCACATACATGCGGTACTTGTATTTTCCCGCGTCGCCCGCGGTATAACCGTTAATGACAGCACTCGAATTATACCGCATGGCATTGCCGCTTGAATCATAGGTGAGGGCGAATGAAATCGTGCCGATATCGCCGGTCGCGGCAAATGCCTGCGTCGGCAGCGCCATCAATACCATGACCAGGCAGAGGAAAAAGGCGGCAAGCCGCCCTTTCCAGTCTCTAATTTTAAAATTTGCCATTTAGATGTCCTCCTCATTTTCTAAAGATGTGCCTCCCCGATAGGCAGGGGAAGCCTGTTCTTTGTAGACCCGGATAAAGCCGGCGAGCTCGGACGGCGCCACGTCCGCCGAGCGGAACAGGCCTATGATCTCGGTGTTCTCCAAATCCGTCTTCTGGCGCTCCAGCTCCTTTTGCCGGGCCTGCAGCTCGGATATTTTCACCTTAGTTTTCTCAATATCATCGGTGACTCTCCGTATTCTTGGGTTCATAAAAAACCTCCTTGTTTTGTTAGTTAATGCGGCCGAAGCTATAGAAATGGCTCTGCCAATAAGATGTGTTGATGGACGTATACTGGATAGGGTTGCCGCAGTGGATCATCTGACCGTTGCCGACATAGATTCCGACGTGGCTGACGCCCGTTGTGGAGTAAGTCCCCACAAAGAAGATCAGGTCGCCCGGCTTCGCATTGCCTGCCGATACCGGCGTGCACAGATTATAAAGCCCCTGCGCCGTCTGGCGCCCCACGTTCCCGACGCCGGATTGATTGATGACCCATGATACATAGCCGGAACAGTCAAAGGATGTTGACGGACTGGAGCCGCCCCAAACGTAGGGATAGCCCAAATATTTCTCGGCCTCCGCAAGCATGGCGGCGAAGCTGCCGTCGCCCATCGCCGCGCCGGGGTTCGTGCTGTACGCCGGGCCCGCGCTGTCATCGTTTGTTACGGCAAAGTACAGGGGATTCAAGTACTGCCCGTCCTTGATGATCTCCAGATGCAGGTGCGGGCCGGTGCTGTTGCCCGTGCTGCCCACCCTGGCGATCACATCCCCGGCCTGTACCATCTGGCCGGTGCTCACGAGAAGCGTGCTGCAATGGGCGTACTTGGACACAAGGCTGCCACCGGGGCTCCCGGCGTTTCCGTCTTCAATCACCACCACATAGCCGTAATCACCGCTGTACCCGGCAAAGGTCACCGTGCCGTCCTGACCGGCGTGGATCCCCGTCCCTGCGGGTACGCCGATGTCCACGCCCTTATGATAGTTCTTAACGCCGGATGTGGGATGCACCCGGTAGCCGTAGGAGCTGGTGACATAAGGCAGCCAGTTAAAATCAAAGGGGCTTTCTAGGTACTGGCGGTTGCCCTTGGTCTCCATGAGCAGGCTGAAGTGTTCCCTCTGCTCACTGTCCATGATGGCGTAGATGAGGGAAGTGAAGGAAGCGGAGGCCAGGCTGGTCTCCAGCACGCGGACTTCCTCGGTGATGGTCACTTCCACGGTGTTCTCATTGCCCTCCCCAAGATAGGCGGGGAGGGTCTTCCTGCCCCAGACCAGCGCCTCCGCATGGGAATTAAAATAAATGTCAAAGTCCACGCCGTTTGCCGCCAGATTGCCGGTGTCCTCCACGGTGTACATAACGCCGCCGATCACCACCTTTGTCCCCATCGGCACGATGGGATTGTACGCGTCCACGGCGATGGTCCGGTTTGCCGCGGCTGTCGTGCCGCTGGCCGTGATCCCGTTTGCGTATGGCCCGCAGCAGATACTGCAGGCGCAATAGGCCGTCGTCCGCACTTCTCCGATGGCGCCGCCGACTTCCACCGTCTTTGTCTGTGTGCGTGTTTCCCTGTACGACTCGGCAGACAGGCCGTACTGTGCGGCAAAGAGCTCGTCCAGAACCGGCCTCACCTCATCAAAGGAAAAATCCCCGTAAACCGCAGTCAGAAATGCCGCCAGTTCATAGGGATTGTGTGCGATTTCGGAAATATTGTACTGATATACGTCGTAGCCGGGGTTGTCGCTCTCCGTGCGGTTGATCAAAAGCTGCAAATCCGTCTCCAGCTCCGTATAGTACAGCTCGGCTTGATCGATGTCCGTATCATCCGCGACGTAAGAGGAGAAAAGCACGGAGGAAAGGCCGCCGAATGACAGGTTCGAAAAGGACGTGAACATGGATGAGCAGAAGATCACTGCCACCAGCAGGAGCGCGGTGACGCCCACGGCCACCGGGTGCCTGCTGACAAAACCGGCCACTGCTTTCGTGGCTTTCGCGGTGGCGGTGCCGGCCTTCTTCGTTCTCTCGGCCGCTCGCTTGGCTTCTCTGGCCGCCTTCGCGTATTCCTTCTTGATTTTTTGCTTCTGAGCCATGCGGGACAGGGGATTGCTCCGAAGCCGGGGGTTTTCCGCCAGTGTTTTCTGCCAGGCGTATTTGGCGCCATCCCTGGCCGATTTTTGCTCCAGCTTCGCCGCACGGCGGTAGGGCCTTGTCTTATGCATACGATAGGCGCTCCGGGCGAGGCCCTCGGCGGCAAGGCCGCCCTTGTGCGCCGCCTCCACGCCCACGTTTTCCTGCTCAGTCTGCCCGATTTTTTTATGGGCGTAGCCGATGGCGGCGTTTGCCCCGGCTTTGACAGGCCGGGAGGGAAGGGAGCCTTTTAAGTGCTCCCGCCTGGTCTTTACTTCCTCATCAAACCGCAGTTGGCGTTTCGGCTTGCCCGACTTTTCATCCAGCCGTTTCTCCATTCGGATACTGTGTTTTTTGGGCAGCTTGCGCCTGGCGCTCTCTGCTTTGGCCGCCGAACGCTCCGCCTTCTCATAGGTCTTTTTGACCTTCTTTGGCGCATCGGCAGGCGGTGTTTCCTTTTCGGAAAAGCGCAGCTTTTTAGGCTCCGGTGACTGTCTATCGGCAGCATTCTTCGCAGCGTCTGCAGCAGACTGCCGCTGATATGCCGCCCCGCGCCGGCGCCGGGCCGTCTCGGAAAACTCCCCGTGGGTATCGTCATAGCGGCGGCGGTCATCCTGCTCGGGCAGCGGCGCCTCCTGCTCCGCCTGGGGGGGCGGATCCGCCATGGAAACCGGGGGATTGTCCGTGTTTTGCGGCATTTCCTCCGTATGCCGCGGCGAATGGCGGGAACGGCTCTCAGAAATGGCCTGCCGGACGGATACCGGCTCCTGCGCTTTTTGCAGGTTAAAATCCCGCTCCCTATCGCTGATCCGGGTCTCCTCACCCGTGGCGAGGTTCTGCTCCGCCAGCCCGTCGCGGGTCATCTTATGCACTTTTTTGTCCCGTTTGTCGTATTCCAGCGATATGATTTTCACCTCCTTGTAGGCGCAATAACAGCGGACGCACGATTATGCGCATCCGCTGCCTTGCGGTTGATTCCTGTTTACAGGCTCTGCTGCGTCTTTTTCTGTTGGTCCGGCGCCTCCTTCTTTGGCTGGGCCGCCTGTTCCCGCTTAAAATTGTGGAGCGTTTCCAGCACGGACGGCTTCTCGGCGGCCCGCTCCAGTTTTTCCAGCCTGCCGATCGCGGCTTCCGCGAGCTTCTTCGCGCCCGTCAGACAGGACAGCGCCCTGCGAAAGGGAGCCTCCAGAGCCTTCGCCAGCCTGCCGATGGGCTTCGCATCCGGTACCGCCTCCTTCCCGGACAGGGCCCGGCCCATGTTCTTCACATGTCGGCCGGCCTCGTGGTATTCGATGCCGACCGCTTCAATTTTAGCGATGGCGTTTTCGTTCGTTTTAATGCCGACCGCCAGACTGTTGCTTAAGCTCTGCAAAGCGGCCTTGATCTTGAAAAAGCCGGCAAGGCTGTCCAGTGTGGATATGCCTTTCTCCTTAAAGGCGGCTGCGGCGTTTTTACAGCCGCTGATCATGCTGTTCTTTACGGCCTCCAGCCGGGTGAGAGCCTCTGAAACCTTATCCTCCATCGCATGGACCGTGCCCTGCATGGTCCTCCTGACGGGATGGCTCTGCGCTTCCCGCATATCACTCAATTCACGCCGCATGGCCTGCAGTTCTGTAACCGCCGCCTCAAGCTGGCGCTCCACCTGGCCCACATTCTTAAGTATTGCGATCAGATCGCCGGCATCCATGTGGTTGGCCTCCATGATGCCGAGCAGTTCCTTAACGTGCCGGTTTTTCATCAGCGGCGCCTGTGCTGTTTTGCCCATAGGCTGATTACCTCCAATCCATAGGTCTGCGCATACATAAATATTTTTGCACTCCCTTACTTAAAATAATTTTACGGAATGGGTGATCCGCATATAGAAAGCTGCCTGGGTATAGGCAGTTTTTTTATCCTGCCAGACTACAGATATCTACTATATGATCACACAATCCATCCGGTATCAAAGAACGCTGGGTCTTGCCTTTCCTGCCTTGAGTCCCGGTCTTGCTTCCTCTGGGTGCCGAAGTGTGGCAGGAGCTACCATTCTTGCACATCGCCTTAAAGCCGGGGTTTGGATGATTCGTCCAGATATCGGTAGGCTTCATCCTGTCATCCCCATATTGGCAATATGTGACCGTATACCTTGGCAAGCCTTTCATAAAATCCATTTTCCTCATGCCGCCACGGGGGTTTTCTATAAACCAATAGATAGGCCTAAGCCTGTTTATCAGTACCAGCACGTTTTGATTGACATGATCACAAAATTTCGCATAATCACTTTTAGGCAAAAGGTTTCCGTTTGCCTCTTTTATCCTGTGATGCGATATGGCGGCGATCGAATAGGACGTACAATCGGGGCTTGCCCAGATAATATCCGGCTTTCCGAACCTATCTAATATGTCCACCGCCTTAATGCCCCCAATGTCGGCATACCAATCAATGCCGCCATGGCGCTTGTCATGGTCGATAGAAAATACATGATGGTCTTTCCTTTCAAACGCTTTGCCGATACATCTCTGCCCGGCAAATAATTCTAATACTTTAATGCCCTCACCACTTCCTTTTAAAACACCATTCTTCACCTTGCGCCTTCCACTTCGGAGGGCTTGGTTGTAAGTAATGAGTAGATCTCGGTATCCTTGGGGAAGCGGTCCACGAAGGGGACGATCATGCTGCCATAAAAGACAAGCCCCTCGCCCTCATTGGAATTGGTGACATACGAAAGCTGATGCGGGGAGATGCCAAGCTGTTTGGCGAGTATCTGGCGGTCCCCCTGGGCCTGGTTGAGCATGTAGATGAAGTCACTGTTCTCAAAAATGTTTTCGATCTCACGGGAAGCCAGCAGGTCCTTGACATTCTGGGTGATGCCGCTGGGAATGCCGCCCCATTTACGAAACCGCTTCCAGATCTCCACGCTGTACGCGGCGGTCTGCTCCTCCTTCAGCATCAGGTGGAACTCATCCTGATAGAACCACGTCGTCTTGTTCGCGGCCCGGTTGACGGTGACGCGGTTCCACACCGCGTCCTGCAGGATCAGCATCCCGATCTTTTTCAGGGATTTGCCCAGCTCCTTGATATTGAAGCAGACCAGGCGGTTATGGATATTGACATTCGTTCTGTGATTAAATACATTCAAGCTCCCGATGACGTAAATCTCCAGCGCGGTGGCGATCCGCTGGGCCTCCGGCTCCGGCTGCTTACGCATTAAATCATACAGATCCTGCAGAATGGGCATCTTCTCCGGACGCGGATCATTCAGGTACTCCCGGTAGACTAAGCGCACGCACCGGTCGATGATGGTCTTTTCCACAGGCGCAAGGCCCTCCTTGCCGCCGATGATCAGCTCGCACAGCGAAAGGATGAAGTCGCTCTTTAACGTCAGGGGATCCTCCTCGTCGCTGTAGTCAGGATTAATGTCCATCGGGTTAATATGATGGCCGCTGGTGGGCGACAGCTTGATCTCTTGCCCGCCCAGCCGTTTCACCAGCGGATGGTACTCGCCCTCCGGATCCGATATGATGATATCGTCCCCGGTGAGCAGGAACACGTTGGTGATCTCCCGCTTGGCGGCGAAGGACTTGCCGGAGCCGGGGGTGCCAAGGAACAGGCCGTTGGGATTCTTAAGCAGCTTCCGGTCGGCCATGATCAAGTTGTTGGAGATGGCGTTCAGCCCGTAGTAGAGCGCCTCGCCGCTCTGGAACAGCTCGCAGGTGGTAAACGGCACGAAGATGGCCGTCGAGGACGTGGTGAGTCCCCGCCTGATCTCGATCTGGTTCAGGCCGAGGGGCAGAGAGGACATCAGCCCCTGCTCCTGCTGGTAATCCAGGCGTTTGAGGGCGCAGTTGTACTTCTGGGCGATACCCGCCGCAGCGAACACGTCGTTCTCCAGCTTCCGCCTATTTTTCGCCGTGTTCATCACCAGGATGGTGACTAAGAACATGCGCTCGTTGCGGGACTGCAGATCCTCCAATAACGTCTTGGCCTCCGCTCCGTAGGTCACAAGGTCGGGCGGCAGTACGTCCATGTCGTAGCCGGAGCGCACGGCTTTTCGCTGCTCCTCGATCTTCATTTTGTCGAGGTCACTGAGCTTGCGCTTGACGTTCTTGATCGCCTGGGACTGGTCGATGGACTGGATGTGCAGGTTCACCGTGACCGCTTCGTCCAGGTCGAGGAAATCCGCCAGCATCCGGTCGGTCAGCTCCGGCGCCAGGATCTGGACGAAGCTTGCAGCGCCGTGATGCCCGTCCATGCGAAATGCCCGGCCGTCGCGAAAGTCAAAGCCGGAGGGGGCGATGTGATCCTTCGTGCCGTTGCCGCTTTTGACGATATCCCGCCAGTCAAAATGGAATTTTTCCTGTCCGTCCGGGTGGAACTGGCCGTGGAATATCTCCAGCCGCTCCATGCCGGAGAGCGGGCGGGCTGATACGCCAAGCATTTTGAAGTTAGCCAGAATGTCGGCCTCCACGCGCTCTAAGCGGGGCCTGGCTGCTTTCAGGTTGTCGGCCTCGATCCCAAAGGTAATGTATTTGGTCTTGACAAGCCCGTTGTTGCCGCGGGCGAGCTGGCCCTTTAACATCCCGGCGTACTCGCGCCGGATAGAGTTAAACGCATCGTCCCGGTCGGGGATGTCGATGCTTTTCTGGAACTCGCGGACATTGACGCGGCGGTTGATGAAAGTGAGCTGGACGCTGACCGACGAGTCGAAGTAGTTGAGGAAATCACAGTAGTTCTCGAAAATCTGTGTTTTGTCGTCGTTTTGCGCGAGCTGGTAATTGATATCATGAAAAACGACGGTCTTGGTGTACAGCCTGCTATTGACCCTGCAGACGCCGTCTTTGTGCATCTCCCGGTAGGGGATGCTCTGCTGGACACTCTGGGGCGCGTCAGCACTGCCAAAAAACCGTGTCTTCAGGGAAGCCAGCACGCCGCCTTTTTTAGGCGCTGTGTTCTTCGGAGCCGGCTTTTTGCCGGGCATGGCGCGCAGCTCGGCTTTATCCTTTTTTGCCTGCCGGACGGCTGACGACAGCCTTTGCTCCTGCCTGTTTTGTCGCTTGGTTTTGGTTTGCAATTGATGATCCCTCCTTCTTTTGCAGATAGTTGTATAGGTTTTCCGTCTTGTATGCCCGTGTGCCCGGCCAAAGCCGGGCGCGGACAATGTTGCGGAGGATCTTCTCGGCGCTCTGGCCGTCCTTCTCATACATGGCCAGGAAAAAAAACGGCAGCATCAGCCCGATCATGATGAGCACGGCAGCATCGTTGCCGATGGCTCCGCGTGTGAGAAGATAGGTGGGGATTCCCGCGGCGGCGGCAAGGGAAAAACAGATGATCTGCCGCTTGGTGAGATTAAGCGCCACCTTTGTTTTGACTTTTGTCAAGTCTTTGGGTACGTTTACATAGGCCAATTATTTCACTCCTTTCCGGTGCGCCCTTGCGATGCCCAGCAAGACGTATGCCACGCAGGGTACGGCGACACTGTTGCCCAGCATCATGTACCGGGCGGTATCGCTGATGGACTTTTCATCATGGCCAAACGCCGTCCAGCCGTCAGGGTAGCCCTGCAGCCGTTCGCATTCCGTGGGCGTCAGGCGGCGCACGATGTATCCCATCCTGACAGGGTTTTGATAGTTCAGGGAATAACTCCCATTCTCCTTGGCCTGCAGGGTTCCGGAAAGCTCAGGGCTTTCCCGCAGGTTGCGGCAGTCCACGGCAGCGACGGCGGGAGTATCGGCAGCGGTCAGGGTAAAGCTCACATCTTCCTTGACGCCGCTTCCCCGCGGCCCGTTTTCATCCTTGCGGCCGATCATGTTCCCCTGCAGGCAGTAGGCGGTATCCAGGTTCTGCGTGTCTGTCTGACGTTGACCGACGGCAACGGCATGCCGGTCGCCCGCCGTAATGGTAGGGGCGGGGTCGCCGCTTTTTCCAACACCAAGGCCGTTGCCCGAACCGTCATTCCCGCGGGTAGAGCCTCCGCCCTTATACCTGGTGGCCCTGTCGTGGATGGGGATCGCTTCGGGATCCGGCACTTTCTGGACCACGCACAGATCCGTCTCACTGGCCATGCCTCCCGGACGGGACAGCCCTGCGCCGGAAGCGCAGAGGGTGCCGCAAATGTCAGGATGCACGGTATACGGCTTGTTGCTGCCACTTTTACCCGCCGTCTCCGTGATGGTGGGGCATAGCCCCTCACAGACTTCCGCATTCGCCTGTGCTGTTGCGGCGCACATGACAGGGTGCGCTACCAGCGGCGCGTTGCGGCTGCTGGCGCTGCCTGCGGTAGTGAGGGAATAGGCGGTATCTGATGTGTGGATGCTGCCCCCCTGGTTCTGGTGCACCCCCACAGCGCCGCAGATGATGGGCTGCTCATGATAACAGGTCAGCGTGGCTGACAAGTTTTCCAACGTCTCGGCGTTGGTCTGCGCCGTGGCCCTGCACAGGATTTCACCATCATCTGTGGCTACATATCCGTGTCCGCCGCCTTCTCCGCCATATAACGCGGGCCACACGCCGTTATCATCGTGGATACGGCGGCTTTGCACATCCCACGGAGTCAGGCAGTCGGCACCCGCTTGTGCTTCTGTCTTGCAGACCACCGGCAGGTGCCCGTGGGTCTGGCTCCGCAGAGTGGGGGCGTTTCCGTCCCTCTCCACGTTCATGCTGCCGCCGCCCTGGTCGTTTAAGATTTCGACTGGGCCGTCAGCGCCTCGTGAAGCATAGGCGGCAGAGCCTTGTTTCGGCGTTCCGCCCGCCGCAAAATACCCCTGCAGGCTTTTGGGGACAAAGAGTATTTCTCCGGCACGTTCTCCTCCAAAATCCGCGACAAGGAAGATTCTGCGGCGTCGCTGTGCCGTTCCGAAATATTGGGCGTTGTACACGCACCAAGCGATGTCAGCTCTTCCGCCTCGCACCATTCCGGCGTTGGCCCATTTTCCAGACCGAGGAACTGGAACTTCGGTTTCTGTGAACGCCTCAAGCACGGCTTGATAGTCAAGCCCTTTATTTGAGGACAGGGCGCCGGGGACATTCTCCCAGAGCGCCCAGGTTGGATATCTGCCATTGGTTGCCTCCCTCATTTCGTTTATAATGCGGATCGCCTCGAAAAACAGGATCGATCTTTCTCCCTTGATCCCCCTGCGTCTTCCGGCCGTGGAAACGTCCTGGCACGGTGAGCCGAAGGTGATGATGTCCACGGCCGGCAGCGTGCCGCCGTGAAGCTTCGTGATATCGCCCACATGCTCCATCTGGGGCAGGCGGCGCTTAGTGACCGACACGGCGCAGGGCAGTATATCGCTGGCCCACAGCGCCCTGATCCCGAAAAAAGAAGCGGCATAGGGGAAGCCCCCTATGCCGTCAAACAGCGATCCAAGCGTTAGGTTTTGTTGTTCATCCACTATATACTTTTTAAGCCTCCCTTCGTATTGACAGCCAAACCGCCGCTTAAAGCTCCGGACCGGATTTTTTCGTGGCTTTCGTCCTGGCGGGCGCGGGCTTTTCCTTCGCCGTTTTCGCACCCTCCTTGATCTGGTCACGCACCGAAGCCTTTTCAGGCTCCGTTTTCTCCAGCGCCTCCGTGTAGGCGCCCAGCACCGCCTGGTTCAGCTGTGCCCGTAGTTCTTTTGTGACGGGGAAGCAGATATCCCGGTATTCGCCCTTGGCGTCCTTAGTGCTGGGCATGGCGGCGAACATGCCCTTTTCACCGTTCATCACGCGGATGCCGTTCACGGCAAACATGCCGCCGATGGTGACGCTGGCGTAGGCCAGGGTATTGCCCTTCGGCTCCGTTAAGGGATAAGCCCGCGCCTCTACGTTGACCGCCTGCGCGGTGGGTTCTTGTTTCTTGTTCATAAGAAATCCTCCATTTTAATAATTGATAATGTGAATGGGTATCCATTCAATCAAGGTCAATGAGCTCCAAAAATACTCTTGGATATGCTGCCGGTCTTGAATAGCGTAAAGCAAAGCAGTATGGTATACCCGGCGCACGTCCAGATGGCGGTGTGGACATCGTCTGCAAAAGCGATGCTCTGAAGCAGCACGGCGTAGATAGCGATGCACACCATGATGAGGAAGCCCTGGAATGCCAGGGCGAACAGTGATCTGAGGTAGTTCTGCCCGGTGTGCCCCCACTCCCGGTTAACCATCGTGGAAAAGGGGATCGGCGCGATGGACGTGACCATGTAGATCTCCAGCATGCGCCCGATCACAATGATAAAGATACAGATGCCGATCACTTTCATGGCCAGGCTTAAGATGGCCGATTCCAGGTACAGCCCCAAAAGCTCGTACCACTCCATCGCCGCAAGCTGCGTCTGCAGGCTGTCCATCGCGACACGGATGTTCAGGCTCCCGGAGATCACCCCGGAGCTTTGGTTCACCACATATTGGGCGAGCTCAAACACGCCCATGACAATGTCGAAGGTGTGGGTCAGGATATACACGGCGCAGAACGTCTTGAATATCCATTTGAAGATGATAAAGGTGTCAAAATCGTGCATGTTGTTCTTTTCAATGATCATCTGGATCAGTTCATAGCACAGCACGAACGTCAGTATGATCCCCGCAATGGGGATGATCACCGTCTCGGAAAGGTTCTTGATCATGGAAAAGACGCCGGAGTTGTAGCTCTCCGGCGTCTGGCCCACCTGCGCGGCGATATCCGCAACCTTGGTGTTCAATTCATCGAACATGCCCTCAAAGTTGCTGGTGATGCCGCCGATCAAACCCTCCTTGATCCATTCGGTGATTTTTTCCCACAGGCTGTTCATAACTTAGCTGAACAGACCGGAGAGCTGTGGAATGAGGGCAATCCCTACCAGCGCGATACCGCCGCCGGCCATAAGCTGCTTGATCCCCTGGCTTTTGGCGCCGGGGTTGTCATTCCCATAACCTTCTAAAAGGTTGATGACGCCCCAGATGGCGAGGCCCGCCCCCAGGGCAATAACAAGGGTCTGCAGGGTGCTGATTGCAGATGAAAAAAATGACATAAATGTCTCCTCCTAAATAAATTTTCTATGATAACCCATGGCGATAGGACGCCGGGATCGTCACCGGGTAAAATGAAAAAAGCCCGCTGATCTCCATGTACGCAACACAGGAAACGGCGGGCTTATGACATGACCTCCTGCTCAAGCTCCGGCTCGGCGAACTCATAATGCACAAACGCATCGCCGGGCTGGGCCTTCAGCCGGGTGGACAGGTACTTTTCAATGTCAAACATGTTATTCTTGCTGTAATCCGACAGATATTTATAGTTCACATGCTTCGTGATGTCGTACTTATCCGAGAGAAACGGACGGACGCCCCGAAGCTGAAGGATGCATTTGCTGCCGTCAAGGACGGCAAGCTCGTCGATGGACATCAGCTCCTTTCCGGTTTTGGAATAGTTCTGCCCATGGCTCTCCTGGCTGCCTTTTGTCACTGACGTGTTGTAAAGGTCGATGGTCTCTTTTCCGAGCGCGGTATTCAGGCTTTTCAGGGTGGTCTCTTCCTTGCCTCCTAAAAACAGGGCGCTGTCACAATTGCCGATGATCGTATCGGCGTGATCCTTATACAAAGCCTTAAGCTGTGACTGCGCCTGGAGCACCAGGCAGGCCGAGATCTCACGGCTCCTTATGGTCGCCATCAGCTTCTCCAGCCGGGGGATCTGGCCGATATTTGCCGCCTCGTCGATCAGGCACCGCACATGCACGGGAAGCCGCCCACCATACACGTCGTCGGCTTTCTCACAGAGCGAGTTGAAAAGCTGGGTGTAGGCCATTGAAACCAGGAAATTAAAGGTATCGTCCGTGTCCGAAATGATGATGAACAGGGCGGTCTTTTCATCACCCAGGGTGTCAAGGGCGAGCTCGTCGTACCGGGTGAGCTCCCGAAGCTCCGCAATATCAAAGGGCGCAAGTCTGGCGCCGCAGCTGATCAAAATGCTTTTCGCCGTTTTGCCTGCGGCAAGCTTGAATTTCCGGTACTGCCTTACGGCGAAATGTTCCGGATCCTTTTCCGCCAGTGCGTCGAACATCAGGTCGATGACGTTTTTAAATTCCTCGTCCTCCTCCCGGACCTCCATCGCGCCGATCATCTCAGCCAGCGTGGCGAAGTTTCGCTCGTTCTCCGGCGCCTCGTAGTGCAGGTAGGCGATCAGCGCCGTATACAAAAGCGTCTCGGCTTTCTGCCAGAAATCATCGCCGGATTTCCCGTCGCCCTTGGTGTTGGCGATCAGCGTCGTGACCAGCTTTAAAATGTCCTTTTCCGAGTACACATACGAAAAGGATAGTGATAGGTAAGCCCCTGATATCATCTCAGGCTTTTCCCCCACTCTACACCGTGCGTGCAGCTTTCACCGCACACGGCGTGCCATCGAGCAAACTCTGTTCGTGCTTATTCAATCAACC
>Ga0153937_1000073_pt1 | contig 39306 bp, 72 predicted proteins | sample TSNY021MetaG_FD_104680 | JGI IMG/M metagenome (GOLD analysis project Ga0153937, IMG submission 104680) | Attine ant fungus gardens microbial communities from New York, USA - TSNY021 MetaG | ecosystem: Host-associated > Fungi > Mycelium > Unclassified | place: USA: New York, Robert Murphy County... | reverse complement strand
CGGCTACAGGATGTGATTGCTTTGATCAACCGTCGCATAACTGATGAAAAGGACTTCGAGCAAGCGGCGGCGGATTATTTCAAAAAGAATCCATTGACGGACAATGCCCCGACAGAACCCAAACCGGAATTGAAACTTCCAACAGCAGGAACGCCCGGCATGCCCCCCGCACAATCGGAGGTCGATTCCTTGAAAGCCCAATATCAAAAGGCGGCATCACTTAGAAACACCGCCGAAATGTCGCGATTGACGCGATTGGCAAAAGAGAAAAAAATTAAACTATTTTAGGAGTGAATTTTTAAATGGCAGTAACGCTTACGGATACCATTAACTATTCTGGTGCCTTGTACACCAAAACAGACGAAACTACCCGGCTCTTAGATGCTATTTATGAGAGGGGCCGCGAGGGTGGCCGGAGAGAAACCAATTCGGTTGAATTCGTTCTCGCGGGCAGCTATGAAATGGATGAGCCCACACAGCCGAATATCAGTGAGACACAATCCCTGACCGCCCCGCCCCCGGAAACAACCGAGCGGGAACAGGAGAGTAACGTCGTTCAGATTTTCCACCGCGCCGTTGCCGTTTCCTACATGAAGCAATCCAACTTCAACGCTTTGGGCGGCGTAAATCTTGCGAATGCGACAAACAATGTTCCGAATGAACTTGACTTCCAGATCGGGCGCAGGGTGTCGCAGATGCGCATGGATTTGAACCATACGTTGATTAATGGCGTATATCAGTACACAAAGGGCAGCACCACCATTGCGCCGCGTACAAGAGGTATTCTCCAGGCGTTGGTAACGAACAAATTTGATGGCAGCGCAGACCCATTCAGTAAGAACATGGTGAATGATGTACTTATGAACTCCATCAAAAACGGCCTTGACCCGGCAGGACTTGAAATCTGGCTCAATCCAGACATGATGGATCTTATCACAGATACATACGCATTACTTCCTGGAACGAATCAGCCTGCTACAAGAACCGAGGGAGGCATTGCGTACAGTACGATTTTTACGTCCTATGGAGAAGTGTCCATAAATTGGGACACGCAAATCCCAACCGCGAAACTTCTGTTTTTGAGTTTGGGGCAGCTTGCGGTGGCTGAAAAGCCCTATATCACTGATGAGGGCGAAAACCTGGGCGTGTTGTTCTATGAGCCGCTTGCCAAAGAGGGTGCCAGCGAACGCGGGCAGCTCTATGGAGAATTGGGCTTTGATTACGGAGCCGAGTGGCACCATGCAATTTTGGAAAATGTGCATTAACAAGGAGGTCATACAATGTATAAGCTTGTTAAGGGCAAGTTTGTAAAAACCGACGAGCAACCCAAAAAGCCCGAGCCGGAATATGGATTTAATTCATTTTCTACGCAGGAACCCGACCCCGAAGAAGATAGACCCACACCGCGCCGGGGCCGACCCAAAGCGGAGGACTAACCATGTATCGCGTGATTGAAAACTTCCATGACCCCGAAACCCAAAAAACCTATGCGGTAGGTGAAGAATACCCGGCCAAAACCAAACAGGCCCATATCACTTACCTCATGTCCACCGGCAACAAAATCGGCAAGCCGCTCATTGAAGAAACCGGCTCCTTTGGAATGGATTATGCCGAGGAACCGAAGCGGCGCGGCAGAGGGTTTATGAGTGAGGATGAACAGGGTTAATAGTCGAAAGGCTTTAACATAGCATAGGCGGCTTCATGAGGCCGAGGCGGGTTAGGCTCCTGCCCGCCTTTTCCTATGCTGAAATTTAGGAGCGGATGAAAAGGAGCGTTTTATTATGAATATCTTTTTTGACACGGAATTTACTGGCTTGCACCAAAACACAACTTTAATCAGTATCGGTTTAATCAGTGAGGACAATCGCACATTTTATGCGGAATTTAATGATTACGATACAGCGCAGATTGATGAATGGATAGAAGCCAATGTAATAAGTAACTTAAAATTTGCGCCACCTAAAGCCGGGGAGCAGGAATACTATATCAAGTCAAGGCATGATGACGATATTCCCCTGACTGAAAAGTGGAATTTGGAAATGCGGGGCAATAAGGCCGAAGTTAAGCGAGAACTTTCTGAATGGTTGTCGCAATTTGACGATATTGAAATCTGGTCAGATTGCCTTGCTTATGATTGGGTATTGTTTAATGGCATTTTCGGTCATGCTTTTAACATCCCGGAAAATGTCTATTATATTCCCTTTGACATTTGCACATTGTTAAAAATCAAGGGCGTTGACCCCGACATTAGCAGAGAGCAATACGCCGGGGATATTGCGAATGTAGAGAAACATAATGCGCTGTTTGATGCAAAAGTAATTAAGGCATGTTATGAAAAGCTGATCTAAATATTCATTATTAGAAAACGCTTTATGCCCCGGAGGTAACACAATGGCATTACCTGAAATACCGAAATTAGCAAAGGGCACTATCGTAGCACCGCGTTGCCCCTTTTTGATGGGAAGTCCAGAAAAGGAGATGATTTCAATGTGTGATGATAAAATATTTGATAGAATAGCTGATGCGTTGGAACGCATTGCAAATTCTATGGAATCGAAAGAGGTTAATGTTTCTCTTGATGGAAAAACACTTGCGCGGACTATTCGGGGATTTGAGGAAGAAAAGCGCAGGGCGGGAAGTGTGATGAATGGCATTACCTGATTTTCTTTTCTACACAGATACCTACATGGGCATTTCAATCCCCGAATCAGACTTCCCCCGCCTTGCTGTCCGGGCTGATGAAGAAATCCAAGTCTTTGAGCGCAAGTTTACCGTCACCGGCGAAGAAGTCCAACGCAAAAAGGCCGTGTGTGCCATTGCGGACGCGCTGTACACGTTTGAAACCGTAGCAAGTCAAATGATACCCGTGGGCGAAAACGGCGCTATAGGGGCTTCTAGCGTGTCCATAGGCTCCGTGTCAACTTCATTCAAAGCGCCGGATGTGAATAGTTTGGGGCTTGACTTGACGGACTCGGGGCAGCAACGGACGTTTTATAATTTGCTTAAAAAGTATATGGTGATTTACCGGGGGATAGAATAGGAATTTTTCCTTTGTTTATGCGGATTTACGCTTGTTTTTCAGGCCGAAAAATGGTATAATATATGGGCAAGGGAGGGCGCAAGATATGGAAACGAATTTAACCAAAAGCATAAAAGAAAGATTGCGTTATTTCAAGCCCCAACTAAAAACCGATATGCGTACTATTCGATGGGCAGAAGAAGTATTAACCCCTACTGGATATGTAGATGTTATACGCTTTGAGGATTATGTAGTTAAGGACGAAAGTCATTGCGCCCGCTTCGCTCCTGATGAACATGATAATAAAAACGTATTGTTCAGACCGAATGATATTGGAAAATGCAAGATTGATGGTAATTGCTATCCATGTAAGGAATGTCGTGGATGCGTATATCGCCGCACTCGTCATATGCTGGGAATGTTATCAACTTGCTATGAAGTCAAAATAACCGTTTCGGATTTTAAGAGCAATAACGGGCACAATTTTCATGGGAACAGGAATTATTATGCCGTTCCGAATAGTATCTACCCAAAGATAAGAGAGCTTGTTCCAGACGGCATAGGGATTATTGTCTATTATTCTGATAGTGGGCATATGACCGTAAAAAAAGAATGCAAGCATCATGAGGTCGATTCTGGCGATATGGTTTATCTGCTTTATAATTCCATGAAAAAATGGGTTGACGGTAAGCAAGAAACGAAACATACAGCATAGATGGAAACCAAACAAATATAAGGCGTCTGCAATCGCAGGCGCTTTTCTCATGCCCCGAAAGGAAAAAGCAATGGTAATTATCAAGCCCCGTCAACTCCCCGACCATCCAGATTACAAAACAGCCTGTCAACATACTGTCACAGTCTACAACGTATACAAAATCGGCACCGCAACCCATTACCACAAGACCATCATTAACAACGCCGCCTTTATGGACTTTAAGCGTCAATGGCAAGAGGCGACCACAGGCACAACAGCGAACAATCCCGCGCTAATCGTTATACCACAGGGGGCAGACGGTAAAACCTTTGTGGATTCCATTGCGTTTGACGATCTGGAAAGCAGGGACGGTTATTTCACCTTGCGAGACAATGACAAGGTTTATTATGGCGTCGGCCCAGACATAACCACATCAACCGAATGGAGCAACTTCATCCCGACAAAGGTACATGGCGTTGTGACGGTGAAATCGGTGGATATTAAGAAGAATCTGGCGGGGGATGTGGTGCATATTGAGGCGGGGGGATAAGCGATTTTGCTTGTAGTTATGCGGGATTTGTGGTATAATTGTAGATAGAAAGGCGGTGCCAATTATGGGAAAAGGATGCACATTTATTGACTACAAAGGGATGGCTACCGAGTTAAGTGTTTCGGAGTTCTTCGAAAGAATACCACCACAAACCATTAATCGGATAAAGGCAAAAGGAGATCTTGAAATCGAGATAGATTATTGCAATAATGGAAAATTCAGAATGCAAGGTGTTGATTTCTTATTCCAAGATGGTGTTGCCTACCCTCCAGCCGGTATGGATTATCGAATTGGATATGCTGAATGCGATATTGATAATTTGAGTGATGATATAAAAGCCTTGTTTGGAATATAAGCATGTTGCAACCAAATACCCAACGTCTATTCCGGTAGGCGTTATTTTTATGCTCTGGAGGTGACACATGGCCTTTTCCGTGAAAGTAAAATTGGATTTGCCAAAGGCTGAAAGGAGCGGATAAATGGCAAGACGATCATATGATTACGAATACATTAAAGTTGAGTATGAAAAAAAGTCTATAGATTCGCTTTTGGAGGAAGTCGGTCTAACCGACAATGGCTCAATCCAAACCTTTCATACTGCTAATGTTTTGCGTCGGATACAGAGATACATGCCTTTTGTATCTGGATCGCTTATCAAATTAACTATTTTGCAAACAGACATAAATGAGCCGGTCATTATTACTCGCGCTCCACAAGCACATTATTTATGGAATGGAAAAGTGTGGGTTGATCCAATAACCAAGGCGGCGGGATTTTTAACAGAAGATGGCTGGAAATCCAGGAGAGGCGTTAGTAAAATTCCTACCGAAAGAAATTTAGTTTTTAACCAGGAGAAAAATCCACAGGCCGGAGCGCAATGGGCTGAACGCCTCAAGGCCTATGAAATGCCAGTTATGACACGCGAATTACAAAGCTTCATTAAAAGAAGTGCAAGGAGGAATCCATGACAGATATTGAAAAGGCCCGCGAATGGCTTCAAAAAATGCGGGATTGGCTTTCAACTTTTGATGGAATGCCGCAAGGTGCTGATTTCTACATTGACTACAACCGAAACGATCCATCAAATGCAGGGCTGCATTCCAACGGGCTTATTCCAGTTGAGCAGATGGATGATAATATAGGGAATATCTTTTTGTCTTATCAACTTAATTTTGCTTTGCATGTCGTATTACCTAAAATTCCAGACGAAGATAGTCTTTCTTCTGAAAATGCCGCATTTATTCTTGCTTTTCAACGATGGGTAATACGCCAATCGGCGCAAGGAAAAACCCCTAGATATGGAGATATAGACCTAGAGGACGAAAGAACACGCGCCCAAAACGGCGCATTATATACACTTCCAGACGATGGTGCGGCCTTATATGCTGTAACCATTTCTGTAAATTTCAAAGAAATTATTAAGGAGGATGAATAATGGCAGACACTTTCAATCTTACTGGTGAGGCTATCAGAAAATTGCTTATCTGCGCCGTGGACGTGTCCGAAACCGCCGTGGAGGAATGGGAAATTCAGGGCTATAAAACCGAAGATTCCAGCATGGATTTTAACCCGGATTCCTCTACCGTCACCGATATTTTAGGTGATACATACACGGATGTAAACAAATTTGAGGAAAGCCAAACCTTTGAGCCAAACACTTTGCGTATGGGTTCAAAACTGAACGCGCTATTAATAAAATATTGGCGCAACGGCGATTTGGCTAAATTCTCGCAATTCCGTGTCCTTGTTGGATATGGATTCTTGGGTACAGAGGGTGCATATGAGGCCGACGTATGGAAGACGTGCACGATCTTCCCTAACAGCTTGGGCGGCAGTTCACGTGTTGACATGCCATTTACAATCAATTTTGGCGGCGAAAAAATCAAAGGCACGATTGATAAAATGCGCGGATCAATAACATTTACGCAGACGGCATAAGAAAGCCGCTCCTTTTGTGTCGAATAAAGAACGGCGATATGCTTTATGTCCAAAATTGCTTGCCGCAATTCAAACATGTTACGCGGACTTTTTTAGCACCGGCATTGCCGGCAACCGCACCAATCAAGCCAAGTCCAACAAGATTAGTGGCGGCAGACCCGACAAGTGCTTTGCCAATTCCAAAGCCTTTTTTATGAGCCGAAAGGCTTGTAGAGCCGCATTTTGGACAACGGGCAGTTTTTTTCTGATCTTTAATAGTCTGTTTCTGTTGTTTTATTTCAAGCTTTTTTGATTTCATTTCAAGCTTTTGTAATTTGCTATCATTTTGCATATCGATAGGCGTAATTGCAACCGATTCTAATTGCGACCGTTCAAAAAATCCTAAAGGTTTAATGTCCCTATTTCTAAAAGCAATATCGGTAATTCTTTTCGCCTCTGATAGCCGAACGCCAGTTATTGTTTTTAAATGCTTCGCCATTGCTACGTTATCCCGGCCATGCTCTCTGATTAATTCATCAATATTGACCATGATGCCGCCAATTTCTCTTATTTTATCTTCTGGAAATTCATTGGGGGCTTCAACAGGACAACCGCAATGCACACAACTAGCCGCTTGATCGCTGATTTCTTTACCACATTCAGAACATGTTATCAATGCCATTCTATCCCCTCCCATTTTATTTTACCAAACTTCTACAACAAAAACAATATAAAAATAGCCCGTTGTAATGGCGGGCTTTCTTCGCGCCAAAAGGAGGAATCTAATTGAGCCAAGTACAAATTATCAATAAGAAAATCAAAATAGCCGTAATGGATGACGAAAAGCAAATAGGTGAAATTGCCTTTAACCCTGATGATGACCGCACATACAACAGATTTATTGATCTTGCGGAAATTCTTATCAACGGCAAAAGAAATATTGATAGCATCCAATATGACGAAAATGAACTCAACAATAAGCTGGAAACTATTGAGGATTTTGAAAACGCCTCTGCAATCCTTGGAAAAATGAAAATGGCCTTGAATATTGCAGACAGCACGTTAATGGAAGTCTGCAAAGGATTTGATGAAATTTTCGGCGCAGGTGTATGCGACCTATTCATGCAAGGCGATCACGACGCTGAATTGCTTATTCCGCTGATTGATGCCGTAACTCCATATTTCAAAAAGGTAAGGGATAAAAAAACCGGTAAGTACAGGGCGAAAAAATGAGCAGATTGACACAAAGAGCCCCCGAAACAGTCCCGATTGATGGTATTGAGTATAAAATCAATACCGGATTTCGGGGCTGTTTGCTTACTATAGCAGCGATAGGGGCCAAGGAATTAACACAATATGAAAAGGCCGACATCCTGCTTGACAATATGTATGACGAAATTCCGCCGGATATTGTGCAGGCAATCGAAAAGGCAATCTGGTTTTTGAGCGGCGGCAGGGAGCCGGATGGAAAAGAGCATCCGAAATTATGCGATTTCGACCGTGATGCGGATATGATCTATTCTGCAATGCTCAAAAAGGGCGTTGACCTTGATGCGATTGATATGCATTGGTGGACATTTCTTTCTCATTATGAAGAACTTCCCGAAAGTGGATTTACCCGCGTTGTATATTTGCGTGTGCAAAACAAGCGTGGAAAACTGACAAAAGAGGAATACAAAGACTGTGATCGTATCGGATGGGATGTAATCAACATGAAATCAAAAGACCCCGACATGCCCACGGATAATGAAATCTGGAAGTATCTAAATAGCGAGTAAGGCGGTGAGTCAATGGCAGATAACTATACTTCCGAAGTTCGAATAGGAACACGGCTAGATAATTCCGGAATTCGGAAGGATATTACAAAAACCGAAAAAGAGATAGACCGCCTTACCTCCAGTTTTGATAGGCAAGTTGCTTCTATTAAAAAACAAGAAGATGCGCTTTCTGATATGAGGCGCGAATTGGAATCCATTGTCAAGGGCGAAACTGAACCTAAAGCATTAAAAGACATGGAATCCAAATTAAAAAGCATCAACGCCGAGACAAGGGCGGTTGAGGCGGCCAATCAAGACCTTATAGCGCAATATGAAGCAGCCGTAAGCAAGCTAGAAGAACTTAGGCAAGTGGGATTTACGGAAGATCAATTAGCTCCTCAGATTGCCGAAGTTGACAGACTTGCCGAACAATTACGGCCTATAGATGAAGAATTGCAAACTATAAGGGATAGGGCAAGAGAAGTTGAGGACAGTATTTCCGCGATTAGGCTTGATCCTTCTACATCGTCGGATGCCCAGATATTGAGAGATCGCATTCAGGATGTTTCTGCGTCTATTGAAGATGGGAGAAGAAATGCAAATGAATTAAATACTGAATTATTAATGACCCAAGCAAGACAAGGTGTGGAAAGAGCTTCTAGTGCCTTTAAAAAATTTGGGAATGGAATCTTAAAAGCATTAAGTGGCTTAAAATTATTTAACAAAGAGAATAAAAATACCGGAAAAGGCGCACGTTCCGCCACTACTGGCATTGAGCGATTTACAAAAAGAGTTTTAAGATTAGCGGCAGCCGTATTTGTATTCAATATTATTCGCAAGGCTATGAATGCATTACGAGAACAAATAGGCGCACTCCTAATGGCAAATGAAGATTTTGTCCGAAGCTGGAATAATATCCGGGTAAATCTTCTAACGGCCTTTGCGCCATTATGGCAAGTGATTCAACCAGCACTTATTTCCTTTATGCAAACGCTTGAGCAGGTTACATATGCACTCGCCAGATTTGTTGCCGCGCTATTCGGGAAGACTTACGAACAGGCCAAAGACGCAGCCGAAGCAATGAACGATCAGGCTGATGCCATTAAAAACGCCGGAAACGCCGCAGATAAAGCTGGTAAAAAATTAGCGAGATTTGATACCATTCAACAGCAAACCACTGATACCGCAAAAGACGGCCTAGATTTTGACATTGTTGCACCGGATGATACTTGGTGGAGCAGATTTTTAAACTTTCTCGAAAAAGCCAAAAGTATCTTTGATGATATCTTGAACGTTATCAAGGCGGCATGGGGAAACGAAGGATTAGCCACGCTGGATGCCTTTAAAAGAATGTTAAATAGCATTTGGGAATTAATTAAGGTAATTGGATCAACATGGCTTGAAGTCTGGACGGATGGTCACGGTCAGGCCCTTGTTGAAAGTCTTTTGCGATTCCTGCAAATGATTTTCAATGTTATTGCTGATATTGCGAATGCATTCACCGAAGCATGGAAAAGGGGCGATGTCGGAAAAATCCTCGTTCAAAGAATATTTGAAATGTTTACAAATATTCTTGATTTGTTGACATCATGGGGCAATGCCTTTCGTGTGGCCTGGAATGAAGGGGAATTGGGCATTTTGATTATGACCAATATTCTGCAAATAGCCACAGGTATCGTTCAGATAGTTTCTAATATTGCGCTCAAATTGCGAGAGGCGTGGGAGGCCAATAATAACGGCGTTCGCATTTGGCAAGCGATTTTAGGTTTCGTCAATGACATTTTAAGCACGATTAATCGAATGACCGCCGCAACCGTCGATTGGGTGAAAAATCTAAACCTTGAACCGCTCACAAGAGGATTTTCAAATTTATTAGAGGCGATACGCAAGGTGGCAAGTATTATTATTGATGCGCTTGGATGGGCATATATAAATGTTTTATTGCCCTTCGCTAAATGGCTTGCTGAATTGTTTGTGCCTGCCGCCCTTAATCTTCTGGCTGCTGGATTCAATGTAATTTCCGCTGTACTAAAAACTGCAAAACCTTTATTTGAATGGTTATGGGGAAGCTTTTTACAACCGCTTGGCAAATGGGCCGGTGAAATAATAATCAAGGCACTTGATTTAATTGCCAACGGATTGCAAAAAGTGGCTGATTGGATCAGCAAAAATGGAAAGCTTATAGAAGATATCATAATTGTGATCGGGTCATTTGTGGCGGCGTGGTTAGTGGTGAATGGAGCCGTTACAGTCTTTAACACCGTCATGGGGATTGCAAAAACCGCTATTGGACTTGTGAAAGGCGCCTTTGCTTTACTAACATCCCCCATTGGACTAGTTGCGCTTGCAATCGGTTCCCTAATCGCAATCATTGTCCTACTCGTCAAAAATTGGGATACCGTAAAGGAGGTAGCAACAAAAACATGGGAATCCATAAAAAATACTTGGAACGGGGTAGCGACTTGGTTTAATACTACAGTTGTTAATCCTATTAAAAACTTTTTTGATGGACTTTGGAAAGGGATCGGTGATGCGGCAAGAAATACAGTTGAAGGGATGAAAAAATTATTTGAGGGATTAGCGACGGTTATTAAGGCACCATTTCAATCCGTTGCAAATTTAATTAATGGAATACTCAAAATTATTACAAGTGCAGTAAACTTCTTAATAGGTGCTTTAAATAACCTTAAATTCACTATTCCCGATTGGGTTCCTGGAGTTGGTGGAAAGAAATTTGAGTTTAACATTCCAAAATTACCAGATTTTCAAATTCCAAAACTTGCCGATGGTGCAGTTATCCCTCCTAATGCACCATTTGCTGCTATTCTAGGCGACAATAGGCGGGAGCCTGAAATCGTTTCCCCACTTTCCAAAATGGAAGAAGCGGTCGAAAATGTTCTTACAAGAATTGGCGGCATTGGCGGAGGCAGCAGGACAGCAATTTTTGAAGTAAATGGGAGAGAATTTGCACGCGCCACTTATGATGACTTCGATTCCGAAGGACACCGGAGAGGCATAAGGATGGCTACAGTATGAGTATTTACGCTTTTAGCATAGACAACCGCATATACGGAATCCCTGTTCTTAGATTTATCTTATACGCAGAAACGCTTGACGGGGAAGGTTCCGGCAGGATGGAGGGGTATGGATGGCCTATGTTCCGCGATCCGCAAGGTACAATTAAAAATATAGATATGGAATTGGGCCTAACCAATAGCAGTCAAAATAATGATTTTATCCATCTGCTATCCATCCTTGACGATTTTGGCAATACAGATTTCCGCACAGTTTCATTCCTTACCCCAAGTGGCTTAATAACTCAAAAAATGTATAATGCCTCATATCAAATTGAAGCAAAACGATTTGAGAGAAATGGAATTACATATTGGGGAACCCTGCCGGTTAAATTCCGAGCGGAAAAGGCGATAGAATAAAAGCCTATTTCTTTAAGATTCTTATGTATGCTCCGCCTATGCTATCCGATTGTGTTGTTTCTATCATGCCCTGCAAAATTAGTTGCCTTATTTCCTTGTAATCAGTCGGATATTTGTACTGAATATGAAATTCCGTTTTCCCAGTTTCCTTATAATAATCATAAATTCTAGCATATATACTTTGCTGTTCGCTCATATCTTCACGTCCTTTCCATACGATTCTACCAAATTCCACCAAAGAAATAAAGAAAAACTTTCAGAAAGGAGGGGCCACCCATAAGAATCCAAATCGGCTATGGCCAAATAGACCCCTCCGCAAAGCCCGACAGCATCCCGAGAAGCACAGATATTCAGCCGTGGGTTAACCTTGACGATCTGAAAATAGACGGCCTTATAGTCAAGAACATAGCCACATGCGAACACAATCAGGCTATCCTTGATGGAACGCAAGAGCATTTACCGGATCAGCCGGAACTGTATGCTTGGGGCTTGTGGTCGCTGTCCATGAGCGACGAAAACGGCCTTTTTGACGCGCCGCCCACGTTGGATATCGGATTTACCTTCAATCATAAATCGCCCGGATTGACCTTGCTTTTTTATCCGCATTCAGAGGATTGGGCGAGCGAAGTCCGGGTGACCTGGTATAGTGTGCCTCCTGAATACGAATACCGGAGAGTTGGAAATAGCGGTTTTGTTCAGGTTGAAGTATATTCTGGTGTCATCATAAAATCTGGAATCTATACAATTTCATCAACCGTCGGACAAATCGTCGAAAATATAGTAGGTTTCAAGCATATCAAAATTGAGTTTCTGTCCACAAATATCCGGCACCGATTTATAAAGATGGCTGGGATTAACTACGGACAGGGCCGGTCATTCCAAGATAACGACATTGACACTGCATCCATATTGGAGGAAATCGACCCGACAAGCAATGAGATCACCATAAACACATTGAATTTTAGGATCAAGACCCACAATCCTGAGTTTTCCCTTGTGTCCGGCATCGGTGACGATATGCTAATGAGCAATCAGCAAATGACTATCATCGGAGACCAGAAGGAATTTGGCACATTCTTCCTGCAATTCCCGTGGAAAGATGTTTACGGAAACGGTACGGTTATTGACTTTCAGGCCGTGGACGCTATTGGCGTGATGGATAAATACGATTTTTGGGGTGATGTGTATGTAGATATGCCCATAGATACACTGATAGGGCAGTTGTTTGCTATTTGCTTTCCGACACAGCTAATTCGATATGTGATTGATCCGGTTTTTGCTGGGCTGCGCGTGTCCGGCTGGATTCCAAAATGCAAGTGCCGCCAAGCATTACAGTATATTTGCTTTGTTATCGGCGCGGTTGCGGATGATTCCAGGCGTGATTATGTGTGGATATATAAACCGGATACAGAAATAAGCGGAGTGGTTGACAAACGGTATATGGGGCCAACAATAGAGCCGACCACATATTACAGCGGCGTGGACGTGATTTCCTATGAGTATGCGCTAAGTGACGAAACGATGGAGGCGTTCAAGGGCGTTCTGCCTGCTGGACAAAAACCCATAAGGTTCAACGAGCCTATTAATAATCTCCAAATATCATCCGGCGCTACAATCCTTTCAAAATCCGCCAATCATGCAATCATAAATGTTACCATTCCGGGTGAAATAACAATAACCGGTAATAGATACATTATCAATCAGACTGTGTTTTCGGAACGCGCGGAAGTGCTGGCGGGAGAAGTTGAAAATATTAAGACTTATGATAACTGTACACTGATGTCCCCCGCATATGCCCCGGAACGCGCCAAGTCCTTGTTTGCATACCTGAAGCAGCGCACACAATGGACTGGCGATATACGCCTTGAAGATCGTGAGGTGGGCTATAAATACGAAATCCCGACGATAGGCTATCCGATTCACGGTACAGCGGAGCAGCTTGATATTAACCTGCGTGGAGGCAGGGCAAGAATGAGGGCGATAGGCGATGTGGCAGACCCCCGTAACAGATAGGACGCAGGATGATGTTGATTACGCGAAATCCAATTATACGCTAGATTTACCTGAACAATTCAAAGCCGCACAAAATCATACCGATTGGAACCGCTTTTCAATAAATCTATATTATTTGGCAATGATCCTGAGAAATCGCGGCTATCAAATTTCATTGCGAGGCAAACCCAATAGAACGTCGCGAGATATCCCGCCGCATTCTGAAATCAATCAATACCGCCTTGATCTTCAACAAGTACGCCGCGCAATGTTTGCCCTTGATGGCATGACTTGGAGGGAGTGGGACGCCAAAGGGTTGACGTGGGAGCAGATTGACGCACGGTCGCTGGAGGCGGAAGAATATTTTTCAAACAATCCCATACCGGAGCTGCCGTATAATCATTTTGAGAAAATTAACGATATTGAGCGCATATCGGATATCTTACATGAAATCATTCAGGTTTACGGAAATTTATTCAGGGTATCGGGTACTTTTGTATCCGGTCAGTTATCGTACCTTCCAAGATTTATAGAGCCTCATGTTTGTGACATGATATGGCTTGAATGGGACTTGATGAATAGAACCTGGGCGCAGATCGACGCGGAGGGCCGCACGGCTGAAATGTATTTCAACAAGTGCTTTGATCCTGAATTGTACATGACGTGGGCTTATTGGGACGATTTAGATCGCACATGGCCGCAAATCGATGACGAGGGCCGGACTGCTGAACAATATTTCTGGAGGCGAATATAAGTGGCGACATTTCCACGCAAAATATATGATCCTGAATATCAGTATCCATATCGGTATGAATTGCGGGATATTGATACCGGAACCATGCTCGCTACATACGATATTGTCCCGGCATGGGGTAATATATACCAGCAAGGAACGGATATAAACGCCGCTTATTTGCAGCCAATAGAGGATTTCCTAAAGCTCGTCGGAGATGATTTGAACAGACTTGGCCTTGAAATTGTTGCTGCAAATGCTAACCTGGACGCAGCCGTCAATACAGCAAATACCAAATTGTCCGCCATTGAATCGGGCTTAAATGCGAAGATCGCAGCATCCAATACAAGAGTTGACAATATAAATGCGGCGATGGGTAATCTCGCCCCATTAGTCAATCCGTCTCTGACTAATCCCACCGCGAATACTGTAGCAGTATCCACCAATAGTGAAAATTTAGCAACGACAGCCGCCGTGAAAACTTATCTCGATAGCCTTATGGCCGCATTTAAGGGGTGATTATTTGCTTTGGGTTACGAGACAATTTCTTGATGGATACGCGCAATATCCTTTAAGGTTCGCATTTAGGGATATATCAACAGGAGATATCCTTTATATTTACGATTTGAATTTTAAGCCTGGCACTTTTATTTCTCCCACTTCTATAAACCGGGGACACTTACAACCTATCGAAAATTATTTAGGGCAATACAGCACAGACGAGTATTATCAAAAAATCTTTGATCTGAATGCGCTGATATCCTCAAGATTTGCGACGATTGGCAACAATGTATCTTCAATGGAATCTAGAATGGACGCTAGTATCGCAATGCTCAATAGCCGGATATTATCAGTAGAGAACAGATTACCGCTATATGCCCCTTTGTCCGGCGCAAGCTTCACAAACCCACGCGCAAACAGCCCCGCCGCAGCCGACAATAGCGAACGGATTGCAACGACTGAAAATGTACGGAATTTTGTGGCGCAATATCCGTTTCCGCCGAAGAATCCTACCAATTTTACAGTTTATCCCGCAGAGCTAAAAATAGATGTATATTGGTCAGACCCCAATGATTTTATTTATGATAACATGACCTTATCTGAATGGGCTGGTACAAAATTGGTTTATCGAACCGACCGGTATCCGAACAACCAAAATGACGGTACAATAGCTACTGTTAGTACTTATAGAAATCAATATCAAACGTATCCGTTTACGTTTGAAAATGCCAGGGCGGGAACAACATATTATATGCAATTATTTCCATATTCTATAAATGATGTATATAATGCAAGCATTTTAAATAGAAATACCGCTATTCCACTTGTTGAGATGCAAGTATTGGATAATTTAAGCTATGCACGCTATGAACATGCGGCTGCCGCAGATGGACAAGGACGAATATTGTTCGCGGGTGGGTATACTTCTTCCGGCGCAACCAATATCGTAGAGATTTATGGTATGTACGGACAGCATTTGACAACCACACTGTCTGTAGCGCGATACAATTTGGCCGCCTCAACAGATAGCGCAGGAAATGCGGCTTTTGCAGGTGGTTATGTCCAAGGGGGAATCGCTTCTAATGTTATCGATATTTATTCTTCTTCTGGAGCGAATTCAACATCTACATTATCTATGTCAAGGTATTCCTTGGCTGCTGCGAAAGAAAACGGCGGGGGTATTCTTTTTGGAGGCGGGTATGGCGACGGTAGTTATCACAATGTCGTAGATAAGCTTACTCCTGGTGGATACGTATCCACCATAACCCCTCTCGGCGCAGGACGTTCTAATTTGGCCGCTGCATTTAATTCGGGAAATACCGTATTCGCGGGCGGAATACTTTCTGACGGTATAAATTATTCAAATAATGTCGATAGGTATGATTCTGCCGGAATACACACTAGGCTTGATGACTTATCGGCTGCGAGAGCCTATTTATCTGGAACTGCAACAGGTGATGGAAGTACATTATTTGCCGGAGGGTATTCAGGCGCATGGTTTGATAACGTGGATAGATACAACATTACCGGCATAAGGAGCAATCTTGAGCCTTTATTTTCGGCAAGATATAGAATGGCCACCTCAACAGATGGGAACGGAATGGCTTTATTTGCAGGAGGTCGCAATGCACTAGGCGTTTATGCAATCATTGACAGATATAGCGCTACCGGTATAAAAAGTTTATCTGTTAACTTATCGAATGCGCGAAGTCATATGTCCGCAGCTACTGATATTCTTGGAAATGTAGTAGTTGGCGGCGGTTCTGGAGTGGGTGGATTTTCTAGCGCTGTGGATCGTTATACTATACAAAATTAAAAAGGAGAAAATAACATGAAACTAAAAATTTGGGATAAAAAAACTACTTATAAAGCTCCATACGGTGATGTTTATACCCCGGAGCGAATTTTTCAAGAGTTCCCCCAGGCCGAAGATGATGTTACAGTGCTTACTATGCGCTCCGAAAATGTTTTTGGCGCTATTGAGTTTATGGCTGACCTAAAATATACGCATAAAGACATAGATCAAAATTTATCGGATGAAGAATTTGTGGCCGCGCTCCAATATAAAAAAGACAACCCTCCACCTCCCAGCAATGACCTCACCCCCGTCACCCAATCCCAAGTCCAACTCCTGGGCCAGCTCCTCAATGAATTAAATCTGAATATTTTAGAAATGGGGAATACATAATGTTTGAAAATCTAAAAACGCAGTACAAAGCAAAATTCATAACCAAAGAACAACTCCAACGATATGTCGCACTTGGCAGGATCACACAAGCCGAGTGCAATTTAATTTTGAAGGAGGTTGACGATGTCCAGCAAAACATCTAATTTTGGATTTAATCAATGGGGGCCGGAAGATAAGCCGAAAATGGATGATTTCAATTCGGATAATTTGATTGCGGAGCGTGAGCTCAATAGAATTGATGCGACCACATTCGCAGCCATCCAACTCGGCAATCGCATCTATCCCGGCGTAGACCTCACTGTAAAATTCGCCACCGAAATCGTTCCATATTCCAGCGTTTGGGCGTGGATAAAATCCCGAATACAGTCCGCGTATTTTGACGGCATTAATATTGGCGACTATATCCCGTGGCAATCAACAACCGGCTATAACGTTAAATCCGATGTCGCGGGCATAGATACTTACTACAACTATGGTGACACCGCCGTAGGACATCATATAGACTTCATTTCCCGTGATTGTTGGCCAGAAACTATTCAATTTAATTTGGCAAACTTCAATAACGGTACACCGGTATCTCCTAGCCCGTGGCTTGCAAGTAATATATATGCAAAACTGAATAGTATATCATCATACGTACCTAACGCCGCAACCGCTGACCCCGCACTGATCGCCATGGATTATAGCACAACCGGAGTGTATGACAAGCTGCCCGCCGCTCTGAAAAGCGTAATATCGCCTAAACGCTTATTGTTACCACAACGCTATACTGCCGGTTCCCTGTTGACGGATGATAATTCATGGGGTTGGGCTGATGCGGGGAATTTATGGATTCCATCGGAAATTGAGACTTACGGATGCGAACATTTAGGAAGCAAGAACGGATTTTCAAGTAGCGGTTTCCAGCAGTACGAGATATTTTCTACTAACATGAAACGTGTAAAGGGTGTCGGTGATGGCGGAGGGCGCACTACGTGGTGGCTATTGTCTACTTATGGCGGAAACTCCACACATTTCTCCAATGTATACATCTATGGTACTGGAAGCAGCATTGCTGCCAGTAATTCCGGTCGTTACGCACCAATCTGCTTCCGCATCGCGTAGCGCGCAACATCCTGCAAATACCAATAAACAGGAGGTAATATCATAAACAAGAAACAAGCAAGAGTGAACGCACTTCGGCAGTTACTCACAAATACAGATTATCAGGCTATTAAGCATTCTGAGGGCGCGATTTCAGAGGTCGAATATGCCGAAACAAAGGCGCAACGTCAGGCATGGCGTGAGGAAATTAATGAGCTGGAAAGCGAAATTGCAAAGGAGGAAACGTAATTCATGCCACAAAAACTAATCCAACCCGCCAACAACATGACGGTAACCTGTTCATACAAAAATTCCAATTATCCGAAATTGATAGTAAATGGCAAACCGATGGGCGTAGACCACTGGGGATTTGACTGTATTGGCGCGTCAACCACCGTCTGGTCGCAAGGCTATGGCGTAGTCCTCTCCACAGGCTTTGATACATGCTACGGAAATTATGCCGTGGTGATGTACTTCGATGTCGAGGGCATAGGCAACGTAATCGCCAATTACTTTCATTTTTCCAGTATCGGCGTATCAACGGGCCAATTCATCGACAAAGATGTGCGCCTCGGCGTGATGGGCAAGACCGGAACCTATGCCACCGGCATTCATCTGCACACGGAAATGCGCAAATATGAGCTGGGCCAGCCTAAGATGCTTTCCCCGTTCGCTACCAATAGTTTCAAGAAGAATCTTGACGCCGGATGGCTTGACCCGCTGTCCATCACCAACTGCAAGACCAGTTCCCCTGACAACCAGGTATACAAAACCACAGCAGACGCATACATAAACGCCACCGACAAGACGGCGAAAATCATAAAATAAGGAGGAATCACCATGTCAGACTTTATCGCAATTCCCGCAATCACCGTACTATGCTATTTCGGTGCTGAACTTTTCAAGGCGTTCATGTCCAAGGACAAGTACAAGCATATCCCCGTCCTGTGCGGGGCCGTGGGGCTTATCCTAGGCATTATTTGCTTTCTATCCATCCCCGGATACATCCCAGCCGAAAACGTCCTTGTGGCGGCTTCTATTGGCCTTGTAAGCGGATGGGCGGCGACCGGTGCAAATCAGACTTGGAAGCAGAATACACAGTAGACAATTCTCTATATTTTTGGTAGAATGAGGTGAATAAATGGAACCGGCAATTCCCATTGTAGTTATAAGCTGCATTGTTTGCGTGGCGACCTTTCTCCTTGGGCGGCAATCAGTTGCAAAAAAAGACGGCCAGGAATGGGGCGCATTTACCGCTGAGTTAAAAACAGATATCAGCTATATAAAACGTGATGTAAGCGAAATAAAGGTATCTGTCGCGGATAGCAGGAACGACACCATGGCGGCAATTTCCAGGGAGGGAGATAACCGTAGAGATTCTGTCCGTAGATTGCATGAAAAGATTGACGATCATCTTGTAAAATATCATAATGTTCCAGCGCCAATAAAATATACGGAGGATTAACATGGACGATTTGGAGAACAAAATATCTGAAACTGAAAAAGATGTGCAACATTTTGAAGTTATGGTATCAGGTGCGGAACGATTGATAAAGCCATGGAAACTGGCACTCATTCTAACTAACCTTTTTTGGGCCATTGTCATGGCTGCATTTATTTTGTTGGCTTATCTCACGCCGACTGAAATTGATGTACAGCAAAATCAAGGTGCAGTTGAACAACAACAGGAGCAAGTTGTTAAGGGGGCTAGTTGATGGCTCAATCGCAATCTTTAAAAATTAAAACCGGAGCAAGGAGGCCCAAAAGGCCCAAAAAGCCCAAAAAACCAAAGTAAGGCGGTGATCGCCTGAATACTCAACACAAAGTTATCCGGGAAATGCTTTGCAAGATGGTGAAACCTACAGCACATGATATACTTTCTTCGTATCTTCCAGCGCGGGAATATACGGCAATCTATTATGCCGATGTTGAGCAGGAGGACTTAAATTATATAGCTGACATGCGGCTTAATTGTTCAGAATCAGCAGTCAAAAAATATCGTAGGCAAGGCTACGAGAAATTGGCTGCTATTTATTTTTCTAAAAAAGAATAATGTATACTTTAAAGACGCTTCGCGTGGACTTCTCTTGTCCAATGCGAAGCGTCTTTTTTGTTATGCTTAAAGCATGGAACAGTTAATTGAACGTCTTATTGAGATAGGCTATCCGCCCAACAAAGCGGAGGAGTTATTTGAATTTTATAATCGCGCTGGCGACCTTGATGGTTTGGAGAGTTATGTAATTGTAAGAGAATCGCTGGCAGAGTGTTTGTAAATGTTTGCTCACGGTTTACCGTTTGCGATATATGGCTGTAAGCGCGGATATATACGCCGTATTCGCGCTTACATGTCAAACTTATTAAAGAAAGGCGTGATTTAATATGGATGAAAAATCGAATGAAAACTTTGGTAATATTTGTACTATTTTGGGCGGTGCATTGTTGGGCATGGCGATAGTTGACCAAGCCACAAAAACCGTCATGCCCGAAATGCAAAAACTTACATCGGGAGAAACATTTCAAGATTTAAAAATGTTACCCGCAAGCAAAGAAAATGACGACGTGCAAGAAAATAAATCCAAGCGCGATGAAGATCAAAAAAAACATGATGAAGAACGAAAAACATTTGATGACAAAATAGCTATGTTGGAGCAGGAATTAGCTAAATACAAAAGTAAGTCAGATGAACACGAAGGCGAAAACTAAAGAGGTGTTTATATGAATGGTTTTGGATTTAACACTTCCCCTAATGCGTATAGTTCTGATAATCCTTTGGCGCAGCTTTTAAAGCCATACTTAGCACAGCAGCAATCAGAGACACGATCAGAAACTGAACCACAACGAGCAAACGGCAATGCGGTACCATATGAAATCAATTCGCAAGCTGAATTAGAATACATAGTACCGGATAAATCCGGACGAAAACAAATAGTAGATTGCCCAAGCGAGAACAAGGTGTACGTCGGCAGATACAACCATGTCCGACAGCTTATGGATTGGAGATCGTACATTGACGAGGGCGAAATCAAACTTTCTCAAAAAAATGACACAAGTGCCGAAATGTCGCAAATTGCCGAAGCTCTTGTTGCAGTTGCCAATAAAATAGAAGCAATGCACAGCGAAATACAGGAGCTTAAAAACGCTAAGCCCGAAATTAGCGAAACCAAAAAAGTAGAATCAAACCGAAAATCCAACGGCCAATTCAAAAAAAGGGGTGAGGATTGATGATGGAAGTAATAAGAAAGATATTTAGCGTTTTAAGTGCGCTTCCAGCCTTTTCTAGTTTATTTAAAAAGGCAGCTCAAACAGGCAAGGTTGACCCAATGGAATGCCTTAATGCCTTAACATCTATTTCTCCATCCACAAAAAAAGTTGCCGATACCGCAATAAACACCGTTCAACGCGGTGGAAACATTGAAGATGCAGCGCGCGCGGTCACAAACATTGGAGAAGTTGAATTGTTCGGTCAAAAAGTAAATACTCAAACCTTGATTCCTGATTTAAAGAAAGCCGGTGGGGTTTGTTCAACACTAGCAAATATGCTTGAAAAAATGCCGACGCAATCTCCGCAGGATATCGTAGACTTTGGAAATGCAGCAAGCTCTATTAAAAACTGGCAAGATATTGTTGTTTAACAATTTCTTATAAATTAAAAGGAGGATACCACCCATGAGCATGGAATTTGGAAATGACAACGAAATAAAAGGCGGTGGCGGTCTTGCGACCGGCTTGGCAATGGGAAGCATGATGAATCGTCGAGACGATGATCGGGGCACTTATATTTGGGCCGTAATAATATTCATTATTTTTGTGGTCATCGCGCTTGTGTTCCTGGCATTTATGCGTAAAGATGATGGTCGCAAAGATTATGGCGGCACAGACGCTGCGGCACTACTTACTCCACTAATTGCAGCTAAAAGCATGGATTGCAACAATGGCCACAATCGATGTGAGCTTGACAAACTGGAAATCATGCAGAAGCTTGAAGCATCGGAGGACAGGGCAAGACAGACGCAAACCCAGCAGGAAATTGGCGCTCTTGGCAAGGAGTTTACAAACATTGGATTCGGGCTTGCAAGCAAGATTGACAATGTTGAAAAAGAACAATTAAAAACCTACGCAACCATCCAGAATCAGCTTGGCATGCAATCCGAAGCCCTAAAACAACTTTTGACCGTGCAGAACAATAGCGCCATTATAAATGGAGTAATTCAGCAGCTTATGATGGGCTCACCGTGCTTACCTGCACGCTGTTAACGGTGTTACTGCCCTTGCATCCGCAGTAAGGGCTTAACATAGCGAGGCTAGGCCGTGGCGGGCGGCCAACCCTCTCTAATTATAATAAATTAGGAGGATACACAATGTATAACTATAACGCAGGATTTAACCGTTATGGCTTCGGTGCAAGTCATAATTGCGGCTGCAACTGTGGTTGTAAGCCCGAAATTCTTAATTTTTACAGGCATCCAGCCCCTATCGGAAAAAAGCAAAAGCTGCTAAGTGTAAAGCAAGTCACCATTCATACGGATAAAAATATCCGTAAAGCTTGCGTACGCGGCGCCTGCTGTGAGCCGGAACCCGTTACGGTCAAGGAGTCCAAAAAATCCTTAATTTTGACGGCGTGCACCGATTGCTTGCAGCCTGGAGAATATTACACCCTCAACGTCGATAGAGAAATTCCCATTGAGGCATATCCTTACGACACATACATTAATGTGGAGCCGGAAGACTTCAATAGCTTCCGGGGCGAGGTCGGCCTTGTTTACACTGAGGTTGACCATTTCGGTGGAAAGATCGGCACCTTGTTTGATAACGTAAGGGATAATCTTCCGTCGGTAGAGGTTGATGGAGAAAATACTTATGTGCAGGGCGGCGAAGTTCCTGGAACTGGAGACTATGGTTATGACAACTGGGATGGCTTTGAGCACAACGGGCCGATTCCCGAAGACCCTGCTTTCCCCGGCGCTAATTTCTGTGGCTGCGGGTTTAGGACTAACAAGGGTGTATTGCTGCCTGTGTCTCTTGATCTTCATGGCAATATTGCCAATGGTCGCAATTTTGCTACCGGTCGCTACAAGAATCCCGGCACCGGCGCACCTTATACAAATAGATTCGTACTTTTCTTGAACAACAGAGGCGAATTTGTTCTTTCTCGATCTTTTAAACGCCGGAGCGATTACGCGTAAGCATTTCAACGGGGCGGCGGTTTATGCCGCTGCCCTTACTTTTTTAAGGCGTAGGTGATATGAATGAAGGTATATGCTGACAATGCAGCTTCTACCAAAATTGACGATGAAGTTTTGTCCATAATGGATGAAGGCAATGAGCATTACGGCAATCCCTCATGCGTTCACAGTATGGGTAAAAAAAGCAAAGAGCTTATTGAAACCGCAAGAGAGCAAATCGCAAAATCTATTGGCGCAAAACCGAACGAGATTATTTTTACATCGGGCGGAACAGAATCTAATAATCTTGCAATACAAGGATTTGTTGAAGCTAACAGCAATAGAGGCTATCATATTATCACCACATCAATAGAACATGCATCTGTGTTAAATCCCCTCAAATATTTGCAATATAACGGGTATGAAGTAACTTTTTTGCCCGTCAATAACGAGGGATTAATAGATGTACGGCAATTACGGAGAGCAATTCGAAAAAATACAATCCTTATATCAATCATGTTTGCAAACAATGAAATAGGCACCCTTCAGCCAATCAAAGAAATCGGCTCCATTTCAAAACAATATAATATTTGTTTTCATACCGACGCGGTTCAGGTTTTTGGACATTGCAAAATAAATGTTAACGAACTTGATATTGATATGATGTCAATTTCCGGTCATAAGTTTTATGCACCTAAAGGAATAGGCATATTATATGCCAGAAATGATCTTAATCTTTTTCCTATAATTTACGGAGGCGGCCAGGAATTTAATTTAAGAAGCGGAACTGAGAATGTCAATTCGATTATTGGGATGGGTAAGGCTGTTGAATTGTTAAACAAAACGGAAAAAGATAACAATGCAGCGCACCTATTGATATTAAAAAACAAGTTAATAGATGGAATAAGTGCAAAAATATCGAATGTCAAATTTAACGGCTCTATGGAGTACAGCATACCCAGCATCGTAAATGTCAGCTTTAAAGGCGTTGATGGGATAAGCTTAGTAGATATGCTTGATGCAAAAGGTATTTATGTTTCAAGCGGTTCGGCCTGCGCATCCAGTCATTTAAAACCATCACACGTCCTTAGCGCTATCGGACTTAATGACAATTTAGCTTATGGTTCTTTAAGATTCAGTTTTGGCAAATACAACACAGAAGATGATGTGAATTATATTCTTGATGTTTTGCCGGGGCTTGTAGAAAAATTAAGAGAGCAATCCCGTTAAGGAAACGGATTAATATACAAATAAACAAAGGAGAAGCGTTATGAGACACGAATATTCTAATGCTCGCCGTCACGCACAAAATACCCTTGCTGAAGTAAATCGTCACTTGGATAGGGGCGACATTAAAAATCCAAAACACCACCACATGTTGACCGACATGGCAGAAAAGGCAACCCGCACACTAGACAATCTTGACCGACTTGAGCGGATGGACAATGCAAGACCTTATACGGAAACCAATGTTGGCTACACCGCAGATATGCACCGCAATAGGAGTGATAATATGGATGATTTGATGCGTACCGTAACGGACGCTGTCGATAGAATCCTTCCGCACTTTGCCGACGATGATATGGACGTTGACGACCGTAGAGGCGTTCCCGGAACTGGCCCGTATGCCAATCCTCGTTTACGTCGCAGAGGCGGGCGTTATGGTGTTGGCCGCCGTGGAAGGCGTGCAGATCTGGACGATAAATATGCCGATGACCGTTACGACGATGATCGCTATGACAATAGATACGACGACGACCATTATGCTGATGATCGCTATGATGTTGACGACCGCCGTGGTAGGCGTATGCCCCGCAGAGGACGCAGCGGACGTTTTATAAGAGGCGATATGGACAGGAATGATATGGACGATGATATGCGTACCAGAGTAGACGATGCACTTCGCACCGCTGACGATGCCCGTCGTGCCGCCGATGATGCGCGTCAAACAGCAGAACATGCGCGGCGCACCGCTGATGACAGGCGCATGGATGACGATAGACGCATGGACAATAGGCAAATGAGGACTGACGATGACCGCCGTATGGATGATGATCGTACTAATGACAGAACGCAGCGCCCCGGCCCCGGAGTTAGATAAGGGAGGAGTATCCCATGTCCATTCAATTAATGAATGAAATCAGCAACAACTATCATGTAGCACTTTCCGTACACCGCGAGCTTGCTGACCTATTCTGGTTCGTATACATGCCTGGGTACGCCTTATGGCATGAATATCAATACCTTGACGAAAGCTGTGCCCAGCGTAAGGTAAAGCGGTACATTAGCGAAACATACCACACTTTTATGCCGGACAAATTACCCAAAAGTGCCAATATAACAGAGCCGCTCCTTGCTGGGAAAAACCGCAAATCTCTGAAAACTGAAGAAAGTTGGAAAATGATTAAAGAAGCATTTCACATTTATCAGGAATGGGAAGAAACTTCGCTTCAAAAATATCAACAAATTGCCAAAGAACTTTTTTCCAGCGGTGAAATATCAACGTTTAATTTTGTCGGTGAAATAATTAAGGATGTTAAGGCCGAGCTTGTATATCTTACAGATAAAATCATAGAACTTAACGCAATGGATTGGGACATGAGCCAGATAGTTGCGGAGCAGCCTGACCACTTTGAAAGATATGAGTTTTTGATTAAAAATCTGCTTGGCAAATCCGAAATGTTCCATCACAACAATTCCGCCCTGGATGCACATTCAAGAGTATTTTTCGAGAAATCCCTGGATTAAGCCGGGGGTTTCCACTATGAGGTGTTTTTATGCAAGAGCTTTATAATATGCCATCTCTTTACATAGATCAAGTTTATTTATCAAACTATGCGCTTTTATTGGTTGTGGTGCTTCTTCTCTCATTGATAGCTTTATTGCTTATCGGAATACCTTACGCAATTCGGTCGGTTAGGAGATAGCAATATGCTTACACCAATCGTTATTCAACAATCATACAGGGGCGAACGCTCTTACGATATTTTTTCCGCCTTGCTTGCCGAGCGTATAATCATGTTGGATGACCATATCGATCCGGCCCCCGCAAGCATAATTATTGCGCAGCTCCTGTTCCTAGAAAGCCAAGCGCCCGACAAAGATATTTACCTCTACATAAATTCACCGGGCGGTTCCGTAACTGATGGTATGGCGATATACGACACTATGAACCACATCAAACCGGACGTATCGACAATCGCGGTCGGCAGCGTTGCATCTATGGCGGCAGTGCTGTTGTCATCCGGCGCAAAAGGCAAGCGGTTTGCTTTGCCAAATGCGGAAATTATGATCCATCAGCCAAAGGGTGGCATGACAAAAAAACAAGTGTCGGATATAGAAATTCATACTGAACGTATACGGGAAATGAAGCGGCTTCTTACTGAAATTCTTGCGCATAATTGCGGAAAGCCTTATGAGATATTAGAACGCGACATGGACAGGGATCATTTTATGTCTGCAAAACAAGCCCTTGAATATGGATTGATTGATAGAATATTTTGATTATCTGAATAACAAAACTCCCCCGACATCAATCAGCCGGGGGAGTTTTGTTAATTACTACATATCGAATTTACGAATAGTCTCATACAACCTTAATCGCATTCTATTCAGGCCGTCTTTACCACCAAATTTATATTCCAATTTCTTTTGTTCATTGTCAGCGGCTATTTGCGCGGAATCTGCTGTTTTGTGTATCTGATCCGCGTACTTTTCACATTCAAAGCCGTTGTTGCCAGATAGCATGAAAATTATCTCTTCATCAGCAGAATTGCCTCCAGCGCCAGAAACATATATTTCACGAACAAAATAATTCCACATGTCGCAATCGGGTATAAACACTTTCAGGGGATTCCCACAAGATGTACTCATTGCTAAATCCCATAATTCCTTTGTATTATATACTTGGATAGCTTCACTCATAACTGCACCGCCTTTCCACTTTTTATTATACCACAATATCCATTCCAGACAAAGCCCCGGTTTTACGCCGGGGTGTCTTTTATTTGCATGAATTTATTATAATCTTCTTCGTATCTGCTCAATATCTCCTCGGCACTCCTTATCCGCTTCAACAATTCGCTTTGAGTTAATTGAAGAAAGTATTCCTTGTCAGGCCCAAGAGTATACATTACGAAAATTCCGTACTTCGTGAACAGCTTATCAAGTTGGTCTTTGTTTAGCGTTGATGCATATCCTACAAAATCAACGCTCCTATCAATGGGCCTGAATTGTTTCGGCGTTTCTTTGACTTCGATTTCTTTTTGGGAATATCCATCCTTATTGTACTCGTGCTCATAAATAATCATGCTTTTCTCTCCTGTCAATCGCATTTCAACTGTTCAAACTTTGTCTTGACTATTTTCAATGTAGATTCCTTGTTTTGAAGTCTTATTGCTTCATAATCAGGAGCGCTAAATCTTAATTCGTGAATATCTCTGATAGCCCGATCAATCCATTCGGTAAATTCGTCGACTATCCAAGCGGAATTATTTTGCTTTCTATCTTCCATGATCAATCTCCTTTATCCCCATTATGCAATGATCGGGAAGAACGAATTTCGGGTCTCGCAAAACATAGGTGACTTCTTTTTCGCATTCCCGCCCGACATACTTTCTTTCGTCTTTGTCCCAATCTGCTAATATGAGAGTGTCGCCAACTTCATATGGCGGCGTTCGATCATCAACGCGAACCTCAAAGGGTTTTCTGCCGGACACTACATCATCATAGTATTCAGACCATACCTTTAACCAATGTGTGTTCATCTTATCCTCCTAAAATCCCCGGCTTATTCGGGAGTGGATTTTTTCTGTGCTTCAAGTAATGGTCTCCAACTAATAGGCCCTATAACATTTTGCGGATACCTTTCTCCGTAATATTCAGACCACGTTTTATATCCGATAGCATTAATAAACGTGTGCGACTTTCCTACTATGCCATTGGGATACATGGTTTCAACTGTTTCGCGCTCTGGCGGCAATCTATCTTTGACGCTAATCCAATCGTTCATCTTGCCCTCCTAAATCCACAGGCTCCCGCCCTATCTTATTAATCTCCATCCTGTAGCCAAATGGACGCAGTATACGCCCCGCTGTCTCCATGTTTGGCGAAATACCACCATTGCATATTCGACTGATTGTAGAGGCCGCTACGCCTGTCTGACGCGATATTTCACGGATGGTGAGGCCGGTGGTTATTTGGGTTTGGAGGAAAGCTTGTAGGGCGGTCATACGTTTTTCACTCCTTGCGCTATGGATTTGATTTCATGCGGCTTGAGTAACTCACAAACGCACCAAAATGCACTTGTCGGAAACCGTAAATTATCACCTGTTGGATTGCAACACAGGGTATCATCTTTTGTATATTTTTTATGCGCACACATCGAACAATTTCTGTCTGAGGTTACGCCACTGGTAGTTATTTCGATTCGCTCCATAGTCAATCCCCTCCCGTGAATTTGGTTTTGAGGGCTGATTCTGCGGATTTGGGGGTGAGGAAAACGGTTTTGTCAAGTTCTGGTATGTGCCTATAATCAAACCCTACGCTTGCAATCCCGTAATCTCCGTATCTGTCTGGCCTGTTTGTACATGTATATTTTTCTTCATCCCAATAAGCGCACTCACAGCCTAGCCCCGCCATGTCCATACAACAAGTACATATGGACGCATTATATTTGTTGTATGTCTTATAAACTCGTTCGCCAATCTTACAGGGCAACACCACAAGCCGCCCCTGTTCCTCCTTGACCTTGTAATCTCCCCATTGCATAATCGCACTACAGATTTGACTTCTAAGGCATTCATCCGTCATATGTATCATTCCGACACGAACGCACAATGCCTGTGCCTGTGATAATTTATCCACTCATATCCCGCCTTTCTTTGGTGCTGGTTGGGTTTTGGGTTTGGTTGTATCAAATTTCTTGAACAGTCTCAACATTTCAGAGCGAGAAACCATATAAAATGTAATTTTCCCATGAATGTCAAGCGTAAATGTATCGCTATCATCTTGTAGTATGGTTATGTTGTCTTTTGAATAATTCGCCCGACAACCGAGTTTCAGCAATTCAGCGTCCATCCTAATCCTCCATTCTCCCGTGGGCGGTGGTTATTTGACCTGGCAATCTGATTTTGGGTTTTCGCAACCATGACAAATATCAGAGAATGCGAATGTGCATCTACCACCGCAGCCATCCGTTTCAAACTCAATAGTACAGGTTTTTTCGTCATAATCAATGCTATCTATTTCGCCGTAAAATTCGCAACTGCCTTGATAGCCAGCATAAATCTTATCGCCTATATTAAAATCGTTCACAATCAATTCCTCCTATCTTTCCCGCATGGGGAGGGGTGAGGGTTTGCGGGTTTATTTCACGTTAAATATCAGCGTATTATCTTCTACCGCAAAAGTTAAAACCGTAAAGTTTTCTATGATTTCTTGCTGTAATTTGTCCTCAAATGATTTTACTTTCTGTGGTTGCTTTATGGGAATGCCATTTTGTCTAATGATTATTTCACAATTTGAGCAATGCTGCATTCTTTTCGCAAAGTCCATAAGTTTCATCCTCACTTACCCCTTTCAATCATTCCCCGGTTGGTGCTGGGGTTCGGTGTGTGGCTTTACAAGTTGGATTCATCTTAAATGTTCAAGATATGGATTGACCGGTATTGATTGCTTGTCAATGGCCGATTTAACCGATTGCAGATGCTTGAAATACTCCTTGCCCGTTCCGCCGTAGACGTGCGCTCGTCCGCTTATGACGCCCGCCCGATCAAATGCCTTACAAGGCTTTAGGTTGTCTAGTGGCATATTTAGAACCGCCCAATATATTGATGCGCTAGAATTGCGTGCCAAGCATGTGCCCAATAATTTCTGCTGTATAATAATGTATTCCTCTGTGTTTCCCGTAGAAATCATTTCGTTAATTGTCATTCTCCATACCCTCCTATTTTCTGTCCCAACAACCGGCCTGCTGTCTTAATCTGTGATATCAGTCTGTATAATACAATCTGTCGTGGTTTGATATGAACCATTACACAGCCTGAGTTCAAGGCAATTTTCATCCTTGTCATATCTCATGCGTTGTCCAGTCCAACCGCTAGTCATATATACATATCTATCATCTTCTTTGTCGATAAGATATCTGCTCTCTCCGCAACCATCATCATAAGTTATCGCGATTACCTTACTCATGTTCAATATCCATCCATTCAATATCAGTTGAACCATCAAGCTTTGCCTGCCCTCTGTCAAAGCCGTATGAACAACCCATGAAATTCGGGAAACATTGTAATTCTCTTACCTTATCTTCCGCCGCTTCTATCGCAAGATATTTAATATCTTCACTATCAAGCCCGTCAAGTTTTTTATCGTCAACTTCAATTTCAGTTGTAACAAAAACTGTTGCTTCGCCCTTTACCTTGATTTTCATTTACATTACCCCTTTTCGCATTTTATAAAGTCGTCCCAAGTACATACAGTTTTGCGCTCACAAGTATCGCACGGTGTTTTAATCGGCCGTCCTTTAGGCGCTTTCGTAACGTCTGGATATGAGCCGCATTTTTCCTCAATCCTTATACGCTCAATTTCGCGGTCAATATCACATATGTTGTCATATATATTCAAAGCCAAACCTCCCCTTAGTTGAAATAGCCAAGCTTGCGGTCGACTGTGTCTGAAAATGAACGGGCAACAGCTCCCTTTGCTTCTTTCAATGTATCGTATTCGGTAAATCTGCGATAATCATTCCAGCGAAGGCCGTCAAGTCTTTGTACGTTCCACAACCTTGTTTCATCGTCACGGACTATGCGATATTCGTTTCCGCTTTCGGATTTAGCGCGGTATTCAATGTAATATCCATTATTGTGTCGCTTAAATGTCAACATACCCGTTCCCTCCCGTTGGTTGTGGTGGTTGGTGCCGGTTTTGACCGACCAGCGGCGGTGTGGTGGTTATTCGGCATATTGTCTTATTACTGTTAACCCTATCATATCAGATAAATGCGTTAATCCACCTCTCTTTGTTCTATACAATGGTATGTCATTTTCGATATAAGCATATACAAATGTATTTCCATCTGTGTCTGATACTTCATATGCCATCTTATATTTGTCAAGTTCAGCGTTAACTTTATTTATTCTCTCCATATCATGTTGCGCTTGATATGCAATGTATTTTTCAGTGTCCCATGTTCCGTCTTCTTTTGTAAACATTGCATCCCATTCTGTTCTTGTCATATCCATGCCCTCCCGTTTCGTTTGTGTTTTCTCTATGGTCTTATTCAGCGATAAAAATATATTTGCCATTCTTTCTCTCGTAGAATAATCCGTTAAATGTGTAGCCTTTGGTTATCAGTTTGATATCTTCCGGGGAGCAGAATCCGTAATCACTCTTGAATCCTGTGGCTATTTCAATGCGGGAAACTTTTTTGATTTCGTGTTCCTTATTATCCATGTCGCCACCTCCTGCTGATTACGTGCTTTTCCTGATGTATTTATTATACTATAAGTGCGGTTATATATCTATTGACAGAACCACCAAATATAAGCGCGGTTATTTGTCAATATTTATAGGTGCGGTTATATATTATATGTGCTATACTATATCTGAGGTGATATCATGACAAAAACCAGCGAGGCTACTTTGAGGGCAATCAGAAAATATAAGGAGAAATTAGACGAGGTGCGCTTTTCCGTCCGCGAGGGTGGAAAGGCTGATATCGTACAGGCCGCAACCGATAAAGGATTTAAAAGTACACAGTCATATTTGAAGCATCTCCTAAAGCAGGACACCGGCCTTGATCTGTGAACATTTTCGTGGGCAGTTCGTGTCCAGTAAGCCATATTTAAACATTATATTAAGATATTGCACCGCCCGAAGCGATATGCTAATATAATGTTGAAGTTATAAAAAAACGATCTCAAATGTATCCTTATCTATTGGCTTTATATGGTCAATAATGGATAGCCACAATCGACGTCTTTCCTCTGGCCCCAATCTAAAATAAGAAGTTTCAAAATCAATCTCCAATACCGCTTTCAGAGCGTCTATATTTGGCGGAGCTTCAATCGCCTTGTTAGCGCTTTCCGCTCGTAAAAGTTGATCGTTCAACTTCACATAATCAGAACGATATTCCTCTATTCCAATAAGCTCCTCGACATAAAGATTTTTTAAACGTTCTAATTGGCGCTTGATCTTTGCGGTATCGGTTTTTGGCTGATACCGTTTTTTTGTTCCGGGATTGCGTGAAAGCAATTGGCGCTTAATCTCCCAATGAATATTTTCAGATAGGTATTTTTCTATTCTCCCTTCCCATGGTGTGAATTTGTGAGTGCAGATTTTATCTACCCACTTCCGGTTACAACGGTAACGGAGATAGACCTTGTCAAATTTATAATCATGTTGCGCCCAACCACCCATTTTGCAGTCGCATACAGGACAAACAAGAATACCGGCAAAGATAAAAAAGTTACTTCTTTTTCTAGTATACTTTCGACTTTCATTAAGTCTTTGCACGGAATAAAATTGCTCCTTAGTAATGATCGGCTGGCAGTATTCCGGATTTCCTCTATATTCTCCGATGTATAAAGGATTGGTGAGGATGTTTTGTATTACATTATATCCCAGCCGTAATCCATGGGCGTTTGAGGCATAATCAATGCAATTCCTTACCGAACAAACATCTTCATAATGACTAAAAATTCCTTTTACTATTTGTGCCTTTTCTTCATCTACGCAGACCTTCCCACCGCTGGAATATAAAGCCAATGGGTAGGAACCGGTAATCGTTCCTCCGTTTCGGACGCGGCTTTCATTAACGAATCGTATCCGGTCGCCGGTGCGGTCACTTTCATCCTGGGCCACAGAGAGGCGTATATTAAGGTTTAAGCGTCCATTGGTAGTTAGGGTGTCGTAGTCTTCTAATATGGCCTTCCAGCCTACGCCATGGGCTTCCAGAATGTCTTGTGTCTTATAGTATTCCCTGACGCTCCGAAACCAACGATCAAGCTTTATAAATAAAATATAATCTGTTTCGTCACGCTTGACGGATTCAAGAAGTGCGCTTAATCCTTTTCGCTTATGGACTTCTTTTCGGGCGGATACTCCATCATCCGTATATATGCCAACGACCTGCATACAAAATTGCTTTGCATAGGCCTCCAGTTCTTCAAGTTGTGCCTCCAGGCTGTATCCGTGCCGGGCTTGCTCCTCGGTTGATACCCTTATGTAGATTGCACAGCGCTTGGCATACCATTCATAGTTCTCCGGTTTTCCGAAAAACAATGCTGTTCCCCCATTTCGACAAAATAATCATACTTTTGACTATATTGTATAAAATATAAATTGCAATTTGGATGTTTATATAATTGAACATTAGTTCTAAATATGTTATTATATACAAGCGTGATTGATACATTTTATCGAATCAGTACACGAATATCATACAAATTGTAAATTTCTGTAGTTTTATATGGAATTTATTTCCATTATATGGTATTATACAAATGTCAACATAAAGTTACATAAATCCCAAGTAAAGGAAGTAGACAACATGGATAATGCAAAAGTTGCGGTTAAGGGCGGGGAATATGAGAGTGATAAAAAATGCGGGGAGCTGACTGATTTTATCCAGCAAATCATTCACAGGAATCAGGATGCAAATTTTTTACAATTATTACTTACTACTGCTATAGCGCTGGAGCGACAATTCAATAAATAGTATCTAACAGAGGACGGGGAAACCCGGCCTTTTTTATTTTTCAGATATTTTATCAATTAATTCCATTATAACGGCTTGCTTATCCGCTGATAGCGACCAATAAGCGCGGACGATTCTTTTTATAAAATCGGCGTTCTCTGTATTGGCAACTCTAATATTTGTCCATATATCTTCAAATTCTATATCGCTTCCAGCGGTGGGGAACATTTCTCCATCACCATCAACAAGCCATTTTTCATTAACGCCGAATTTAGAGCAAATCAACATTATTGATGAATCCGAAACAGAGCGTTGGCCATTTTCCCATAAACCAATAGCCGCTTGTTTCATGCCTATTTTTGCGCCAAATTCCGTTTGATTTAATTCATAGTGCTGGCGGATTTGCTTTATCCTATCTCCCATATTCATTCTTTACACCTCCTTGCAATTTATCATAACACAAAAAATACTACATTGCAATAAACATTTTTGAAAAAGTGTTGACTTGTTTATTGCGTTGTAGTATTATATTATTACAGAGTAGGAAGCGAGGAGGTGGCAACGTGACCAATATTACTCCAGAAAACATCGCAGACAAGGTCGAGTACGTGAAGGCCCTGACGGAGCGTCTAGAAAAAATGCCCGTTGATGTTCTTAAGTATATCAGCGGCGCGGTTGATCTAGCTGGGATGCTGGATGCAACGAGCAAGGAAAAAGAACAAGCCAGTTAGGAGGGTTCCCATGCAGAAGCTAACGCAATCCCAAAGAGAAGTATTCGAAATACTTTGCCAGTGCAAGAATTTTGAACCGAATCCGAATTTTCTTGAAGAAGATAAAGGTTCTGATGACCATGAGGAATAAAGCCGCTCCGGCGGCGGGAGGTGCATATGAAAAATATCGGATTTTACATAGGTGTATTTTTAGGAAATGTCACAGGCCAATTATTAATTGCCTTGATAATCCTATATCTAAGAAAGTCCTAGCCATTGCAATATAAAGAAAACCGTGATGCTTGACGCAATTCCAAGTAGATAGCCGACAAAATATCCAATCCATCTTTCCCGCCGCATCAATCTCTTTTTCTCCGCCTTCTTCATCATCATATATTCGATATGCGGAGGAACGACGGAACCAGTCGCAAGCTTTGGAATTTCAACTTTGCTAAAGTCAACATTTTTTAAATCAGACATTTCAATCACGCTCCTTTTAGGGAGATTATACCAAACCCCAAATAAAAAACAAATACCCTCTACCTACGCCGTCCAAAGCAAAGTAGAGGATATGCATATCAACCCCAACAAGAGGTTTTCTATAAACTAATTATAGCATTCCTCTTGGTACAAAGCAAGGAGGAATTTTGTATGAAAACATTGAAAGTTACTTGGAAAGGCGTTACCCCGCTCATTATGCACTCATGTCAATGCGTAAACCCGCTTCATCCCATTGCAAAGGAATTGAAAAAGTATACTTCTAAGCGCACAAAAACAGATGAAGATTACGAAATCATTTCAAATCTGGAATGGGAGGGCGGACTTTATTGGAAAGACGGTATCGGATTGTACATCCCGCCCGAAAACATCGAGGCAACTATGATTAATGGCGGGAAATCGAATAAGAAAGGCACAGATATTAAAAAATATGTTTCCGTTGAAGAATCATACATACCGCTTGTACTGCGCGAAAATCTGACAAAAGATCAGATGAAGGCAGATTTTAAATATCGTGATGTCCGGCAAATGTGCGTTCAGCGCGCCCGGATAACTCGCACTCGTCCCCGTTTTGATACATGGGAAATCGTATTTACTTTGCGCTATGAAGAAGAAAAAATTGATATTGAAACTATCGTCAACGCCTTAGAATATGCCGGTAAATATGTCGGTCTTTGCGATAGCAGACCGAAATATGGACAGTTTCAGACTATCGTTGAGGAATTGAGTTAGGCATTCTAAGTTGCGTTCTGTCACGCTAAGTCATATTGGATTTTGCTTTGTTTGGATTGGTTCTGGTTTGTTAAGTTAAGTTAGGCATTTTATGCTGTGCTCTATTAAGATCTGGTTGGTTCTGGCAGGTTCAGACTGGATGGGTTATGGCAAGATTTGATAGGATAGGCACTTCAAGTTGCGGTTTGTCACGATACGCTGTGTTTGGATTTGATGTGATAGGAAAGGTTTAGTTCTGCTAGGCTGTGCATTTTGTGCTTCGTTCCGTCGTGGTTAGCTGTGATAAGTAAAGTTCGGATTTATCGTGTTTTGATATGTTAAGTTAAGCATTTTTTGATATGACATGATTGGCTGCGATTAGTTGTGATTCGCCAAGATGTGTTAAGGTGCGTCGCGTCAGGTTAGGCAATTCGTGTTCTGTTTAGATTGGCTTAGACTGGTTATGTCGGGTTGGGTTGCGTTAAATTAATTTTATGGAGGAAATAATCTTGATAGATAAAGAAATCATTAAAAATATTGTTTCAAAAATTCAATCAATGGATTACGGAGATACAATTCCGCATCAAAACTTAGCCGCCGATTTAGGCGTTGAATATGGCAGCACGGATTATTCATTTGCTGTAAGTCGGATCAAACATGAATGCTTAGAGCATGGTAAAATGCTTGAAAACGTGTTCAAGATCGGTTATCGGATAACTGCGCCAGATGATTACAGCGGTCGCGCATTGAGGCAATACAAACAGGGAGCACGGCGAATATCGAGAGGCCAAAAGATTCTTGATTATGCGCCAACAGAAAAAATGTCGCAAGATGGTCTGACGCAATATCGCAATATTAAGGATAGATCATCTGCGTTGGCGGCTCATTTATCAGGTGCGATTGTTGAGTTGCGGCTTCTGCAAAAGCAACACCCATTAAAATTGTCAAAATAAAAAAGGGAATCCCGTAAAGCTTGGCGGCCACGGGAAACCCTATCGGACGCAAGCACTTAACCGGAGATTGCGCCCATGTTTATTATAGCATGGGTACAGCTCCAATACAAGGAGGTAATTACCCATGAGTAAGAAACATCGCAGCCCGAACCGCGCCGGATTCCACAACCGATGCGACGAGATCAAGACAGCCGAAAAGGATGTGGATGCGCTCCTACGGGCTGCAAGGCTCAAGCGTCACGAAAGCAGCCGGGAGCCGTTATCAGCGCAGGATATTATCAAAATCTGTACGATATTCGCCATTGCATTTATCTTGTGCGCCGTTCTCTTTATCGGTTATCTGTCCGGCCATTTTGTCCCGGCGCTGCTGGGAATGGGATTTTTAATATTAATTGGCGGCGCGTTTGCCGCATGTATGTAAGGAGGCGAAAAACATGACAACCAAAATAAGGCCATACAACATAGCCCCTGATGGTAAGCCGGAAATATTTAGTTCTCCGGATGGTGAGCGTGGAAAGAATTTAAATCTATACCGTTTTTTTGAGGTGTGGTGCAAGATCATGGGAGATCGTGAAGGTTGCGAATATACGGTAAACTCAATCATCAATAAGGAGACGGGAGAAGTTTTGTATTCATGCGATTCTCCTAAGGAGAAAGGAGCATAACATTAATTGCGAAAATTAACCCTGCCTCTCCTATCAATAGGCTTCTGCCTGATAACAATATTATGGGCCGGAACCAAGATAGGAGAGGCAAGTATAAGAGCAAACCGGGCCGAAGCGAACCAAATGGTAGCGGAAACTTCAGAGCGTATCTGGAAAGAGAAATCCGAAAGGCTGGAAGCGGAGCTGATTGACATGATACATACGGCTAACCAGATCGGAGAATGGGAGATTGAAGGTGTTCCGCTGTCCAGGGAATTGCAGGAATACACCATCAATACCTGTCTGGAATATAACATCAATCCGGTTATCCTGTTCAGGCTCATGTATAGGGAGAGCCGGTTCACGGTTGATGCTGTCGGCTACAACCGAAATGGGACACAAGATCACGGAATTTGCCAGATAAACGATATCGCATTACCCTTCCTGCTGGAACGCGGAATAGACCCCACGGAATCGCCACAGGAGAATATCAGGGGAGCTTGCGAATTGATATCCTACTATCGGGACGAGCGCGGGTACACGATGCTGGAGGCGGTGGCGGCGTATGGTGTGGGCGAGGCTGGACTTATGCGTGGCGAAGGACTTGAGGCAGCAGAAAAATTATTGGAGGCGGTGAATTGAAAAAGACGATAACCCGTAGAGTGGATGAAAATGGGCGTACGAGGTTGCCAGTGGAAATATTACGCGCATGGGGCATTGAGTTCGGTGGAGAAGTTATTCTGGAATACGATGAAACCGCAGTGCTGATAATGCCGGTGGATGAAGAAGGGAGTAACTAGCCAATGAAAAGACAGCTTGACAATTTAGGCCGCCTGGTGATCCCGGCAGAAATGCGCAAGGAGTTAAACATCAAGCCTGGAGACGAGCTCAAAATGACAGTTGAGGGAAATGGCATTTTCATTGCCAAGAGCGGATGCATATTCTGCGGAAGGCCACACGCGGCGATTTATCATGAGGGTATCCAGTTATGCGAATTTTGCCTTGACGCTATAAACGAAAAACTGCCCACCGTGACGGAATCACGATAGGGCAGATCGAAAGGAGTAACAATATGGGAATTCATGCGCATGGAAAAGAGAGTGCAAAGGCTAAATCAAATGCAAGGTATAAAACAGAGGGGCGTAAATCCAAAAACCGGATGCGGCGTATCGAGACTATCAACAATAAAAGGCGGCGTCGGTTTAAAAATTACGATAAATCAAAGCATCTCGCTGCATAAAAAAACCGCCCGATGAAGCAACCTCAAGGCGGCAAAGGAAACTATTCATCTTTATTATACATACGGAAAGGTTGTGTGTCAAGTGGAGTACAAAACTATCTTTTGCCATAATGATGGATCATTTGATCGAGAATTAAACCGCAATGCAGATTTGGGATGGCGTGTAATTTCAAGCGGGTTTGCATCAATGAATGAATGTACGAATAATTCGTGGTGGGCAATTATGGAGCGACCCGCAATGGAAGTGTCGCATTGAAAGGCGGTGCATCAAGTGCCATCCACTGAAGATCAACGGGCGCTGGAAAGACTTGAACGCTTAGATCCGCCTGATGTTGACGAGACTTTACCGTATGAGGATTGGTGGTATACGTTGGAGGATTTGGAGTATGAGAGTATGAGGGAGGATTCTATTGTATGTACTTAGGATATCTTGAAGAGGGCGACAGGTGCCCGGAAGTCAATTGCAGCGGAACTCTTTATTACCCGCCTGTTGTGAATTGCGCTTGTCACATAAACCCGCCTTGTTCGGCATGTACAGGAAATAGGCTTGCTTGCGATAAATGCGGTTGCGAACCGGAGGAGCCGGAATACAAAGACATACCTGTTGTTTTTGGCTCTCCCGGGATATCAATGCGGGAATACAAGCCACGTCCACTTGACAGCACTAAAATTGATTACAGAATAAAAATGCATACAGCCGCAATGCAAATATGCGAGGGCGTTTATCCAGAGGGAACGTCACAAAAATCTGTTGAGGAAGTTGTGAAAGGTTCATTTGGTGGGCGATTTGAGCATTTCGGTGGCGGCAAGTTTAAATACAT
>Ga0153937_1000070_pt1 | contig 39832 bp, 29 predicted proteins | sample TSNY021MetaG_FD_104680 | JGI IMG/M metagenome (GOLD analysis project Ga0153937, IMG submission 104680) | Attine ant fungus gardens microbial communities from New York, USA - TSNY021 MetaG | ecosystem: Host-associated > Fungi > Mycelium > Unclassified | place: USA: New York, Robert Murphy County... | reverse complement strand
TCACCGAGATATTCTGGCTCTCAGCATGCAGACTCAGTCTCCGAGAGAACCTCAATTGTACTCGATCAAGATACAGATGCTTTTCAAACTTGGTTCTATTGGAGGAGCGTAATTTGGTCTGCTTCATCCCTCTGGACCACATGCCTCCTGGACCCAGTTCCTCCCTTGATCGATCGTCGCGCATGTTGAGTAGAACAATAGGCCAAAAGGCCTTAGGAGTGTTGTAAGCCAGTTTTCCTGGCTTGGGAATAATGACAGAAACTGACTTCTTGAAGTGATGAGACCAGTATCATAGAGTAATACAGGAGTTGGCCAGAGAGAGAATACTAGCTGCACAGATGTCATTGGCAAGAATGCTCTTGAGATAGCACCAAGTAGTATGATCAGAACCTGGAGCAAAAATGTTAGAACAGGCCTTAAGGGCCTTGTTTAACTCTAGCATGGAGAAAGAAATCTATGACTGAGAGGCCAGGCAAGGAACATCACCTAGAATATCTAGCTGAACAGAATGATTAGCTGCTGCATTATATGACCAGTAAAGAGCATGCCACAAGTCAGGAAAAGAATTGCAAGGGAGACCTTGATACCAAATGGCCTCTACTGCAGGTAACTTACACTGCTTGACCCAACTCATGAGGTCCTATGGGCACTTGTTAGCAGATACAATCTCTGCAATCCTATTGTCAAAGAAAGATTGTTTAGCACTCCTTGTAGCAGAGCAAAATAAGTACCAGTCCTCTCTGGCTCCTGTACATCTGTAAAACTCAAGTGTACTCCTGCACTCATTGTTCTACTACTCCTTGGATTGAGTTGTAATAGTAATGGACCTAGCATTAGCCTCCCAAGCATTGGTAAATACTCTAGAAACTGCCTCAGAGAGTGAGTCCAGGCTAGCAACTGAGCCTAGATCTGAGAAGTTGAGAGTACAAAGCCCCATGTTGACCAAAGAGAGAAAAGCACCCTCTTCATCACTGTCATATTTGAGGACCTTTTTGCTGAAGCAGATATTCTCTGGTGAAATGGGAAGGTTGACAAGTAAGGGAGCATGATCCAAGGGTAGTCTAAGATCAGGCTTGATGCAATATGAGACCTGAGAAGTACTCATGTCTAAGAAGATAAGATCTATGACTAAGTTAGTATGACCATCAGTGTCTGAATAGTGAGTAGAGACAGGAAGTACTGGCAGTAAGTGCACAAGACCAAGAGAGTCAACCAGGTCTATCAAGGCCTGACCAGTTGCAGGATGAACAGAAACAGACAGATCCCACTCTGCATCTCTAATGTTGAAGTCCCCATCCATGTACAACAAGTTGGGGATGTCGATAACTTGATCCAGCATAAACTTGACAGCTGATTGGCAGTCATCTGAGTAGACATTTATGAGAAAGTAATACACTCCCCTGTTAAAGAAAGACAGTAGTAGAATATTACAGTGATTAATCACATCTCTTCTCAAACTAAACCTAAGTCTAGACAAGTAAGAGTGAATAAAAGCCATGACTCAAGGAAACATCCTCAGAGTCCTTGGGAGGCTGGACTACCTAGGTCTAGTCTGGGTGAATAAGAGTACTAACTACTCTGTCTCCTTCTAGAGGAGAAGTAGTGCATAACAGATAAAGTTCTAGGATGACTCCTGGATAAAAAAGATGTCATAATGGTCCTTTTGAGACTCTAGAAAAGTATCAACCAGCATATAGTTCTTGTGAACATTCTGCAAATATATACATAGTTTGGTTGTACTACATATAATTAGAGGTTGCCTGCTCTAGGGCATTGGACATTGCTGTTGCTAGCATGACTTGTGTACAGCTCAATAGCCTTGTTAGAGTGCCACTGCCTATCAAAGTGGTGGTGCCAGAAAGTATCTCCTTTGTTAGAAGAAGTACTTGCACCAAATCTAGACTAATGCATAGCTAAGACCTTCTCCATAGAAAGGTCAGGGAATATATCCCAGAGACAAAGAAGGCTCTCATACTCTGGATAAGCAGAGGCCAAAGCAAACCTTGGGATAGGCTGGAAGTTTCTACTGCATGCCACTTGGGCAAAGGACTTAGGTGCCTGCTTGAACACCTGGGAGGTTGTGGCTACCTTTGTGGGGATAGGCTTAGTAGTAGCTGTCTTGGCTGGCTGAGGAGGGGGAGATGCTCTTGAGACTACCATTGCTGGTGGGGACACATTCTGGAAAGGTACAGGAATGTTAGTAAAAGATAGGACCTTTCTTTGCCCTTGTTCTTCTTATTAGTTACAGTAGTAAAGGGAATTTCCTCCACTACTGGTAGTTCATCAACTGCCATCTCCACATCTGGAGATGGCTCCTGAGGTAAGTTAGGACCATAAAGGGTCCTCATTACCTCTACAAGAGAGGGAGTATCAGCCTGAGGTAAGATCTTAAAGCAATTCTACCCCACTGCAAATACAGTCTGGAACAGATACTATATAAGAGAATCTGCTCCTATAATAGAAGGGAACTGTTCAATTGGACAGCTTCCAATAGCATGCTTTTGAATGAAGCATGCAATATGCAAGACAGATGAGGTGAAAACTCTGGTATCAGTCTCTAAATAGCCAGGATAACCAGAGAGAGATGTGATATAGTAGTTACCATCCTAGAAGTCACTATCATATATGACATCATGTATAATAATGTCACTTGTCACTGGTTGTGACATCTGATATAAGCTGTCATTATCATGGGTGACTAATGTGTTATAGTCACCTGTCATATCATAGATGCCTGACCCTATACTACCATCTCCCAATTGGGACAATGACTCAGCTGTTCCATGGTTTGTACTATAAGGTATCAAACCAGTTGATATGGAGGTCTGAGGAGCAAAGACTACCCCAGAAGCAATATTCCTGCTTTTCTCAGACACAATCTGGTCATTCCAACTCATAGAATGTATTTTCCCTTCAGGAGCAGAGGGAGAGGTGGTAACAGAGAGCTGGAGAAGGGCAACTCTATAAAAGAGCTTGTCTGTAGTAACTCTTGAGGCAGTAGATATTCTAGGGCTAGAACTAATCTCTTCCTTATCACTTTTCTCCTTCTCAGAGGTAGAAGAGGGCTCAGGAGATGCTTTTCTAGAGTTCTCAGCAGCAGAGACACTTCTGGAGAAACATCTGACAGTACAATGAGCATGAGTGTCCTCTGGGATGAATGTATTTGCCAGCTCTGGAACTGGCATAAGAAATTACATTAAGTAAGTCTGGAGACTCACCAGTACTAGGAGAGATGGACAAGCATTAACAACAAATGATTTATTTCAAGTATTTAGTTTAACCATGATAATAATAGTTATGGGAAAAAAAGAGATTATCTTATACTAGAATGGAATTGTTCCTAGACTGTTATCAGGCTAGCACTTGTATAATTATGATCCCACTAAAGATAAATGTTCAATAGTGAAGTATATCTTGAAAATACCACATAAAGTTATTTATATGAGAACACTGATATCTGCAAATTAATTCCCATATACTCCACTAACTGTTCTTGAGATTTGTATAATATATACAATTAAGAAGGAAGAGACAATGGGAGTGTACTAAATTAATTAATATCTTGAATGAGAATTATTACCTCCACTTCTAGGAGTGCCCAAGCAAGGCTAAGTGATTTATCCATACTGAAGTCCACAAAGATGCTACCCAGATAGAGAACAGATGCAAACTTCATACAACATGTTAAAGCAAAAAAACAGCAAGAAATATCTAGAAAAGTGGGTCACAGACTTTACCAAAGACAATACTAGAGAATAGAACTTCCTGACCACCAGAATAAATAAATGTAACAAAGCCTAACCAATGTATACAAAAGGAGGAACATTGCTATCCCTTTTTGGTTATTTTATCATCCTATTTATAAGAGCAATCAGGACAATTCTAAACTACACCCCTATATTGGTAAGTTGTTATTATCACAAATGGCCACTTACTGATTTGTGATTGGTTGATTTGATAATCAAAAAGCTCAAAAAGCAAAGTTAAACAAGCAGCAAAAGATATTGTTAATTCTGGAGTTTATTCTCAGACATACAGTTCTTAAATACATGATTGTAGTAGTCTGTTCTTGTTATAACTTGGCAAAACAGCTAAGTTATTATTTATATTTCTTTTCTTTTTCTTTTCTCTTCTCATTTGGACTTACTACAAGGAAGAAGTGTAGGAAAGTGTCATATAACAAATATTACATATCATGGTTACATATTAGGATATCACAATAGTTATATGATGAGTGTGGGAAATTAGTGCACAGACCATGTAGTAGTTGTATAAGTAGTATACAGAATCTAATGGAAACTCTATTGAGTTCTCCTTGTTAACTTAGACTTGAAGTATAATTAAGTTATTTCAGGCTAAGTTACTACAGGTTGCTACCATGTATCTACCCCATATATATACTATAACTGGAATAGAAAAGAGCCAGTCTGAAATGCAATACTCCTTCCAGTCTGAAACATGATACTTCTACTCCTAACTAAGTAGGAGATAAATAATAATAAAGAAAATGAATATAAATATTAATTTATACCAAATTTCCAGTATATGACACTCTAGCTCTATGCTGTCTCTTTTTCTATATATTTTTCTCTACTTCTGTTCTATTCTGCTTTTATTTCATTCTATTTGTATATTTATTAAAGGCACTAAGCCTCTGTAGTCAGTAGACTTTGTATTAAAAATCATTGATTAAAAATTAAATAAAATAAAAAATAGTGAGAATTATTATTGTACTGAAGTTCTGCTTGTTCAAGTTTTAGTCTTAAATCTTCTATTTAATTCTGCAGTACTGCCTCTTGTAAAGTACTTTACTGTTGTTGCTTCAACAAACCAAGTTTTTCTATATTAAGCTGACCTGTCAAGTCTCAGACCAAAGAAAGATTTATTTGGAAACTTGAACAAGAAGGTTGGATTGGCAGGCTAGATACTAGATAATAAACTAGATGTGGCTTAGTTGAGAACAAAGCTTAGCTATATAAATCTAGGGGATTCTATGATAAGGAAATCAGGAACTGTATAGTTAGAGATCAATACTTCAGAGTGATCCATAAATGACCTGGGTTACTCCCAGGTGTCACAGGAAAGTGTGACAGTACCCTTCTTCTAAGGCCACACCCTTGTGGCTATCAGTTAGGGAGCAGGGTAGTATTAGGGCTAAAAGCAACAATGGAAAAGGGACCTGGTTTGGTAAAGTATTGAGCATAGAATTCTTGAATAAGTTTGCTTGCATAGCTTAACTCTGAAGTGCTCAGCCAGGAGTACTCTTCATCAGTTCCCTTATATCCTGCCCAGTAGATGTAGTACAGAAAAGGAGGCTTATGGTAGTGGTCCAACTTTGCATTAAGTATTTGTACAACTTCATATTCTAGCTCTCCATCAATCATGACTGGTAGTAGCAGTGGATTTGTGTAGTTTGGGATATTGCTTGAGATGGCTGGTTCTAATTGCAAGATATGGAATATAGAATAGATTGTCCAAAGATCATGAGGTAATTTTACTTAGTATAAGAATGTGCTTAGTTTACCCATTACTTCAAATGGGCCCAAGTATCTTTCAGATAGTTCCTTAGCCAGTTATATAGTTTTGATATACCTTACCAGGATGAATATGGTATCCCTGACTTAGATAGCAGGAGAGTTTGCTTGATGGGTATTGTTGGTAATACACTTGTGCCTCAGCTAGGGATTGCTTTAGTTTAGAGTGAACTACATCTGGATTACTGAAATAGACTCTTACAGATTCAGATGGTAGGTTGTCCAGAGATTGAGTTTGTAATTTGGGGTGATACCCCTTGTTATTAAGACTCTAGACTACAAGAATGAATATACATTTCAATCTTAAGCCTATGTCAACACTTGATGTCTCTTTGCCCCTCTACAAAGGGTCTAGTTAAGGTTTTTAAAAGGATATATCAAAAGAATGAATATTGAGACTTTTAGTTGTACTGTACAAGTTAGTCCAAAGACTAGAGAGAATATGGGATTCTAAGAGAAGTAGGTTTTCAGATAAACCACAGAAAGAAAAAACTTGCTATTCTCTTCTTTTTCTGGATTGTATTTATCCTAACTAGTAACATCACAGAAACTACTATCCTAAGTACTAGTAAGTAACAGTGAGTGACTAGTTGAGTCAGAGTCTATAAATGGGTTAGTCCAATGTTTCTCTATTTATCCTAAAGTTCATAACTATTATAAGATTTGTCTATAATTACCCCAAGGTTTATCCAATGTTTCTTCTACAGTCCAATATCTATAATTAGTCCAGTCAAGTCTGAAGTCTAACCTAATCTTGATATGCTGACACATCATTCATTGCATTATCTTTGTCTCCCTCATCTCTTATTGTCATTATCTCTTCTACCATCCACTCATTATCAGTCTAGGGCTAATAATAATTATAGTTCTAATGTAATTCCATAACACTTGTTGGCAAAGAAGAGAAAGATACTAGTGAAGGCTAATGGAGCATTGTTAAAAGCAAATTTAGCTAGAGATAGTAGATGGACCCAATTTGATTGCTGGTAGTTATAGTATATACATAAGTATTGTTCTAGGGCTTGATTGGTCTTCTCTATTTGACCATTGGCCTCTAGGTAGTAACCTGAGGTAAAATAGAACTTAATGCTTACTGATTTGGCCAATAATTTGAAGAAAATAGAAACAAATTCTGGGCTCCAGTCAAATATGACATAAGAAGGGATGCCATATTTTGAAAATATATGTTTGACAAAGAGTTCTGCTAGTGCAGGTACATTAATGGTATTATGGGTAGGTATAAATACTACCTGCTTTGTCAAACAGTCCATAATCACTAGAATATTAGTAAAACCCTCCAACATGGGTAGTTGCTTGATAAAATCTATCAAGATTAACTCCCATGGTCATAGGAGGATTGGTAGTTGTCTTAGCAGGCTGTATAGTTTATGTCAGTATGTCTTGTTCCTACTGTATGTATTGCAGGACCTCATATAGTCTATCATAAAGAACCTTATATTTGGCTATGCAAATTTGCTCTGTATCAGTTGTAGGGTTTTGGTTTGGCTAGGATAACCTACCAGGGCATAGTTATAGTAGAAATATGGAATGCAAAAATATAGGTCTCTCAGATCAGAGATATATATGTGACATTGGTATAGTAAGTATTTGTTGGGGTCCTTAGACCAATGAGAGTATAAGGACAACTGGAGTAGAGCTTCCAAAAGAATTCTTAGTTTATAAATACACTCTAGAGTATGTTACAACTTATCTTCCAGGAGAATTCTCAGAGAATAAAATAAGGCTCCTAGAAAGGTACTCTATATTATATATACAAGTCCTTTTAGCTATGGAATGTCCTAAGGGTCAGGATCAGGAATATAGGAGTAGGCAACTAATTAAATATTATGTAATTATTATTTAATTAGTGCAGGGTCATACCAGTAGACTATCACTAGTATGTTAGAAGTATGACTTAGTATAGTTCCCTTACATTCACTCTCTCTCCAAGGTTGCTATGTCTTAAAGCAATAGGTCTGGGATAGAAAGATTGTATCAAACTCAGTCTGGTAGATGTATCTGGAAGCTCCTGGGTATCTGCAGTGGAAGTCTACCATGAGGTTGGATATGGAAACTTTGAAGATGGGCTCCCAGAAGTTGTGTTTATGGCTATATTCTTTCCATTTAATAAAGTATTGGAAACATCTCTGGTACCAGCAGTGTTGTTGCTAAGTTGTGAAGACTTTAAGGACTATCCAAGGTGGATGTTAAGGAAGAACTCAATAGAGTTCCCCATTGGATTAGACCTACTACTTATACAAATTGTACATGGTCTGTGCACCTACCTCCTATGATCACAAGACCTCTTACTAATAACTACCTAGTATTACATAACACTTCCCACACTATTTATATCTTTCCATTGTATTTGCCTATGTTGTCCAGCAAATTAGCAAACATGCATGAAATAGTTTCTTTTTTGGGAACTATCTCATAACATGGCCCCCCCTTCAAGTTTCCTCATCTCAAGGAATTTTTCCATTATCTTCAATTTTCCTCCCATCTTCTCTCTCTCTGCCTCTCATACTCTCTATTTGACTATCCATATAACGTTTTTGCAGTAAACCTCCCTGGTAACTCTCTTACAAAAATTTCTTTATCCTCTTCTTCTTCCTATCATCTGAGTTCCTCAGTCTCTTCCTCATACTCTCTCTCAAACTCTTCTACCAACTCCTTTGTATTTCCCAAATTCTCCCTACTTTCCCATGTGTCTGCCTCTGCTGTGTACCCCTTCTATCATACTAGGAATTTCTCCTTCCCTCTTATGACCCTTTTATTTAATATTTTTTCTACTTCAAATTTCTCCTCTCCTTCGATAATGACTAGTTTGGGTGGTATTTTCTTCTGTCCCTTTACTTAGTCCTTATACAAGCATACTCTACTCATGTTTACTACAGGGTGTATTTTAACAGAACTAGATAGGTCTAATTCTATTGTATTGTTCGATATAATTCTCTTTACTTTGTAAGGGCCCACAAACTGTTCTGTCAGCTTCTCTGACCTTCTTCCTATCATTTGCCACTTCAAATCCTTTGTGCTCAATAGCACCCAGTCTCCTACTCTGTACTCTTCCACTTCTCCCTGTTTCCTATTTGCAAACTTCTTTATTTCCTCTTGCACTTTTCCTAATACTGCTTTTGCTTCCTTCTGAATCTTTCTCATCCTATTCATGAAATTCCCCATTGCTTCAAACTTCCTCTTTCTCCTTTCTTTGAATCCCATCCTTGAATCTTGTCTGTAATTCACTTTGAAGGGCAAAACCTTTGTTGTTGTATGAATTTTGTTATTATAGGCAAACTCTACAGTTCCTAACCAATCAGGCCACTGCTCCTGCCTATAGTTGATAAAGACCCTTAGATACTGCTCCAACTCCTGGTTCACCCTCTTTGTCTGTCTATTGGTTTGAGGGTGGTATGCTGTTGACAATTTTGTCTAGATCTCTAGTAACTGATTTAACTTCTTCATCACTTCTGCTACAAACTGTACCCTTCTGTCTGATATGATGCTTTCTAGTAGGCCATGTAATTTCCACACATGATCTCTAAATAGCTTAGCCAGTTCCTCTGCTGATGTTTTCTTTGTAGTTGCTATGAAATGGACTATTTTGCTGAACCTATTGCATACTACTAAGATAGCATCATACCCTTGTGCCAATGGCAGCTTGGTGATAAAGTCTGCCAAAATATGACTCCAAGGTTTTTCTGGAATAGTATTAGGCATCAACTTTTCTACTGGGGCTTCGCTTTTATTCTTACACTGCTGGCACGCATCACATCCTTCTACATACTTTCTGACTTCTCTTATCACTCCTGGCCACCAATAATTTCTGGTAACCAGCTCTGTCATTTTCCATTTTCCTCCATGTCCTCCTACTAGCATACTGTGGTGTAATTGCACTACTTCTCTCCTTAGATCTCCTTCTGGGACATATATTCTTCCTTCTTTCATTACTACTCCTTCCTTTATCATCCACTCTTCATCCCTTAGATTTTTTATTCCTGCTTTCTTAAGTTCCTCTACTGCCTTCATTACTTTCTTGTCCCCCTCCTGCACTTTCTTAATTCTTTCCCTCAACCCATTTTCCTCTACCAATGTTTCTGCCCTTTTTATCTACTCCAGTTTTACTAGTACCCTGTCCTCATTGTCCCTTTCTACTCCTGCCTGCCAATCTGGTCTTCTACTTAGTCCATCCACTTTATTGTCTACAGTTCAATTTCTGGCTACTTATAAAATACTGGAGGTTTTTGTGATCTGTCCAGATTTCAAATTCTACTTTTGCCCCTTCCAAGTAATATCTCCATATCTCCAAGCATTGAATTACTACCAACATTTCTTTATCATGGATTTTGTAATTTTGCTCTGTAGTGTTTAATGACTTAGAGATGAAGGTCACCAACCTCTATTTCCCATCTTCACATTTCATTGATAGAACCCCCCCTGTAGCATAGTCTAAGGAGTTTGTCTCCACTCTCATCTCCCTATCTAAATCTGGGATAGCTAGTACTGGTTCTGTCATGAATTTTTCCTTTAGTTTCCCAAATGTTTCTTTCTGCTCTTCCCCCTACCTCCACTTTTCTTCCTTTCTAACCAGCAAATGCAGTGGGGCTGCGATTTTGGCAAAGTCTTTAATAAACCTCCTGTAATAGTTTGCCAGGCCCAGAAATTTCTATACCTCCTTTACATTTCTTGGTGCTGGCCAATTCAAAACTCTGTCTATCTTTTCCTTTTGTATTTCTACTCCTTTTGGCCCAATTATTACCCCTAGAAATTCCACCTCCCTGACTTTCCATCTACATTTTTCTGGTTTTACAAATAAATCATTCTCCTCTAACCTCCTTAGTACCTCTTCTACTAGTTCGTCGTGCCCCTCCTCTGTTTCTGTAGCCACTAGGATATCGTCAATGAATGTCACTGTATCTCCCTGATTTATCAGATCTTGAAACAGGTCATTCATTATTGTCTGAAAGGTGGCAGGGGAGTTCATTAAGCCAAAGTACATTACAATGGGTTCATATGCTCCAATATGTATTATGAAAGCTGCCTTCCACTCATCTCCTTCCTTGATCCTTACATTATTATATCCCTATTTAAGATCAAGTTTGGTGAATACTTTCTTCCTCCCTACTCTGTCCAAGATATCTGCAATTAAGGGTAGTGGGTACTTGTTTTTAATTGTCCATTGGTTTACATACCGATAGTCTTGTACCATTCTTCTCTTTCTATCTTTCTTAGCCATGAAGTGGACTGGCGATGTCTGTGGTGATTTTGATGGTCAGATATATCCTTTTTGCAGTTGATTTTCTACAAATGCCTGCACTTCCTCCCTTTCTTCCCTTGACAACAAGTATACTTTTTCTTTTTTTGGCACAAACCCTTCTCTTAACTCTATTGCATAGTCCCATGGTTTTCTGGTGGGCATGCATTCCAATTCTTTCTTCCCAAACACCCTTTTCCATCTCCAGAACTTTCTCAGTACCAACTTTTCCACTGCCTTTTCTTTTTCTGTCTTTCTAACCCATTGTTTCTCTCCTTTTCCAGCTGATGCACTTTTCCCCTTTCGAGGTATGCTGCTGTTCCTTTCTCTTGCCCACTTCTTATTCTTTCCACATATAGGTGGGTACCATGTCATTTTTACTTCCCCTTTTTCCCAATCTATTTCTGGGTTATAGGTGGCTAGCCATGGCATGCCCAATATTACTTCTGTTTTCCCCAGATTGCATACATCCATTCTTGCTCTTTCTACATGTTCCTTGAAGAACATATTGCACTTAACCTAGTGCATTATTGCCCCTCCAATATTTATTGTTCCATCTATATTCCTCATCATCAATAGGATTCCCAACCTTTCCAACTTAAATCCTTTTTTCTGGGCAAAATCCTTGTCCATAAAAAGTCCTGTTGCCCCACTATCCAAGAGGGCTTTAACCATTACTCCTTCATGGTTATCTATCTTCTCCAATCCTACTTTCATTCAGACTTCTCTTAATGACCATAGCATATGCTGTATGTCTCTTACTCCCTTAGTGTTGCAATAAGAAATTTTATTGTCCAATTTTTCTGGACGCAGTACACTGTACATATTTGAGGAAGCCAGCTGGGAGCTTACTGACTTCTATTTTCTTTTGCCGACTCTTGCAGCATTTCTACTATCCTCTCCTACCAGTCTTTTCTTTGCCAGCAATTTTTGGCCATGTGGTTCCATTTCCCATACACATAGCATGTCCTATCCCCTCCTGTTCCTCTATCTACCTCCATTGCATTTGGGTCTCTCCTTGGACCCATCTGAGCTCCTCCTCTGCTAAATATATTTCCTCTTCCTCCTGTCCTCCATGTTATTTGTCCCCCTCTTCCTCCATATGAGCCTTCTCCATAGCCTCCTCTAGGCTGTGCATTTCCCCCTGGATATGCCATGTTCCTTCCTAATATCCTTTCTTCCATCCTGCTTTGTCACTGATTTCTATCTAACCTTACTGCTCTTTCCTGCCATTCTCCAATGGTAGTCAGTGGCTCCTCTACTTTCGCCAGCTTTCTCCTAATATTCCTATTCAGTCCTCTTTTAAATTCTTTGATAAGGGGTCTTCCCTCATAGCCACTCCTTCTGGCGGCCTTTTTGAATTCCTGTACATACTCGTCACAGGTTCTCTCTCCTTGTTCCATTGTTCTCAGCTGCTCTATTTTCCTTTCTTTCTCCAGTGTTTCCCAAAGTTGTCTCTTATTTTTGTGAACAACTGCTCTGCTGATTCTATCTCTGATTCTCCCTTGGCCAGTTCGTCCAATAAATTATTCTTCCATGCCTCTGCTATTTCTCTCTGTACATATGACAATACCCAGGCCACTTGGGTTGTTGCTACTTCTTTCATCATCTTCATTCTAATATATAGGCAAGCTGTGTTAACGAACACACTTACCTCCTCCATTTTCCCACTAAAGACTTGAGGCCTTGCGACCTCTACTATGCTTCCTTGTTGTTGAAGGAGCATGGTATTGACCTGCTGCTGCAGGGTTGCAATCATAGTGAGGAGTTGCCCCATAGAGGGTTTCTCTTGTTGCTGTTGTTATTGGTAGGACATGTTACATGGTGATGGTAATGGTAATAGGGATGGAGATGGGGATGATAATTTGTACTCCAATGATTCTTGATCTAGGGTGATTAGCTAAGGCTATGTCCAACAGGGCATACAATCTTCTCCTGTCTGGGTTCCTACTGCCTTACTGACTACTGCCCTAATTAAATTGGTATACAATTGCCTCTAAGAAAAGGACCCCTAAGCTAAGTGGTTTTCTAAGAAATGACTGCTATTCTCCTACATGTACCACTCACAATGGAGCACAGCATAGAGTTTATATGGAGAAAAAGGTAATAAACAGTGCCCAATTGCAAGGTTAGGACTTGAACAAGATACTTGAACTTGGTATCTAGTCTCCTCCCTCAGTCCCTAACTGACTTTACAGCTAGGACCCGCTATCCAAGAGGCTTGAGAGCGCTGTGCTCCCTAGTGAGGAAGAGTATGGAATAAGTGTGGTAGAGGAAATCACTTGTGGGGGCTGGTATGAAGCCAACTGTGCCTTTAAGTGACTTTGAGCAGAGTTCGAGGTGAACAGTGCTTAGATGTAGTATCAAGTTCTTATGTTGTTGCTAAGTCATGAAGACTTTAAGGACTATCTGAGGTAGATGTTAAGAAAGAACTTGATAGAGTTCTCTATTGGATTAGACCTACTACTTATACAAATTGTACATGGTCTATGCACCTACCTCCTATGATCACAAGACCTCTTACCAATAACTACCTAGTATTACATAACACTTTCCCATGCTATTTATATCTTTCCATTGTATTTGCCTATGTTGTTCAGCAAATTAGTGAATGTACATGAAATAGTTTCTTTTTTGGGAACTGTCTCATAACAAGTAGCTATTAAGGATTTCTTCTACCTCCCACTCTTTCTCTCTATCAATGACTATAGAAGGTGGTGAAGACTCCACTCTTCAACTGGGTATGAGATCTTTGGGGGCGGCTATCAGTTTTACTACATTGAAAACTAGATGGAGTTGCTTCATGGAGTATGGCAGCTTTGGATGGTATGCTATAGGTCCTACTTATCTTTTTACTGTAAATAGACCTAGTCTTTGATACAACAGTTCTGTGGATGGCTAGGTGGTACAAATATTGGAGGCATCTAGGAACATCCTGTCACCAGGTTTAAACACAGGAACTGGAGACCTTCTTTGGTTGTAGTATCTTGTCATGTCTTTCTAGACCTTGTACATTGCTGACTTTGCCTCTTCAGCTGCTGCCTTCATTCAATCTATAAACTTATTTACTGTTTCTAGGCCAGAGAAGGGTTTTCTGGGCCCAAAGCCTATGCGAGGGACTCATCTAGTATCTAACAGGAATAGTGTTTGTTAGATAGAGAAGTAAATATAGTTATTATACTGGAACTCCACTATCAGCAGAAGGTTGTACCAGTCATTTTGCCTCTCATTTACAAAAACTCATAGATATTGATCCAGTTCCTGATTTATACATTCTGTTTGTCCATTTGTCTATAGGTGCTATGCAGTAGAAGAGACTAGTTTGATTCCAAGCAGTTAATAGAGCTCTCTGATGAAACAGGCTATAAACTAGGGGTTCCAGTCTGAAACAACTCTCTGGGAGAGTCTATGTAGTTTCCAGATATGGTAGGGGAAGAGTTTCACTGCCTCTTCTGTAGTTACTGTCATATGTATCAGAAGAAAGTAAGCTCTTTTTGACACTGAGTCTACTACTATCATTATGGCATCAAATCTGGAAGAAGTAGAGAGTTCAACCATGAAGTTCACACTAAGAGTATCCTACTGTTCCACTAGGATTTGCAGTGGATGGAGCTCTCCTATTAGAAGAGATCTTACCAGCTTGGTCCAGAGACAAAGGTTGCAAATGCTCATGTACTGCCCTATATACCTCAATATTTGAGACCACCAGTAGTTCTAGAAGACAAGTTCTAGAGTCTTCTAGCATCCAGGATATCCAGTGACCTTGATGTTATAGCATAAGGCAACAATGCATCTCCTCAAGTCTGGGTTCCAAAGGACATATATCTTTCCCCAGAAATGGAGTAAGCTATCTATGTTTGACCACTCCATTGAGTACACCACTTTGCTAGCCAACTGCTGGAGTTCCTGTGCTGCCTTTGTCATAAGCTCTTCCTGGTCTCTGGTTTGGTTGCCACACTGTATTTTGGAGAGCAGGTCCTTTTCAAGGCCTTTGAGTTTTACCCCTTCCAGAGTATGGACTGCTAGGAGCTCAGGGCAAAGGAGAACAATGTTTTTGTTATTAGAGGATTTGTCTCTGTAGTCTGAGCATCTGGATAAGGTATCACAAATAGCCACTTACTGATTTGTGATTAGTTGATTTGATAATCAAAGAGCTCAAAAAAGCAAAGTTAGACAAGTAGCAAAAAATGTTGTTAAGTCTGAGGTTTATCCTCAGACATACAGTCCTTAAATATATGATTGTGGTAGTTTGTGTACTAGGACAGCCTACTACATGATCACTACCTATTGTTCTACATATAGGAGTACTATTGTTCTTGAAATAGAGATAACCTAACCATTTTAGAGAAGTCCTTTGTTTTATTCAAGGATAGATAATAATCTATGGATAAAGATCAGTATTATGTGCAAACATTAAGGACCTTGTACCTCTATGGGATCTTATCACCCTGGGTTCTATTTATAGCCAAAAGAAGTGCATTGAAGAGAGCTTCATGATGGTTATTGAAGCAAACAATTATGTTAAGTGGTTTCCAAGATATCAGTGATTTAATGTCTAGTAACTTGGTGATTGCAAATTGATCTGCTGATGACTTGATGAATACTAATTGCCTTGAGATGTTTTTGGCATTATTTGAAAGGTCTTCTTAAGGGCTTTCTGTGGCCATTTAGATCATTGAAATAGGTCAAGTATTCCCAGAGTTATGGTCCAAATAAAGTTTGTGATACAAAGTATCTAGTTTTGACATTGAGTGGTCTAGGCAGTGAACCAAGGAGAAATCAAATCTCACTAGGTATAGAGACCAGCAAGCCTGGCAATAGTTGAGTTTCTTTGCTATTATGAAGTACTTCAAATTCTTGTGGTCCATCTAGATCTCTACTGGGTATCTTACTCTTTCTAGAAAGTGCCTCTATTCCTCCAATATATAGATAATGGTCAACATCTCCTTGTCATGGATCTCATAATTCCTTTCTACCAGAGACAGTGACTTGCTATAGATGGCAATGGAATGCTACTTTCTGTCTTCTAGGAATGGTTGTGATAGAACTGCTCTAGTTGTGTAGTCTGAGCTGTCTACCTTAATATGGAAAGGCTCTGTATCTTGTGGAGACACCAAGACTAGAACAGTGGTGATGGCCTTCTTCAGTGTGTTGAAAGCTTATCTACCTTAGTGAGATCAAAGAGAGACCTGGCTATTGCTGAGAAGTCCTGGATGAACCTTTGATAAAAGTTAACAAAACTAAGAAGGCCTGAACATCTGTCCAGTCTTTGGAGATGGACCAATCTTGTACTCTGGCTACCTTAATGGGGTCTATAAAAACTTCATTCTTGGATATCACCAAACCCAAGTACTCTATTTATGTTTTCTGGAATTTGCATTTCTCTAGACAAAAAAACAACTTGTGTTCTACTAGTATCTCTAGAACTCTCCATACAGCTTGGACATGTTCTTCTATAGTTCTAGTAAAGATTAGTATATCATCTAAATACACCACTACTATTTCTTCTACTATCAAATCTTAGAATATGTTGTTCATCTTGAAAAGTGGCAGGACTGTTGGTCATACCAAAGAATATTACTAGAGGTTCAAAGAGACCTTGTTTATCTAGAAGACTGTCTTTCACTTGTCTCTAGGTTTGATATATATGTTGTTAAAGCCCTAACAGACATCTAGCTTAGTGAAATATCTAGCTCCATGCAGCTGCAAAATAAGCTTGAAGATAAGGGGTAGGGGGTACTTGTTCTTAACTATCATTGTGTTTAAGGCCTAATAGTCTTGGACCAGTCAAAGGAAACTATCCTTTTTTTTGATAAAAAAGACTGGCACTGCCATAGAGGACCTCAAGAGACAGATGCAGCCTGTATGTAAGTTCTCCTCTAGAAACATGTCTAGTTTAGTCTGTTCAGCCAGAGATAGAGGGTATACTTTTGATGACTTATGTTTGGAGCCTGAAATCAACTCTATAACATGGTCCCACTTCTAGTATTCTAGAAGGGTGTCAAAGTTTTCCTTGGCAAACACAGCTTCAAAGTCTTGGATATAATCTAGCAAGAGAGAAAGGGAGACTTGGCTCTGTGTACTGCATTGAGCATTCTAGTAATGAACAGACAGTCATCTGGCTCCCAGTCTCTGCCATCAGTTCTAGAGGGACAGTAACTGGTCTTTTCTTCCTCTAAGAGAAAGAGAAGTAGGCCAGTCTGACACATACATAAGGCTTGGACCTCTAAATACCTTTTTCAAGCCTGTTCTTAGTATATAGTATGTCCTCCTTTGTATTAAATAGAGCATCAAGATATCTGAACTTCTTTGATCTTCTAGTCAATCTTGGGGTTGTAATTCTGGAACCAGTTGTATTCTAGGATCAGATTCTGCTTCCTAAGTCTGGAAACCACTAGAAGCATCCCTTTGGAGTGAGTCTTATATCGTAATATAACATTGACCACTTCCAAGATCTAACTGGCTTCATTTAGAGAACCATCCACATTGAAGATAGGAATAGAACAAGAAATGGTCCAGATATTCATGCCCTTTGAATGGACAAAGTCTTAATCTATGAAGCTTTCCATAGCTCTGCTATCTTAACAGAGTAGAATTTGCTAGTGTCTATAGTATCAATTTTGACTTGGAGATGCTAGAATATTCCACATACATCTAATATGCTAACAGAGTACTGGCTAGGCAATTTTTTCTTCTATTTTGGTCTCCAAGGAATAGACTTATACTTATAGGTAAAGAGAGAGGGTACATCTATAGGCTCACTATTATCATCTATTTCTTTTATCTTGAGTACAGTGAACTTATTTATAGATAGCTGGGGTATACTTGTTACTGGTTACCTTTGACAAGACCCTCTTCCTCTTGTGCCTCCACTTCCTGCATATTCTGTAATGTAAGAAGGTCTTCCATGAGCTCCTCATATTGTTCTATTAACAGTATCTTGATGTTCAACCTTTGGGGATAGTCCTAGACCACATGGTTAGTGTCTCCACAGTAGAAACAGCTATAGAAGGGTGGAGGTTAAACTCTGCAAGCAGTGTCAACATCTATGGGTACTTCTATTGATAAGATTAGTGGAGGTAGTGGAGGTTTGGAGGTCAGGGCTAAAGGGAAAACAGATACTAGAGGGAAATATACTACTAGAAGTGGAACTGGTCAGGGCAGAGAAAATCTCAGGGGAGGGCTAATAGGGCTATATAGTGAATGGATTAAAAGGCTTTATTAGCCACCCTTGCTTAGTCTATCCTCCTAGCTACTCTGTACTAAGCTTCTGGATCTGTATTTGTAGGCCTTCCAAATGGTATGATCACAATTTGATTTTGAATCCTGGTTTACAAACCTCAATAGAACTTGACCACTAGAGTCTAAGGGTTGGTGTACCTAGTGTTAAAGACTAAGGTTTGAAAACCATCCAGATAGTTGTTTACTATATGGTTGCCTTGGTAGTAGGATGTCTCTTTCAAGATATTAACTATGTCCACTTTCACATTGACTGGAAAGAAGTGGATGCAAAATTGCATGTTAAACTCTAACTAGGTTTGCAGAGGGAAAATTCTAGTGTCTGCCTTCTGGCAAAAGAGGTTTTTGGACCATTTAGTGGTCTATCTGGTTTTGAAGAAGGTCAAGGCCTAAAAGACCTTTTCTTTTTCACAACTAAACTACTCCAGGGCCAACTATATGTACAGAGAGCAGAAGTTGAGGAAAACATAACTACAGGTGTGCTCTCTAGAGAAGTCAAAGAAAGAGAACAGCTTGGGCCAAGCCTATTGTCTAGGAACAACTGGAGTAGGGGCTAGAGATATAGAGGAAGAGGGTGCAAATACCAAAGAGATATTTTGTACCACCAGAGATAGAGCAGAGTATGCTACCAGTTGTACTAGCTACTAGAGTTAGGTAATGAGAGTAGAAAGAGCATTATTAATATTGTTTTTGGAGTGATTTTGTTGTTCAGTCAGCTCCATCAGATAGTGTTGTAGGTACTCTAGAGCATTTGCAAGACCCTAGGGGTTTTCTGGCAATAATGATATTTTAGAAGTAGGGTGGAGGGTTGGTATTGACAGAGGAGAACAACCTAGAGATAGCTGTCTACTACAACTATCCAAGGCTCCATTCTAGAAGATCCTATTCTGCTGTAAGGGCAATAGAAGTGGAACTTTTAAGAGAATCCTCAGTTTATGAATATACTCTGGAGTATGTTACAACTTATCTTCCAGAAGAATCCTTAGAGAATAGGATGAGAGTACTCTATACTATATATACAAGTCCCTCTAGCTATGGAATGTTCTAAGAATCAGGGTCAGGAATGTAGGAGTAGGCAACTAATTAAATATTATATAATTATTATTTAATTAGTGCAGGGTCACTCCAGTGGACTACCACTAGTATGTTAGGAGTACAACTTAGTATAGTCCCCTTATAGAAGGTCCATTGGGAGTGCTTAAGAATCCAATACTTGTTTTATTGACTTGTTTAGAGGTATAGTAGTATCAATGTCTTTCTATAGCATTGCCAGATTGAACAACACTTTCTGTCCTAGTATCTAGTCTAATACTTGTGCAGCCCTAAGTCTTGGCTCTACTTGACCTAGTTAAAAAATAGATCTTGTATTGACTGGTATATGGGTTATGGATTGTTTTGAGTCCTCTTTAGGGTGTAAGTTCCACCTTCAAGTTAATGTATTAGGTTCCACTCCCAATCTCTCTGGCCTAAAACAAATCTTGAGGTTAAAGTAAGAGAGAAACTTGGACCATTGAGCCTGTCTCTAAGTTAAAGCCTTGGACTTGCAAAAATATTCTAAGTTGTAATGATTAGTGATAACTTCTACTGGTACTGGAGTTCTCTCTAAATAGTGTCTCCACTTCTTAAAAGCTTTGAAGATTGCCAGGAGCTCCTTATTAAATATATCATAGTTCAATTTGGCTATTTGGAAGGTTTTTGAATGAAATGAAGTTTGCCTTTCTAGCAGGAAGAAATAATAGCCACCAGGGCAAAGTCTGAGATATTAGTCTCAATGATAATTGGTGCTTCTGGATCCCAATGACTCAGCACCAGAGCTATAATAAAGGTTATCTTTAAGTTTGTGAAGGCTCATTTGTAGTCATTAGACTAGGACCAATCTACATTTTTTTGGGTAAGGTGGATGAGAGAAAGTGCAATCTATGAGTAGTTGTTGATGAATTTTCTATAGAAATTTGCAAAACTCAAAAATGCCTGAATGTTCTTCAAGCAGCAGGGTCTGGACCAATCTTAAATCACTCATACTTTATCTCCATCTATCTGTATTCCATCTGGACCTAGTATGAACCCCAAAAACTCAATTTTGTGTTGATAAAAGATGCATTTAGTGGAAAAAGCATACAAACTGTTTTTTCTCAAGCAGTGTAAAATCTCTTTGATATGCTTCTTGTACTCCAGAAGATTATTGGAATAGATCAAGATATTGTTAAGGTATATTACTACAAAAATGTCAAGAAGATCTGCAAATATTTTGTTTATTAGTGGTTGAAAAGCAGAGAGCACATTGGACAATCTAAAAGGCATCACTAGCTATTCAAAAAACCTATAATAGGTTTGGAAAGTTGTTTTCCATTCATTCTCCTTTGTAATATATACTAGGTGGTAAATACTATAGAGATCAATCTTTGAGTAGATTCTGGCTTTCTTCAGAGAGTCTAGAAGGTTGGAGACAAGGGAGATAGAATAGTGGTCCTTCTAGATGATCTTGTTGAGTTTTCTATAGTCTATGCAAAGATATAGAGAACCATCCTTTTTTTACACAAATAGTATAGAAGAACCATATAGGGAGCAAGAAGGTTATATCAGGCCTAACTTAAGGTTTTTCTCAATGAATTCATGCAACATTCAAAGTTCTAGTACAGATAATAAATATATTGGACCTAATAGAGGCTTTGCCCTCTTCTCAATTTGGATGGCAAGATCATAGTTGCAATGAGAAGGGAGTTGTTTGACCTTGTTTTTACTGAAAACATCTGCAAACTCTTGGTAGTCCTTGGGTATCTGGCTTAAGTCCAGGTTTTGTTCTGATAATATACTAGCATGTCCTCAAACTGGCTCTAGATCTATAGGGGACAATTGGAAAGGCAACACTCCTTCCTGTTTGCATACTCTTTAAAAGGCAGTAGCCCCTATCAACAATATTGCTGGGATCAATTGGGTATGTGGCAACTTGACTTTGTATAGTAAGTGAAGAGAGGCAAGTATGTTGGAAGGTTCTTAGTGTGCTTTGATGAGTTAGAACACTTCTCTCTTCCAATTAATGGATAGGTTTGTTCTTTTAAAACAATCATAGTCCAAAACAATCTGGGAGTCCTCACTTAGAGGCATCACAAACAGGTCAAGCTCAAATAACAAACCATAAGCAAATTTGATTGGTAGAGTTATAACTTCTTTTACAAAATTGTTCATAGTACTATTTAGCAAGGACAGAGAAAGAGGACTAATTTTCCAGATAGATAGATTGTGAAACAACAAAAAAGCAGAGTCTATAAATAAAACCAATAAACCCAAGTCCATTAGTACATTGGCTGACCCTTGGAAAAGGTTGGAGTAGACCTTTAGATACAATGTCCTTGATTCTGGTAACAATATAACACAAGAGTAGACAGATGGCTCTCTAAGAGACTACAGGCAGTCAGTTCTTTAGGAGATAAGAACACTGCCAGCTCTTTTTTTATTGATTCTAATACAGAAAACATGAAGTTGATAGAGGTAGTATGTCTCTCCAGGATGACATATGACTGAATGGTCTACCTGAAACATAGCTTTGTTAGATAACCTGGGTTTCTACAGCATATACATAATCCTAGGTCTATTCATCATTGGTGTTTCACTAGAGTGAGTTTACTATCTGGGCCCAAGATTGATGTTGGAGAAGGGTGCTGGACTGGTCTTGAGAAGAATAGTTCTACTCATGTACAGTCAACCAAATTTTGGACAGGAAATGATGGCTTGTCTTGGTTTCTACTGGACAAGAAGATTTTGGAATATTGACTCTTGGAAAAACAACTCTGATTGTTTCTTAGTATACAATACCTTTGCTTGTTATCTAAGACTCTCCTTCAATAATCACTATCAATTTTCAACACCACCCTCTTGAGGCCCTCAAAAGTGGATATATTTTCTTTTCTAAAATAGAGTTCCTCACTGATTCTTTCTAGTATTGTGTTTTTAATGACCTTCCAAAGAGAGCAATCTTCCCATCTAATTCTGTTCTTGTATTTTACAAACTGTATAAAATAGGTCACAGTCTTCCTATCATATAGGAAAGGGATTGCTATGATTGTGTCTTTGTCATTATCCTCTAGGGTATATGGACTGAAGACATTCAATAGCTTTTGAACAAAAGCAGACTAGTTTTCAAGGAAATTGAAGTCTTGGAAGGGGTCTGGTTTGTTGATAAAGGGTTCAAAATAGTCTAAGGCTATCTTTCTCAGGTATGAGATGGCAAAAAAGATTTTTTCAATGTCTTTGGTAAATTCTCCTTCACAGGCTCTGAAATAGATTTGATATTGGAATATGAAAGCTCAGAGATTATCAGCACTGCCTCCACTGAAGGTATCTGGTTTTCTAATTCCCCAAAGTTTCTTGTGGATATATAATAATGGTTACTTTATCAGGTTTAGTAGAGCTGTTCTGAGTTCTAGATTTGAGATGTTTGGGACTGGGCTGGAGATTGAGTATCTAATTGGTTCTAGAGAGAGTAGGGGTAAGTCTAGATTCTTAGTCTTATTCTTATCCAGTTGATCCTCCAATATTCCACTTAGGAGGTCCTGGGAGGTCTATCTTTAATTTTGGGCTTGGGATGCTGTAAAAGAGCACTTGATTGGGGTAACTGTGGTTTCCAAGAGGGAATTTACTCCCAGGTTCTCCCTATGTGCCCTTCTCTCAGTACAAGGGTCTACTGGGTTGGTATGTTGGAACATGAGTGGGTGAGAACAGCTTTGTTCTACTGTCAAGCCTTAGACCCAAGAAAGATTTATTTGGAAACTTGGACAAGGAGGTTGGATTGGTAGGCTAGGTACTAGATAATAAACTGGGTGTGGCTTAGTTGAGAATGAAGCTAAGCTATGTAAATCTAGAGGATTCTGTGATAAGGAAATTAGGAACTGTATAGTTAGAGATCAATACTTCGGAGTGATCCATGAGTGACACGGGTCACTCCCAGGTGTCACAGGGAAGCGCGACATGACCCTTAAGTCTTCTCTATTGCTGCTACCTCAGACTGGAAAAGACTCTCAATGTGCTGAAGATACTGTGTGTTAATGAGAGAGTATCCAGGTGTATATGTGTGAGGGTTATCAGGATCTGTGGTGTAGGTGAACAGTGTCGAGAATCAGGTCAGTGCATAAATTGTTGATTTTTAAAAAAAATTAGGTCAGTGTGACAAGTGTCATGCATATAACCAGCATAGCCGATTAATCTGACAGATCACTTGACATCAAACCTTGTGACTTCATTTGACAGTTGTTTGCCCGTGGTGTCAATGTTCTCACCATCGGAGGGTTGTGGGACACCCATGAAAGATGTGAGAGAGTTATTGAAATAGGCAATTGCTTATAGGATTTGAGCACCCTTCGTAATGACCTTGATCATCGTCAGTCGATGCTACGGCTGGCAAAACATCTATTCTGCAGTGATCGCTACCACTGCTATCATACATATCAAAAACACAAAAGCAAAGCTAAGGCTACAACTGAAAAAAATCCGAAGAGATAAACACAAAGGGGGTCATTGCTGACCTCCTGCTGACACAGAGAAATACAGAGAATCAAAAATCCTAAACAATACCATGCGTGCGTCCGTGGGGATCAACCGGAACAGACGTCATGGCTCCTGAGCGCGTGTCCGTGGATTCGCTGGTGAACGAAGTAAATGTTACCGAAATGTTATCGCTGGATCTACCAGGGAGAATGCGACCAATATCAGGAAGGACAGCCTCATTGCACTGGGAATTCGATTCGAGAAGCTCTTGGTTGGATTTCTTCTTCAAAGAATGGAAGATGCCGTTGAAGAACATCCACTTTTGTTTAGGAGGGGGAGACGACAACGTGCTAGGTGCATAAGAACTCTCCATGTCGGAGGCAGGAAATTCTTTGCATATAGCTTTTTCCTTGGAAGATTCAGGCATAGAGCCTCGATGTGAGCCCGAGCATGATTCAACATCACCCTCGAACCTACTATGGTAAACAGATGATCAAGATAATTGATTAGATGACATACCTTGAAGATGAGGAATGACTGCCAAAACTTCCAGAAGAAACTCCAACATAACTCCCAGCTAAACTCATGGCATTGCGATAATGCTTTATGGCTTCATCAGAAAAGCCGAAGAAGGCAAAAAAAAGAAAAGCACAGATAACCCATAACCACCGAGTAAATTCAATGTCAGCAGCATCCGAGCCGGAGCGCCACTCTTGAGCTGAGTACTGGAGCACGGAAGAGATATTGGCATGAAGGTCCTTGAAGCTGGTCCACGGTACAAGTCCTCCGATGAAATTATTCACTAAAACATATGATTGGATTGCAAGCGAACAAATCGCAACCGTTGCCGCAAGGAACATGAGACGGATATAGCGGCTGTTGGTCAAGCTGGAGTGAAAGGATACCATACCCTCGCTCTGGGCACGGATTCTGCGGAAGGCACGGAAGCTCAAGATGGAGTATATGATAGAGATAGCGTCACATAAAAGACAAGGAATTGGGTTGATGACGACCTCAACCCAAGTTGTCCACGTGGAGTAGAGGCATCCGACGTCTTCAAGAATGAGGTATCGCGCACCGTGATAAACATATTCTGAAATAAGTTTGAGGCGTTGCTCGTTCGTTCGAATATAGACACAAGATTCTTACCCAAGATCAAAAAGATGATAGGAAGGCCGAGACCAATTGCTAGATCAACCGCCACCTGGCGCCGCCTTTCGGCCCTCGAGATAGTGACCTTTCGCACTGAAGCAATGAGATAAATACGGCGACTGGAACAGAGCGAAGCAGCTGGAAGTCCAAAACTGCCTATGACTAAGACTCTTGTAACTAGAAAAATACATTTAGTGGCTTCGATATCTCAGTACGACACTTTCAAACTCACAGATATCACACCAGACAGGAGCCCAGTTGTTTATATTACCCTTCCATATAATAGAATTTATGCAAAGTCCAAGGCAGCATAGGCATGCCCAAACCATGTAAAGGCATGTCCCCACATTCCAGGCTGAGATGCCACAAGTTAGGGCGAGGCACCAAGCGCAGAGGAGAATACTTACCCTTCAGGTGCCACGGGAATGGAATACAGCAAAGAAGGAATCCAATTCCTGAGAACAGAGTGAAGACCCAATTGGGATATGAGGCTGCTGCCATTCTGTGATCTCACTCCAGAAGTCGGGTTGGAGGACGTTCTGACGATGGTGTGTATCAGCACCTCAACTATAGGTGATGAAAGGTGAGTGTCCTGACTATACACTATATAGACTCCATTGTTCGCGTTCTCGTGAGTATAACCGCCAAAGAATGATATCCATATCTGGCTGTGGCCTTGTCTTGTCCTAAATTGAGAATTGAATGGCAGAGATGAGTTGCCTGTTTTAGCTGCTGCTTTGTAGTACAAGTACAAATATGTAAATGATACAATCATCGCATATGGCGCAAGCAGATACTGCTATATCATATTATTATTATTATTATACTTTTACTTCTTTTCCTTATACCACCATATCTCCCTTCCATCGCTTCTTTCTCTCGTACCACCATCTCATATGGTAGCACCCAGTAGAGAGTTAGCGAATACATACAGTTTCCAAATTCCACAACCCACCAACTACACACCATCAATCTCAACCCCCCAATGGAGTGCGAAAACACCAACCCCCGAGGACGGTCGATATCACCATCAACCAATGGACAAAGAGACGTGTCCATGGAATCATACGCCTCATCTGTTGATTATGCTGAGAGAATGTGCAACCAGTCAGATAACAAGACCTGGGATGAACAAGTAGAAGAAGAGGAACATCTTCAGCTAAGTCATGTCAACCCCTCTGTCGACAACAGAATTCCCGCTGCAAGCACCAAGACGCCTCAAGGCCTCAATGTGGATACAATACCCGCTCCACCAGAGCTGACTCCATCCATCCATCATACCTTACCCACAACTGTGGGACAGTAACTTTTCATCAATTTCTTTATTTGGTACAAATGAGTCCCTCACTGGTGACACCAGTAACATTGTGTGCTCGCTTCGGAGAATCGCTACCTTCATGAGGCAAAGACCATTAGGGAACAAGACTATCAAAGACATCTCTCAAATCACAGAGTTTGGATATGCTACATGGGATTTCTTATCAGCTATTTACAAATCAGGATAGGACAGTATTCCTGCAGATAACAACAAGTCATTCCAACAATGTGTCTCAGCTCAATTCAACAAAGGAAATGCAAAGGGAAACTCTTCTCACATCACACAAGGTAATACAAAACACTTGACCATCAGAAAAACTCCCCCCTCCAATTACTTTCTTGACCTTTGAATGAAATAAGAAAAAAATCAAAAATAGCTATAAAAACCCATGAATCAAAACTTCCTGGTCACACTTTCGCACAAGCTGCAAACATAGTAGTCAATGTCCTCTACATCAAGGAAGCTTTTCCAGTACTCCCCAATAAAAAGATCTTAGAAATATACCAGGCCACCTTTGCTACCCCTAAGATCAAAAAGGTCCAAATTACAACCAAAGGCCCTTTGAGAAAACAGGCAATTGTTCCCCTCAGCAAGGAACAAAGTATCACAAATGGCCACTTACTGATCTGTGATTGAGTAGTTTGATAATCAAAGGGCTCAAAAAAGCAAAGTTAGACAAGCAACAAAAGATATTGTTAAGTCTGAGGTTTATTCTCAGACATACAGTCCTTAGATACATGATTATAGTGGTCTGTGCACCAGGATAGCCTACCACATGATCACTACCTATTGTTCTACATATAGGAGTACTATTGTTCTTGAAATAGAGATAACCTAACCATCTTAGAGCAGTCCTTTGTTCTATTCAAGGACAGATAATAATCTATGGGTAAAGATCAATATTATATACAAACATTGAGGACCTTGTATCTCCATGGGATCTTATCACCTTGGGTTCTATTTATAGCAGAAAGAAGTGCATTGAAGAGAGCTTTATGATAGTTATTGAAGAGAGCTTCATGATAGTCATTGAAGCAAATAATTATATTAAGCAGTTCCTGAGATATTAGTAATTTAGTATCTAATAACTTGGTAATTGCCAACTGATCTGCTGATAACTCAGTGAATACTAATTGCCTTGAGATGTTTTTGGTATTATTTGAAAGGTCTTCTTAAGGGCTTTCTGTGACCATTTAGATCATTGAAATCAGTTAAGTATTCCTGGAGTTATGGTCTAAATGAAGTTTGTGACATTACTACTATATTCACTACTATACTGCAAAGTGTCTTTCAACCCTCAATGCTATGAAGATGCTTGACAACTCATTACAAGGACTGCTACCACTCCAAAAATATCTCTTATACTGTATATATATCCTACCAATTGCCTTATATAGCTTCTAGTTGTGGTTCTTTAAAGGATTCCCTATGAAACATAATCTTAAAGAACTCAACAAAACCCAAAAAAGAGCTGCTCTCTAAATAACAGTGTTATGAGACAACTTCTAAGAGAAAAACTATTTCTTATGTATTCATCAACTTAATGAAAAACATCCAAGAATATAATATGGAAAAGATATAAATAGCATAGGAAGAATTATGTAAGATATAGATAGTTTTTAGTAAAGGTCATGTGATTGTGGGAGGTAAGCACACAGACCAACTAACATTTGTATAAGTAGCTGGTGAAATCCAATAGAAAACTTTATTAAGTTCTTTCTGAACAATTACCTTGGTTGAGCTCTAAGTCCTTACAACTGCATGCTAATAAACAGGTACATTCAGAACTTTGCCATCAGCAGGTATAGAAGCAATAGCAGGCCTTATCTCTATTCAACTACATCTTAAAAAACTTAATGGCCACTACTATCTCCAATATACATCTGTTCCCTCCAATTATGCCATAAATTCTCTCCTAGATCTACAGCATAGAAAAAACTTCCCTCCACACAGATTTGCTCTCCAAAACCTAATGGCTAAACAAAGAGCAAAACTCAAGAGCCCAGTCCTAGATATTAATAATTGTCTATCTAAAATTTCTGATTCCTTTTCTCCTTTTCATTCTATTTTCTCCCCTAGCTTGAGACTAGTCAATCATTTCTCTGATAGAATTTCTTTTCATTCTCCCTTATCATCTAGTAAAGATGACTTATATAAATACATCAATATCCTCAATGAAGCCTTTTGCCAATTACAAAACTCTCTACAATGCTACTGTCATTGTTGATAGTGGTATCAAGAAATCCAACATTGTAACTTCCATTGTACATATCTAGAAAGAAAACTGCATTGGTGAACAAATCAAAATTCAAACAATAAATGTTACATCTGTTGAAGCTAAACTTATAGCCATCTGCATTGGCTTCATACCTGCTATAAAAGACAAGAACAACCATAATATCGCTGTTATTACTGATTTCTTATCTGCAGCCAGAAAAGTCCTCAAGTCCCATATAAGCCTATTTTAAAAAATCATTGTCCCACTAGCAACAAAAATCAAGTTCTTCTTAAAGAAAGACAACTGTAATACTATCCACTTCTGGTACTACCCAAGCAAATTTGAATGGTCCAGACACAAACTTTTCATGACTCAGCCAAATAGCTAAGTTATTATTTATATTTATTTTCTTTTTCTTTTCATTTAATTAGAAAATCAATGAATGTATGAGAAGGAATGACTCAAAAGAGATGTATGAGACTTTATAAATAGAAGTAAATACAGAATGTATATAAGTAGTATACAGCAATCAAATGAGAACTCTATTGAGTTCTCCTTGTCAACTCAGACTAGAAGTAGTTCTAAGGTATCACAGTCTAAGTTCTTATACTAGAACTTAATTCTCTTATCAGTACTGCTTATCACAGAGCCCTGCCACTTCTTATTCTTTTATCTTCCTCAGTACTTGGATAACACAACTCAGGACCACTACAACATAGCTGGGCCCTAGGCTTAAGGGGACTTGATAGTCAGTTAGGGACTATTGGTGGAAGTGCAGTACCAAGCTTAGATATTGTGTCTGAGACCTGATTTTACAATCAAGTGGTGTTGTATAGTATACTTGTACTATTCTTAGTAAAAACCTTGTGCTGAAGTCCTATTGTGGACTGTACATACAGAGGAGTAACACTGCATCTTTAGAAAGGTATTTAAATTAGAGATCCTCTTCTTAGGATGATAGTATAACCATATTACTAGGGCAGTAGTAAGTAAGGCAGTAGGTGTCTAGCTGGGTGAAGATCTTGCACCCCAGTAAATGTAACAGTAGTAAGATCATTCCTTATTTGACTTCTCTGGAGATGTAGCATTATGTTTCTAGAGCAATATAACTCCCTCATAAGCAAAATACTCAACCAACAGCATGCTCTTGCCAAACTAAGAGCAGAAATAGAAGGTAGAGAAGGAAGGGTATATTGGAGGTGTAAAAAGTTCAGGCACCTGGCCTGTAACTGCAGGAATAAAAAGGGGAAGGAAAAAGAGAAATCAATTCCCCAAAATAAATTTGAAGTGATAGCAAGTAGGGTGATGCAATGTAGAGTAAGGGAAGAGGTAAAAGTGAGGAGGCAAGAGATGATAGAGAAAGTGAAATGTTTTAGATATTGGAGTGTCAGACATCTCAAATAGGAATGTTCAAATATTGAGGTTAAAAAGAAGAAGAGAAAAAAAGAAGAGATGACATATGTGGCCAGACTACAAAAGGCACAGCAGCAGGAGAGACCAGTATAAGAACTTAGACTATGATGTCTTAGAACTACTCCTAGTCTGAGTTGACAAGGAGAACTTAATAGAGTTCTTATTTGGTTGTCATACACTATTTATACACATTCTGTATTTACTTCTATTTATAAAGTCCCATGCATCTCTTTTGAGTCATTCTCTTTTGTATATCCATTGATTTTCTAATTAAAGAAAAATAAAAAGAAAAGAAATATAAATAATAACTTAGCCATTTGGCCATGTCATGACAGCCAGTACATTCTACACAGAAAAAGGCACAGAAGTACTGTGAAAAGTGAAATGCACCTCCAGAAGGTATACTCTTACTTGAGAGAGGATAGATAACAAGGAAAATGGTAGTGACATATGTGAACTATGGAGGGTGCAAAGGCAAGGGGGTATAGACCTATAAAAATCAAGGACAAGGATTTCTCCTTAAGAAGCAATTAAGAAACATGTGGTGCAGCTCATGCCAAGAAGTATGGAATTGAAGAGAAGAAGAAGCAAGAAGAGAAGAAATGATGAGAGTGGAATGTGTAAAGTATAAAAGAAGAGATACAATTATGAGAAAGGTGTTAGAACAGGAAAGAAGAGAGATCTTATGCCCAGAATGTAGGGTAGGAAGAAAAAGAGAGTGGTAGAACTGGAGAGTAATGGTGTGGCCTACAGAGGCAAAAGTACAGCAAAGTAGCATATGGACAGAGAGTCTGAAAGGTATAGCAAGAGAAAGAGATGAGCAGAGAGTCTTGAGGAGGATGTTTAAAATGTTGAAAGAGGTATAGCTAAACATTAGAGTAGAAAAGATAGATACACATGAAGGTGTAACTGTAAAGGTGCTCTTGGATAGTAGCACAACAGGAATGTTTATGGATAGAAAGATGACAGCTAAATATAGATTCAGGCTGTAGAAATTAGAAAGACCAGTAGTAGTAAGAAATATAGATGGTACAAATAATAGTATAGGAGCAATAACACACCAAGTGGAAGTAAACATATACTATAAAAATCACATAGAAAGAATGTGGATGAATATGTGTGACTTAGAAAAAATGGATGTTATATTAGGTATGCCATGGCTATAGGTCCATAACCCAGAAATTAATTGGGAAACAGAAAAGGTATAATGAGGAATACTAGACAAGGTTAGAAAGAAATTAGAGGAGATAAAAAAGAGAAAGAGTAAGGGAATAAAGAATAATAGAAACAATAAAGAAGAAGAAGGAGGAAATTGAGCAGAGAGACTTAGGAATAAAAGAGTGGACAGAAGAAGATAACAACAAAATGGAGAACATCTATAATCCCTACTACAAGTTGTAAAAATCCTTGGGACAAGAAATCTTAAGAGGGGATGGTGTCATGACATGACCAAATGGCTAAGTTATTATTTATATTTCTTTTCTTTTTCTTTTCATTTAATTAGGAAATCAACAAATGCATGAGAAGAAATAACTCAAAAGAGATGCATGAGACTTTATAAATAGAAGTAAATACAGAATGTATATAAGTAGTATACAGCAATCAAATGAAAACTCTATTGAGTTTTTCTTGTCAACTCAGACTAGGAGTAGTTCTAAGGTATCACAGTCTAAGTTCTTACAAAACTAGTCAAAAAACAAGTCAAAAAGGCTAACAACACTTTTATATATCCTAGCAAAAACTCTTTTTTATTCAACAAAAAAGAGAAATATAACAATATTCTCAAGGAATGGCAAGCTTCATTTCCAATGAACAGAAATAGAGAACAACTCTTTTTTGACTTTGAGAACAAAAAACAGCAAGTCATTAAATTTACATATACTAAAAGTAGATCATAGCTCTTCTCTATAGGGTTCTCTAGTTCAGTATGTACCAGATTTACCCACCTAACCACCAGCTATACTTCTGTTAGCAACTGACTCAGAAACCTTAAGCTAGGGTTTAACTCAAGGCAGTTCTTTAGGGTTAGAAGAGAACTCAATGGAATTTTCACTTAATTGCAGTCTACTATATATACAAGTATACTATTTGCCCTCATTTATACTACAAGCTATCTATCAGCTACTGGTTCAACTCCAGTTCATGTCCAATCTATTTATAGTACTTTGTCATAGTTGGAGTGGCTTATGACAATACCCCTTTCTTAAAGGTTTTTGTCCTGAGGACTTCATAGTTTGTTATATGGGTTGTGTAAATTACCCATTTCATCTTCTTTATCCTATTCTTTTATTCTATCTCCTTTAAATTCTTGCTCATTTTCTTCTTTCTCTTCTTTATCCTTTTCTTGGATTGTTTCTAATATTTCCCTTCCTTTTGCCCTTTCTGATCTCCATTGTTTCCAATTTCTTTCCAATCTCCCCCAATATTCTCTATTAAATTTTTTATTATCCCATCTATACAGTAGTTTTGCTGTATATCTTCCTGGTAATTCTCCTTTACAATCTTCTTTCAAGTTCCTTTTCTTTATTCTTCTGGCCTCTTCTCTGTATTCTCCCTCAAACCTATCTACCAACTCTTGTACATTCTCCAGATTTTCTCTTGGTTTCCAAGTGTCTTCTTCTATTGTATAACCCTTCCATTGTATCAGGTATCTATCTCTTTCTCTAAACTTTCTCTTATTTAATATTTTTTCTACCTCATATTTCTCTTTTCCTTCAATTATTACTAGTAAAGGTTATTTCTTTTTCTGACCTTTTACTTGATCTCTATACTTTTGTACTCTGCTGACACTTACTACTAAATGTATCTTAACACTACTTGGTAACTCCATTTCAATTGCATTTGTTGAAATTATTCTCTTGACTTTGTAAGGTCCTACAAATCGTTCTGTTAGTTTTTCCAATTATCTTTCCTGCATTTGATATTTGAGATCAGTAATACCTAGTCTTCTACTTTATACTCTTCTAGCTTACTTCTCTTTCTATCTGCATACTTCTGTATTTCCTTCTGACTTTTCCTTAATGTTGCTTTTGCCTTCTCATGCACTTTCTTTATTCTTGTTGTAAATTCTTCTGTCTTTTCAAACTTCCCCTTTTTCCTCATCTCAAATCCCATACATAGATCCTATTTGTTATTTACTTTGAATAGTAACACTCTTGTACTTGTCTGCACTTTGTTGTTATATGCAAACTCTGCTGTTGCTAGCTAGTTAGGTCATTGCTCTTGCCTGTGATCAATGAACATCCTCAAGTATTGTTCTAAGTCTTAATTTATTTTTTCAGTCTACCTATCTATCTATGAATGATAGGCTATTAACAACTTTATATTAATCTCCAACATATTGTTTAGCTCCTTCATCATCTCTGCTGCAAACTATGCTCCTCTATCTATAATAATACTCTCTGGTAGACCATGTAGCTTCTAGACATTATTCTGGAACAATCTTGCTACTCTCTCTACCAAAGTCTTTTTTATAGTAGATACAAAGTGTGCCATTTTTGTCAACCTATCGTATACTACCAGTATACTATCGTATTCCTGTGCTAACAGTAACTTTGTGATGAAATATGCTGTGATATAGGTCCAGGGTTTCTCTAGTACTGTATTTGGCATTAATTTCTCTGCTGGTGCCTCAGTACAATTTTTGTTTCTTTGACAGATATTGTATTCCTCTATGTACTTCTTGACTTTCTTTGTCACCTCTGGCTACCAGAAGTTTCTAGTAACTAACTCTGTCATCTTCTACTGCCTTCTATGTTCTCCTACTAGTATATCATGGTATAGCTAGATTATCTCTACTCTTAGTTTCTTGTCCTTTGGAACATACATCTTTCTATTTCTTAATATCAGTCCATCTTTCTCTTGCCATTCCTCATCTCTCAACATCTTTACTCTTGCTTACTTCATTTCTTCTATTGCTTTTATTACTTTGTCATCTTTTGCATTTGACTTTTTAATTTTCTCCAATAAATCTACTCTCTCTATTACAATTTCTGCTACTTGTGTTGCTCTAATTTCCAGCCACTCCTTTTTTACCAATACTTTATCCTTGTTATCTCTCTCTACCCCTATTTGCTAGTCTAAACACCTACTGAGGCTATCAGTCTTTTCCATGCTGCTATCTGGCATATATTTGAGAGTAGAGTCAAATCTAAATAGATACAAGGCCTATCTCACTTGTCTGTAGTTCAGTTTCTGATTACTCATAAAGTATTCTAGATTTTTGTAGTTGCTCCAAATCTCAAATTTGTTTTGTGCTTCTTCTAGCAAGTGCCTCTATTCTTCTAAGCATCTGATAATTACTAACATCTTTTAGTCATGAATTTTATAATTCCTCTTAACTTTATTCAATAACTTTGAGATAAAGGCTACTGGTCTCCACTTGTTGTCTTTATACCTCATCAACAACACTTCTATTGCATACTCTAATGTATCTACTTCTACTCTCATCTTCTTGTCTAGATCCAGTGCCACTAACACTGGTTGTATTGTGAATACCTGTTTCAACTCCTCAAATGCTTTCTCCTGCTCTCTTCCCCAATTCCACTTTTTATCCTTCCTGACCAGTCTATGTAGTGGTTTTGCTATCTTGGCAAAGTCTTTTACAAATTGCCTGTAGTAATTTGCTAATCCCAAGAACTTTTGCATATTTTTAACCATCTTAGACCTTGGCCATTCTAGAACTCCTAATACTTTCTCTTCTTGTATCTTTATGCCATCTGCCCCCATCACTAGTCCTAGAAAGTCAATCTTTTTAACTTTCCACATATATTTCTCAGGTTTTAGATATAGATTGTTTGCTTCTATCCTTCTTAGGATTTCCTCTACTATTTTATCATGCTTCTTTTTATCCTCTGTTCCTACTAACATATCATCCATGAATGCCACTACATCTCCTGTGTCTATTAGATCTCTTAATATGTCATTCATCATTGCCTGGAATGTTATCAGTGAATTTATAAGACCAAAAAACATTACAGTGAATTCATATACCCCAAAATGTGTTGTGAACATAGCCTTCTACTTATTTCCCTCTTTTATTCATACATTGTTGTATCCCCATTGTAAATCTATCTTTGTAAACACCTTTCTTATGTCCATGGTGTCAATCAAGTCTGAAATCAAAGGCAAAGGGTAATTGTTCTTAACTATTTCTTTATTAAGATATCTATAGTCTTATACTATTCTTTTCTTTCTATCCTTTTTTTCTACAAAGAAGACTAGTGAAGTCTGAGATGACTTTAAGGGTCAAATATACCCCTTCCTCAACTGTTCCTCTATAAATTCTTTAACCTCCCTTTTTTTTTTCTTGACATCAAATATGTTCTTCCTTTCCTTGGCACAAAATCTTTTCTTAAATTTATTGCATAGTCCCAAGGTTTTTTGACTGGTATTCTTTCAGATTCTGCCTTCTCAAAAACTTTAAGCCACTTGTGGAATTTCTGTGGCACCATCTTTCTTATTTTCTCTTTGTCTAGCTCTACCTCATTGTCAAACTTTTCTTCTATTGTTCCTTTCCACTCATTTCTATTTGCTTGCTCTACTGCTCTGATTCTCTTTCCAATTTTCTTTCTTCATTTAACATTCTTCTTTATTACTGTATTTCTTCCACAAATAGATAGACATCTCATTATCTTCACCTCCTTTGTTTCTCAACTTATCTCAGAGTTATATATCTGCAACCATGGTACTCCTAGTATCACATCTGTCTTTCCCAAGTTGCACACATTTATTCTTATCCTCTTTACATGATTTTTGTAGTATACATTTACTTCCACTTGGTATGTGATGGCCTCTACACTATTATTTGTACTATCTACATTTTTGACCATCACTAGTCTGTCTAACTTCTGCAACCTAAATCTATGTTTTGCTGCCATTTTTCTGTTTATAAACATTCCTGTTACACTACTATCCAAGAGTACTTTTACTGTTACTCCTTTATATGTATACACTTTCTCTACTCCAATGTTCAGCCATACTTCTCTCAACATTTTGAATGTTCCCCTAACATTCCTTTACTTATCCTCCTTCTTTGCTGTACTTCTTGGAACCTTTGTCCATGTACTACTCTACTGTACTTTTCCTTCTATAGGGCATGCTACTACTCTCCAGTTCTACTACAGTTTTTTTTTTCTTGTCCTATATTCTAGACACAAGATCTCTCTCCTTTTTTGTTCTAATACTCCTTCTTCTATAGCATCTTTTCTTCTACATTCTACACACTGTACTCTTATCATTTTTCCTCTCTTTGCTTCCTTCTCTCTCCAATTTCATACTTTCTGGCAAAAGTCACACCATATATTTCTTAATTGTCTTTCAAAGAAAAAGCTCTACCTTTGATTTTTATGGGTCTATACTCCTCTGCTGTTACATCTTCTACAATCTATATAGGTTGCTACTACCTCCTCTATAACCTATCCTCTATCAAGAAAAAAAGTGCCTTCCGAAGGCATGCTCTATTCATTACAGTACTCCTGTGCCTTTTTCTATGTAAAATATGCTGGCTTTTGCTATGCCTTTTGTAGTCTAGCTACATGTGCTATCTCTTCCTCTCTTTGCATCTCCTTCTCTCTTTGCATCTCCTTCTCTACTACTGCCATTGGACAGTTCTATTTGAAGTATTCTACCTCCCAATATCTAAAATATCATAGCTCCTCCTTCTCCTGTCTTTTCACTTTTACTTTTTCCCTTATACCATATCTTATTACTCTACCTGCCAATACCTCAAACTTATTATGGGGAATAGGCCTTCCTTTTTCTACCTTTCTCTATTTCCTGCAGTTATAGGCCAGGTACCTAAACCCTTTACAACCAAAACACTTCCTTTCTTCTCTTTCCTCTAGTTCTGCTCTTAATTTGGCAAGGGTCCACTATTGATTGAGTATGTCACTTGTAAGTTGGTTATATTATTCAAGAGACATGGTGTTATGCCCCTTGAAGTAGAATAGGATTTTTTTTTGGGTCTCACTAATTACAACTATGTCTGTTAGGGCACAAGATCTTTACCTAACCAGACTCCTACTGCCATACTGACTACTGCTCTAATCAAATAGTAAACGATCACCTCAAGAAGAGGATCTCTACTCTAACAGCACCTTTCTAAGGGATCAATACTATTTCTCTGCATATATAGATAACAATATACCCCCAGTATAAGATTTCTACTAATCAAAAAGGTATAGGTAATTTACTAAGCAATACTACCCAATTGCTAAATCAGGTCTTGAACACAATATCTGGGTTTAGTACCAAGTCTCCACTGGCAGTCCCTAACTGACTACCAAGTTCTCTTTACAGCTAGGGCCTGCTATCCAAAAAGACCAGTGATCAAGCTAATTACCAATTGAGAACAATAAAAGAGTAAAGTTTAGGTAGGGTTTGAAGCAAACAGTGTCTGGAGTATAGTATTGAGTTCTTCTCTCAGCAACTAACTCAGAAACCTTAAGCTAGGGTTTAACTCAAGGCAGTTCTTCAGGGTTAGAAGAGAACTCAATGGGGTTCTCACTTAATTGCAGTCTACTATATATACAGGTATACTATTTGTTCTTATTTATACTATAAGCTGTCCATCAGCTGGTTCAACTCCAGTTTATGTCCAATCTATTTATAGTACTTTGTCATAGCCAGAGTGGCTTATGACACTTTGTGTATTCAAGAGATGATTGAGATGTATTTAACATGACTGAGATCGAATAGAGTATAGGGTTAAATTAACTTTCATTGTTAAAGGACAGCAAACTGCCTCTGTTGATTACAACAGAGTTAGAGAGAAGATGAAAGTGGTTAGGAAGGTTAGGGGGAGAGTAGCTGAACTCAAAATCTATTATATTCACTAGATCTCTTATAGGCACTACTATCAAAATAGTAGTAACAAAGAGAAAAGCAATATTGTATCTTAATAGTAATGGATTGTGCTAACTTGCCAAAAAAATAAATATCAGATTTACATATTTTTGTCATATTATCATCAAGTTCAAAGACTATTATTGACTGATAAATTTTTCTAGTCTTTTATTAGATTCTTGATTGCCAGATTCAGTTTGTAAAAAAACAAGTCTATTTGAAACAGCATTTACAGGTAATTGTAGAATGCCAGAGAATTCAGCCATTAAAGTTTGATTGTAGCATTGTCTGATTAAACTCTGATATCAGTATTAATCTACTATATATACGAGAAGAATATAGAATGATACAAAAAGGATATAGAATGATAGGGCTTGGTAATTGCTTAGTCAAATTTAGCTAATCATTCCCACAGCCTCTCTTTCCACTCAAAAACTCCACAAAATTCAAATAAATTCATTAAAAATTAAAGGAAAATTATATTCTACTTTTTCTTTTTTTCTCTAAATTTAGACAACAAAATTCAATCATAAATACCCTTCTCTTCTCATATTCAACCTATATTAGATACATGGAAGGAAAACAAATATATACAAATAGACAGTAATGGTACCAGCTCATTGACTTTTCTGTCTTTGATCACTATTCTCTGTCTCCTCTCTTTGCTCTTTTATCTCTTTACTCTTTCTATACCTTGACTGGATATTGGGCTCTAGGTGTAAAAGAGACAGTACTCTGCAACTGTGGTATAGAGTGTAGTTGGTATGACTAAGCTCAGGTCTACTCTCTTAGACAAACTGTTTTCTTGAGTGGTGCTATAATAGTATACCTGTATACCTTTCTATTAGTAACCTGGTACTTGGAGTCCATTTTAATTCTTATATACAAGGGAATAACAGCTGCTCTTTAAGAGAGTTGTTTAGAGTAGGGATTTTCTTCTTAGAAGTAATAGTATATCTTTATTCTTAGAGTAGTTGTAAGTTAGACAGTAAGACAAACTATGAGAAATAGATTCTGTTGAAGAAAAATGTCAAGCTAGAAGAGCTGAGGAGCAAGTACAGTAGCATATAGTTGTTCCAGAGAATTATCACCTACCTGCTTTGCTCTAAAATGTTCCTCTAGTTCCTGTTTGGAATAGAGAAAGAAATAGAGAGAAAAGAAGATTCCATATGACTCTTGTACATGTTCTACAGAATCTTGATAATGCTATACTTGATTTGTACAGATGTCAACTTGCTAAACAACATCAACTTCTTGATTATTTGCAAATTACAAGAGTAGAGGTAAAAAAACAAAAAGAGATGGAAGAGAGACAAATGCAGCAACAGAGAATAGTACAATAGTTGAAAGTATTACAAGCAGAAAAAAGAGTTTATATAGTTTAAATCAACCAAATAATAGAGGAATGAGAATGCAGATGCTCTTGATTATAAAGAGCAGTAGAATAAATATAGTAATAGAGACCCAAATATAGATAGAAATATGCAGGAAAATATTCCAAAAGTTGTAAGTAACAGATTTCACTGATTGTTGATAAATGAATTCTAACCAGATATTACAGGATGTTAGGGAGATAAATATTCAAGAGGTTGATATAAAAGATAATATAATTCAGGTATGTTAATTTTTGCATAACAAAATTCTATATACTTATAAATTATCAGGATCAAGAAGCTGTTGTTGTAGATGATATCATACTACCTGTTCCTTATCCTATACCTTATTTATCTGCTGGACAGCCATTCTTGAAAACTGATATACAGTATAACAACTTAGGCATACTAACTATTATCTGCCCTTACTGTCATGCTTTTCACTTTGACTGTGAGAAGCTTAAATCCTTATGGGTTAATTATCCCAAATTTGGCATGTATTGTCTACAAGGACAGATCCAACTACCTTCTATCCAACCACTTACTGGAATCCTCCACAACTACTTGACTAGAGATAATTATTCCTCAAGGGAATTTTGTAATAATATACAATAGTATAATATAGCATTTGTTATGACTTCAGTAGGAGTCAAAATTGACAACTCAGTTACTAGGTAGTCTAGCCCCTACTGTTTCAAAATCTAGAAAGAGCTTCATTATCTCACTGGTGCTCTCCTTTCTCATACAGATCAGACTCCAATATATATGCAAATCCATATTCTTGATACAGCAGAGTAGCTCAATGTCAGGAGAGCCAACAACAAGATCTGAATCCTATAGTAATAGACAATATTTAGACAATGCTTCTGGATAGCCATCCATATATTGGCCAGTATTGTTATATATATAAGCTTATCAAGGACAAACCAGTAGATGAGTAGCAGGAGGTCAGAATTAGATTGCATGTAGATCTACAGCATAATCAGCGAACTTATAATCTGCCTA
>Ga0153937_1000069_pt1 | contig 40062 bp, 33 predicted proteins | sample TSNY021MetaG_FD_104680 | JGI IMG/M metagenome (GOLD analysis project Ga0153937, IMG submission 104680) | Attine ant fungus gardens microbial communities from New York, USA - TSNY021 MetaG | ecosystem: Host-associated > Fungi > Mycelium > Unclassified | place: USA: New York, Robert Murphy County... | reverse complement strand
TTAGGCTTTAAGGTTGTAGATTAAAAAACCAGACTTTGGAGAAGATGCTGGCCGGGTGCCCGCTTTTGGGGAGCACTGTGGCCTCCGTCACATGGTATCCCTTTTTAATGACGTTCTTTGTCTTCGTGCTCTCAGAGCCGTCGCGGACATTGCAGAGGACCTTGAATCTGTAGGTGCAGGGCTTCACCACATCGGAGTCGTCAATATGCACCACCGGCGATTTAGGGGCTTGCTTGCGGATCAAGGAAAGGTAGGAGTGCAGGGCATGCGTTGGGATGCCCTTGCTGAGATGGCACGATAGGCGGTCGACAATGTTGATCTTTTTTGAGTCCTCATGGAGCTTGCCAGCGACGTCAGTAAGCAGACAGCTGCCAGAGGCAAGCAGGCCATAAGTGATGTCGGCAGCAAACTTCCGCTCAGGCTTGGGAAGCTCTGCAGAGATTTTATTTGTGAAATTTAAAATTTCTCTAAAAGTTGTGGATAAGATACGAACACAAAAGTAAGGTTGTGGATAAAACTGGATAAAACCACGGAAACTCAAGTATATTAACTCTAGATTATTTTCCATAATTATGCTAAACTATAAGAATTCATACAATTAGCGAAACATATAACAATAAACACACACGCCTTTTCCACTCGCATGACTCTGAATTAGAACTTATAACTGTTTAATCAAAAGCTCCGCCAAACCGATTCTATCTTGCGGTCGTTTTGCTAGGAAGATTTCCACCGATTAGATGAACAGCAATAGTATGAGGTAAGGTTCAATATGATTACACGTCCACTAGAAAAAGAGACAAATGAAATGTACAAGAATTTCTTTCGCTTAGCTGCCATTATCGTATTTCAAAATATGATAACCTTCAGTGTAAATGTCGCTGATAATATCATGCTCGGCAGTTACAACCAGATCGCCTTATCAGCAGCCGCTTCGGTCAACCAGATCCAGTTTTTATTCCAGCAGATTTCATTCGGTCTGGGTGAAGGACTAGTAACCCTAGCTGCACAGTACTGGGGCAAGAAGGAGGTTAAGCCGATCTATCAGCTTACTAAGATCGCATTGATCATCGGATTATCCGCAGGCATCTTACTAACTGCCTTGACCAGTCTGTTCCCAATCGCAGTGCTAAAGATCTTCACCACTGACCCAGAAATCATCAATTCAGGCACCCAGTACTTAGCGATCATGCGGCTTACATATATTCCCTTTATCATCACCAATATTCTTTTAGCTGCCCTACGCAGCATGGAAAAGGTTAAAATAGGCTTCTACATTTCCTGCGTTTCACTTATCGTTAATATAACAATGAACTATATCTTTATCTTCGGAAAACTGGGTGCGCCAGCTCTAGGTGTCACCGGTGCCGCGATCGGTACGTTGACTGCGCGGATTATCGAGCTGTTGCTGGTCATTATATATATTAAGTCTAGATTTCCGGACTTATTTCGTTTGCTGACCTATAAGATAAAGAACTCCCTGCTGGTAACTTACATCAAATCAAGTGCGCCAATTGTCCTGACCCAAGCCCTATTTGGATTATCGGTAAGCTTACAGACAGCAATTCTCGGTCACTTATCCTCTGATGCAATCGCCGCCAACAGTGCCGCCACAACAATATTTCAATATTTAAAGCTGATTGCCATCGGCTCTTCCTCTGCGACTGTTGTTACAATCGGCAAAACAGTCGGCAGTGGTAAGGTCGAAAGAATCAACCAGTATAAACGCTCACTGCAATGGATCTATTTATTGATCGGGCTGACCATCTGCCTGCTGCTTAATTTGATCAAGGCACCGCTAATTGGCCTATATTCATTGACACCGGCGGCAGAAGAGCTGACGTATCAGATCATTACGCTCCTTAGTATCACCGCAATCGGCACCGCCTATCAGATGCCGGTAAATACTGGGATCATCCGTGGCAGCGGTGATACCAGTTTTGCCCTGAAGCTGGATTTGATCAGCATCTGGGTGATCATGTATCCCATCTCATTGCTGGCAGCATTTGTTTGGAAGCTGCCGGTAATCGCAGTTGTCGGATGCTTAAACTCCGATCAGGTATTCAAATGCCTGCCAGCATTTATAAAGGTTAATAAGTTCTTGCGAATCCATACGTTAAATAACGAGTTGTAAAATATGCATATAAATCTCTTTAGATACCAGAAAATAAAAGATGCCCGAGGTGATTCTACAATCACCTCGAGCTATAGTTGCTACATATAATCAGACACCTTGTTTACAACTTCACTATAAACTTTAAATTTTATATTCGTTTGCAAGGTTATAATAAACACTTCAACTGAATTGTTTACTTAATCCACTATAACAATATTTTCTCATCTCGGTTTATTTGTCTTAATCGAATTAATCCCCTGCACTTGGCCACAAGAGAAATCCTTCAATATCTTCTTTTGTTCCTTCTGCGCCTAATACATTTCCAACAATAGTCCTCTCTGAATAATTGCATTTTTTTACCATTCTCAGACTATTACTCAAAGTGTGAACTCTAAAGAGCACTTCTCAATCTTCTTAATAGCCGCCGCCTCATATTCTTTGGCTTGATAGATTATCTTCACTAGTGCCTTTCTTGTTTCGGAGTTCAAAAACTTTTCAATCATTTGTCTGTCAAGGTTTGCACCGCCTCTAATTTCTGTCATTTTCTGACCACAGCTAGATATTTGCTCAAAAAGCTTAGCCGTCTCGTTGCATAGGGGAGCCATTCTTTTATCTTCGTTCGCTACTTCTTTGAAGAATTCACTTGCCCAGTAACGCCCCTCGCCGATCATTGTTTCCGCATCTCCTTGACAGAATATGCTTTCTAGAAGGATAGGCGTAATGGAGCCACTAGAAAAGAAATCATCATCTTGCAGCGATTTCGCCCAACCCTCATAAGCATTAAGTCCTGCTAAATACTCGCCGGTTGCTGACATCGTAAGGATCCGATAAGCATTTTCAATGATATCTTCTGTACGCCGCAGCGGACAAAAGGGCTGCCCTAAAATAAATAAATGTGTTGAAAAAGGATTATCCCACCATGCGCTTGTAGAAAAATAGCCGTTATCTAAAAATGCAACGTCTTTTGTAAATTCAGGGTTGTCCTGAAAATAGCTCCAGCCATACAGCATCTCTCCTTTATGATTATATCCGGTAATTATACATGCCTCCGGTGGTCCAACAATGCCCAGTCCAATGACAGGGATCCCGTTGTCCAGTGAATTAACAATTCTATTTATAAATTCCTCTTTTGTTGAATCTTCCCGGGCAAGTATCGAATAATCAATTCCTACAGCATTGAAAGAATTAATATATGCTTCATATGGATTTTCAGAATTCATATTTCTTAAGTCTACATTTGCAGCGTCCCATTTTGCATCATTCCATCTTAACCGAAACGCCGCTCCACATGCGGCCATGATATAAGCATAATGATGTCTGTATTTATGTCCGATATACTTAAGGGTGCTTTCTAAACAGGCGGCAAAGGGCACACATTTTCCACTTGAATACTCAACTTTAGGAACACCAAATAAAATATTTCCATCACCTGCCAGATCAGCTATTCTTTCGCTACTGAAGAGATTTATGTCCTTTGACAGAACGGGGGCATACATGCCAACGGCAATCAATGTGGTCTTGACAGTGATGTTCGATTTTCTGAAATTATTAGGTGTTTGACCGGTGTGCCTTTTGAATACCCTGGTAAAGGTATCATACGCTGCAAATCCATAATCCATCGCAATATCGGTTATATCCTTATTTGAATGAACTATTTCAAAAGCTGCATTTGCTATTTTTCTGGAATTAACATAACGAGCTAATGTTACATGTGAGTATTCGGGAAATAGCTGTCTGATATATCGATAGGATGTTCCAGTTGATTTTTCTAAATCCTCATACTCTATCTTCTCTTTGACATGCGCCTCAATATATTGAACGATTGCGCTTATGAGTATCATATTGTCCATCGTTATATCCTCCTTTTTCGAACTTAGTCAGTAGAAAATATTATACTGACTAAGTATATGATAAACCAAATAGAAGGATCCTGCTCGACGATTTTGGCGTAGTTATTTTTTCTGTTTTCACAATCGGTAAAATCGATTTTCCTGAATCTTCCCTTTCAAGCACAGTTGATAGTCGGATGCCCCTTAAAGGTAAACCCAACATAATTTAGCAAAAGAATTTTATATCATCTCCATTCACCACATATGAGAAATGATATCTCTTCATCTGAATAATTTACTCTTTGAATCCATACATATGTCGGTAGAACACATCTTGCAGTTTTGAATCCTGTTTCAATAGGCTTTTCAAAATGCACTTCTACTTTTTCCATTCCATCTTCTTTTAATATTTGTGTACACGGCGATCTTTTTCATATGAATCCTCATTTTTAAAAATCTTTGATTTTAACAAGGGCAATATCATCCCCCCGACACTATTGCCTATCGTCATAATTAATAAGTATCCTACTGTCTTTAACGACCACGCTCCGGCAATAGTAAAGAAATACATATTTGCGATGCAGTGTTCGAACCCACATAGAATGAAGACTGCCACGCACAAAAATAGAATAACAAATGTTTTTCTTTCTTTGTAGCCATCAACTGCAACATACATAATCATACCGCAAAAAGTGGCTAGGATAAATGTGCTCACCATCTCATCTGAAAGTTTGACTGCACATATTTCTCTCGCAACTTCTGCAATACCGCTGATTCTCGTTTGTCGAATCGCCAGTCCCGAAAGAATCGTTCCAATTAAATTACCAATCCAGACAATACTTAATCTAAGCAAATACTTACGTTTATTCTCCTGCACAACCAAGTATCCTACCTGTCCGGTAAACAGAGCAAATCCATTTATTACAATCGTACATAAGCCAAAGGTAAACAAAAGCGACCCAATCACCCTGTCTGCAACCGAGAGGAGGACTGTTCCACCAATTGAAATGGCAATCCCTGCACAAATAGACGATAAAAACAAATTAAACTCTTCTTTCATTGAACCCCGCAATACTGTACTCACTTTATACCGCCTTTCGACATTTTACCTGCATACGCAAATAAAATGTTTATCTAACTCGGTCCGCCACTTAATTGTTTTCTGTGACCTTCCCGGCATTGTTCATTATATCACCATTCGCAGAAACAATAAACCTGTTTTGACTTAATAACAATCCCAGGCATCATCATTAGAGCTACATCTGGTAATTTGTGGGAATTGTCAAAAAACAAAGAAGAAAGCACCGCTTTGTGATATGATATATTTTGCGAAAAAATCAAAACAAAGGATGTGCTTCAATGTCTAAAACTACTAACCTTCTTAAACCCCAGCAGCTTTTATCCAGAACTGGGATAAATAACCTATTATTTCAAGCAGTTGAAAATAACCTTGTTACCTTTACAGCCGGAGCCGGATGTGGAAAAACACAAGCAGTATCAATGTTTTTAAGTCAACACCATTACCGTGTTGCTTGGTTTCAACTGTCTAAATTGGATAACTTCCCCACCAGATTTTGGAAAGGATTCATTGATTCATTATCATCACAAGATAAGAAATATACCAAATACTTTGAGGATCTCAGGCTTCCTAATTCATTAGCGGAATTTGACCGGTTTATACATATTTTTGCAAAAGAAATTTACAGTGGAAAACGACTTATTTTGGTTTTTGACGACTTTCACCTTATTCAAAATGAATCCATTCATGAATTTTTTGAAAATCTTATTTCAGCAAATATCGAAAACTTATGCATGATCCTAATATCCCGGACAACCATAAGCTTAACAAATGGTCTATGCAATCATTTTGCAGAGGATGATTTACGTTTTTCATCATCTGAGACGAAACAATATTTAGAAATGCAAGCAATTTCTCTGACAGCTTTAGAAATCGAAAAAATCCAAGCCTATACAGGAGGCTGGCCGTTAGCAATCAATCTAATATGTCTAAATTTTAAAAAGCATAGCAACACATATATTGACCCCCTCATCAGCACAAAACCAATTCTGTTTCAAATGATCGAAAAGGAGATTTTCACTGGTTACTCACCTCAATGGCAGGAGCTTTTTATCAAGCTATCTTTACTAGATGAAACTCCAGCAGACCTTATGCATGAGCTTTCATGCGATACGATCGAAACAATGATGAGCATTATCAAAAACAACATGTTTATTCAATACAATCCGCACACCTGCAAATATTATTTTCACCATTTATTTCTTGATTTTTTGCAAGAAAAGCAAATTTATCTTAACCGTAAGAGTATCGATGAAGTATATTTAACCGCAGCCAGATGGTATGAAAAAAACGGTTCAGAAATGGATGCATTGACTTATTATGAAAAATGCAAGTTCTATGATGAAATTTGGAATATCATATTTCATATGCCTCCTGACCGTTTTCCGAAAGAGAAAGCCACACGCTTAATCAGTCTTCTGAACGGTTTTCCAAAAGAATTAATTAAAAAGCATCCTATGACACGGGTTGTCCGTGCTGCCCTCATGCTAAACAATCTTGAGCTGGAAGCCGCAGCAAATGATTTACTGGCCTTGGAAGAAGAATTAACGGCGCAGCCTGAAACTGCCAAAACCAAGGCTTTGATTGGAGAAGCTTACATAATATTAGCATTTATCAGGCAAACACAAAAAAATTACAACTATATACATTATTATAAAATGGCAGATGCCTTATTACCTGATGGCAGTTCCAGAAATTACAGCAATATTAAACTGATTGACAGCAACAACTCTCTCAATCCAAATAGCCTTGAAAAAAAGGAAATCAAAAAAAACCTAAAAGCTATTAACGATGCTATTCCTTATGCATCAAGAGTGACCCACGGTTTAGGATTTGGTGTTGAATATCTGGCGACAGCTGAATTGGCTTACTATAAAGGCAATTTAAAAAAGGCGCTCACCTTCGTATATGAAGCTCTTTACCGGGCTCAGGAAAAGAAGCAAAAAGATATTATCTGTAATGCATTGTACTTATTGATGAAAATAACATTAGCCCAGGGAGAATATAATAGAACTATCGACTATATGACGCAGCTTAAAGAGTACGCCAAAAGTTCCACGGAATTTTTAAGTATACTAGATATTGCAGAAAGCTGGTTTTATTTAAAAATCGGAAAAAGCGATAAAATTGCGAGATGGATTTTAAATGATGCTTTAAATGAGCAAATACATCCTCCCATCAGTATCGGAAGAGACAGACTTATTAGAGCTAACTATTTTTTACAAGAGGAAAAATATGATGAACTTTTTGCTTTTTCAAGAGAACTTGATAGGTTATATCAAGAAAAGGGATTATGGTTAGATTTATTGTTTCTTAGAGTTTTTAATGCTATATCACTTTGTAATACAGGAAATATCCATCAATGTATTGATATGCTTCAATCTATGCACGATATGATCAATGAAAACCGTTTTATCATTCAATTTGTAGAAATGGGACAACATATGTGTACGATGATCGACAACATCAAGCGGATCGGTAATCATAACCTCCCTGAAGACTGGCTGGATTCTATTTACTCCAAGTCTTCTACTTATGCTAAACGTCAATCTTTTTATAAAATAAAATATAATGCTGAAAACCCAACTGAAAATACGACTTTTATTCAACTTACAAGACGTGAAAAAGAAATTCTGAAAAATCTTTGCCAAGGGCTTACCAGAGACGAAATCGCATCGAGCCTTATGATTTCTATTAACACTGTCAAAAGCACATTACAAAACACTTATAATAAGCTTGGTGCAGTCAACAGTGCGGATGCAGTAAGAATTGCAGTACATATGAATATTATTTAAAAATACGACCACCTGCTAATTTGTATATAGCAGGTGGTTTGTTTGCCAGCGTCATCATTGGATCGATATTATCATGAAATTCAGCCACTTTTCATTCCGTTCATATTGCTTTTTAACGTATCATCAAGAGCGGCTATTTCCGCTGCAACTCGCTTCAAATTATGAAGCACTAGATGACCCGCCGCTTCTGTATGTTGTTTCCATGTTTCATATTTTTCTTTTTCTGCTCTTTGCTTCTGACGTATCTTTAAGTTTTCAAATTCAGCATTTATTTTGGCTTGCTCCATGATCAGCCTAGCATTGGTGTTCGCCTTTTGTATGCATTCATCGGCTATCTCTTTATTAGTCTTTTGGTCTAATTGCTGCTGCAAGCTTTCAATCTGTGATCTCAAATCCTTTTCTCGTTCTGCGCTTTCTTCACAATAGCTTTGGAACATATTTTGCATATCTGTCAATTTGTGATATACGTCTTTCCGATTAAAGCCAAAGAATGATCTCTTAATCTTGACTTGTTCAATATATTTAATGATTTCTTCCATTATCCCACTCATCTACCCTTCACCTTAAACCCCTATTTACCATATTCGCAATAGACTCCAGTTTTTTATCTTGCTCCCTAATTAATTCCCTAAAATCGTCAAAACCGTCCTCAAGTAAGCTTTCTTTATTTTCATGATACTTGAAAGCTTCCATATAGTCATCATTGCTTGCCTCATAATCCTGGAAGTGGATTAGATTCAGCACACTTTTTTCAAGCTCGACTAATGCACTTTTTATCTTGCTAATACCTTCAAGCATCTTCGTGGCAGCTTCCTCAGCTGATTCATATTGCATATTATTCATTTCTTATTCTCACTTTCTTAATTGCTGAATTCATCAATTATTTGCAGTATTTTTCTTTCCTTTTTGGTCATCACCATAATAATCGCTTTCGCTTCATTTATAGATTGATAGACCGTATTGAAAAGATTCCAGAATGCCATATTCATATATCTGCTATCTATGGAATAAAAACAAACTGCCTCCAATAATTTTCTGGCCTCTTCTATTTTATTGTCTCCGATGGCATATTCTGCCTTGACCATGAACCTTATCGTTGCCGCCCTGTTGATGTACAGCTCATGATCAATAACAATCGCTAATTCTTCATCTGTCTGGCGAGCAAAAAAATCAAATAGAGAGACATTCTTACTTCGCTTAAGCATTGGTCCAAAAAGTGGATCCATATCAAAAATACTGCACAATCGCTTTTCTTTCTCGTGAACCTGCTCATCCTCGTATTCCGCATAATTATACGTATCCTCAGGTTCTGTAAAATCATCAACTGAATCAAGATTTTCCAAAAAAGTATTCATTTCATCATTTTCGGATATTTCAAATAAAAGTGGTTGTTGACTAAAGCCATCAAAATCAAAACGAATCTGACTGTCACTATATTGTGCTCCATGCTGTTCATCTGTAGTTTCGTTCTTTTGTTCCCTCATCTCCAAATCCTTGATTCTTTTCATTACTTTTTCCCGTTCTACACTTGCGATATCTGTTTTCTTATTCACTGCCACCGACTCCGCCCCCTGTTCATTTAACACATTAATCACCTTCTCATTATTAACTTATTTCATATATGCCTCAAAAGTCTCGGAAACAGCAAATGGATCTTCGCTGATTGATTTCTCCTGGGGATTTCCATATTCTCCTACCACAGCAGCTTCATAAACGTTAAACTTTCTGCCAAACACTTGATAGCTTAAAGCTGAATAGTCCGTTAAACCAGGCGTCTCTGATTTCAGCTCGCAATACTATTGAACCCATCAAAAACACATCACCAAATCCAAAAGCTTCCTTCCTATATAGGAGTCTTGCCAGAAAATATATTTCCAGATAAGCAATAAACCCGATTATTGCGCCAAGAAGATGCTCCTTTACAGATGCATCTGTCAAGAAAAGGTAGACTACCATAAACAGTGAAAAAGCAAGCAGTACAGTTTCTTAAGCTTAGCTGACTAATAATGGGTACTAAATCAGAAGCTTCCCAGAATAATACCATAAATCAGAATAATTACTCCCAACAACACAACTTTAATATGCCTCCATAGTCACATAATCTATAGTTTTTATGATAACAATTCCATTCAGGGGGAACAACACCCAAAAGTATGGTTTTTAAAATGGACTTGCAATCAAACACATATTCTGGTAATATGGAACCAGAATATATGTTCCTCAACTATATTAAGGAGGGCTTTTGACCGATGAAGAATAAAGACATTGACGGCGGGAATATTTTTGACTGGGGTAGAGCTTCAAAGGAATATGCACAGTTCAGAGATATATATCCAGACGAGTTTTACCAGCGCATCATTAATTTAGGGCTGTGCATTGAAGGACAAAGAGTATTGGATTTGGGAACTGGCACCGGCGTTTTGCCTCGAAATCTGTACCGGTTTGGAGCTGAATTTATCGGAGCAGATATTTCTGATAATCAAATAAGAGAAGCGAAAAGGCTGTCATTGGCAGCTGGAATGGATATTGAATATGTCGTGGCTTCCGCTGAAACTATTGATTTTCCCCCAAGCGATTTCGATGTGATTACTGCATGCCAGTGTTTTATTTACTTTGATCAGGCGATCGCCTTGCCTAAAATACATGCTTTACTCAATGAGGAGGGGCATTTTTGCGTGCTATGGGCAGCATGGCTGCCACAAGAGGACGAAATAGCAAAAGCCAGCGAGCAGCTTGTATTAAAATACAATCCAATGTGGACGGGCGCCGGTTATACACGTCCTGTGATGACAATACCAGAATGGTCGAAACAGCTCTTTTTGTTGGAGAATGCTGTTGCATATGATATCGCTATTCCTTTTTCACGTGAAAGCTGGCATGGCCGGATGTTGGCTTGCCGCGGTATAGGTGCTTCATCATTATCAAAAACGGAAGTTGCAGATTTTGAAACAGAGCATCGCAAGCTATTAAGTAATTATCCGGAGCATTTTAAGATCCTTCACCATGTGACAATTTTTAATTTTCGAAAGAAATATAGGTTCTAACAGTTAACGCATAATATTTGTTGTCATTGCTCTTCCCTTTCTTGATGCTGATTTTTACTATGGCAATCAAGTAAAAAAGTCAACAAAGGATAGTCTTGCATAGAATAATAAGAGAATTGCAAGGGAGATATGGATGATGACATGGTTTTTTGAGTTAAACCCCATTTTACAGGGATTGTCTGCAACCCTCTTTACTTACTTTATAACGGCACTTGGAGCCGGACTGGTGTTCTTTTTCAAGTCAATGAACCAGAAGGTTTTGGATTTGATGATGGGTTTTGCTGCCGGCGTCATGATTGCGGCATCCTTTTGGTCACTTTTGGCTCCGGCTATTGAGCTTTCGACTGAGCTTGGCGGCAATGCCTGGTTTCCGGCTGCTGTGGGCTTTATGTTTGGCGGTGCTTTTGTCATTGGCTCTGACATGGCATTATCAAAAGCTGCTTTAGTTCAATCCCATGGAACCGCATTGAAACGCTCGATTTTACTCACCTTAGCCGTAACGCTTCACAATATACCCGAAGGTCTTGCCGTAGGTGTGGCTTTTGGCAGTGCGGCAATAGGCATTGAGGGCACGTCACTCCAAGGAGCCGTTATGCTCGCACTCGGTATCGGATTGCAAAACTTCCCTGAAGGCGTATGTGTAGCCATGCCACTGCGAAGAGATGGCGCTTCGCGTTTAAAAAGCTTCGTGATCGGGCAGGCTTCGGGCGCTGTAGAGCCGGTCGCCGGAGTTCTAGGCGTTGTGTTTTCTTTGACCATGCGAAGCATTCTGCCGCTTGCATTATCGTTTTCTGCTGGAGCCATGATTGCCGTTGTCTGCTCGGAGTTGATTCCAGAATCCTTTAAAGACAATAAAACCATCGCTTCCTTTGGCATCCTTTTTGGTTTTGCCATTATGATGGTATTGGATGTGGCACTTGGATAATGCGCAAACAGCTCCAAGGAGTTTTCTGGAGCTGTTTAAAAAATTCGTGAAGACGCCAAAAACATTGGGGGAGGATTCATATCTTCGGCGAGAAGTACGGAGACTATTCGCAAGGGATTGTCATGCTTCTATTATATTAATAGAAGCCGTCGTCATTTGCTTTTTCCAGCCCTTTTGTATCTTCTCCTCCAATTCCTTAAGTGTTCGGAGACCGCTAAGCGCATCGTAGGCCGCAACACAGCAAGCCCCTTGTGCGCTCGCTAGCTTTAGTGATTTCTCCAGACCATTTTCTTTAAGAACTGATGCAAGGAATGCTGCAATGCAAGTATCTCCTGCCCCGGCGCCGGAAATAACAGCTTCGGGCACATAACTTAGTTCAAAACCTTCTTTACTGGCCCAAGATTCCAAAGAAAGATTCAATTCTCCACACAATTCCCCGAGTTTATCCGCCGCTGCTGTCCGATAATATATTCCCGCCGCCCCACACTTGACTAAAACAACCTTCGCACCAAGATCTATCGCTTTTTGACCGAGCGGTTCTATATCGCTGATCGATATGATTTCTGTTATATCGCATCCATTCGCCTTCCTCCGCCAGTCCTCATAACACTTTTTATCAATCATATAGCATAGCTCTTCTACGCTGGGCACGAAAAAATCGACGTCAGGGAGGATTTCTTCAAGAATCTTCTCCCATTTAACCTGTCCCGCCTCTGAATCAGGATCGACAGCCGCCATATCAAGCGATACAGCCACACCCATTTCTTTTACCTTATTTAATATTCGTTTTAATTGCGCACCCTGATCTTGATACATTTTCTTCATAAGCGGTGGATATCCGAAATGAAAAAGAGTGGCCTCTTCAATGATGGAAAAATCCAAGTCTTCAAATGAATATGTTTGATTGGCTCCAGGATTGTGCAGAAATATACGGTCGGTTCCAGGAACTGCAAGCACAACAGAATAGGAAGTGTCTGAATCCCCTGAAATAATCACGCCATCCTCTGCCCCATATTTCTCCAGACAGTTTAATACGAAACCGCCAAAAGCATCTTCGCCTATTTTTCCCATCAAGCTGACATCAATTCCCATCAGCTTGAGCGCCAGACCAGTATTGGCAACTGCTCCTCCAGTACTTACATTCACGCCATCCATCTGTATTAGTTTGCCGGGAACCAACACTTCATTTACCTGCCGAATATCTTTTATGGGAAAAATCGGTGTAATATCAATACATATATGCCCAGCCACAACTGCCTTTTTACCTTTTTTCATCCAAAACCCTCCTTTAATGAATCCTCCTACTTGCGTATGCCACTAATTACTTGATTTTACCATGAAATGCGCCCTATTCCTAGCTTTTGTTTGTGATCAAAATCCCCTCCTTTAAGATAATTATTATAAATAATTGTATGGATGAAATCATAGAAAAGAACTCTTAATCATGATATAATGGAAAAATAATGACATATATTCTCGCCGCAATACCGCAGAAAGGAAAAAATCGAATGGAACATTTGAACATCCAAAAAGCAACTGAAAGAGACAGGAGTCAGATTGCCAATATCATTTCTGTTTGCTATGAAAAGGAATTTTCCACCTTGATAAAGGATATGGCAAAAGTCGCCTCAGCACTTTCGCCCGGGATACAAATACCACGGTTTTATACCGCCGAGCTAAACGGGGAAATAATCGGAATCACCGCCTGTTCGGACCATACTGGGAGGGCAGTGCATATTGACAGAAAAGCATGCCGGAAATCTCTTGGAATCATAAAAGGAACATTGGTCATTCTATTTTTATCAAACGAGTTCATGCATTCCCTGCCATACCCTAAAGACACAGGTTATATTGAATTTGTCGGTGTGCTACCGACGTATCAGGGGCGTTCGGTCGCAAGGAGGATGATCAACACGATCATTGAAACATCTGAATATCAAAATTTCATTTTGGACGTGACTGACGTCAATATTCCGGCGCAAAAATGTTATCAGAATATCGGATTTCAGGAGTTCAAAAGAACACCTGAAAAAAACGGGAAAACAAAAGGGTTCGATGAACGTATTTTCATGGAATATAAAAAATAGCTGATTGATAGAATTTGACCACAAAAAGAGGGAATATAAACCTATATTTTCCGGGATGTGGGCTCCCGTCATATTTGCTGCTCCATGCGGCTCTCGAAAAACATCTCGAATTGTAGGGCTGCTTCTGCGTATACGTCTTAATGCTATCCCATAATACACCTCACGTTTCTCTATATCAATGGCAATGATTTTTGGTTCAAGCATCGAATCGATTTCATTAAGACAAGTCGCTTTTTATCACTTGCATGACCACACCCCCCGATAGCACCAAAGCGATTTTATAAAAGCATATCATGCAATGCTTCAAATTTCAAGTGTAGACTTAGAATAACAACCATAGACAGCCAACAAAATCTGTATTATAATTATACAATAATGTCAACAGGAATATCGAAGCACACAAGATTATAAGTATTGGAGACGAAAGAAATGACTATTGATAATCAATATATATCAGATGTTGAAGTGATTCTGTCGCACCGGTATGATAACGGAGCCGATCACTTTACCACGCCGGACAAAAGGCTTTTAAAGGGTTCTCCATTCTCGGCCTATAACTGTGCATTAATGCTTCTAGAATTAGGTATGGAAGCTACAGAACCTATACTTCAAGAAATTGCAGATTTGTTTTTTAGTGTTTGGAAAGAAGATGGGCGCTTTAAGCTGTATCCCAACGGTGGCATTCTGCCCTGCCATACAGCGCTTGCAGCATCTTTACTTTGTCATATGGGATATCAATCCGATTACAGGCTACAAAAAACATTTCAATATTTTCTTGAAACACCGTACACAGACGGAGGTTGGCGCTGTCATAAATTCTCCTTTGGGCGTGGTCCAGAAACAGAATATTCCAATCCATTCCCAACACTTGCTGTTTTAGATGCGTTTCGGTATAGCCAATATCTTAATACGGAACCGTCGCTTGATAAGGCAGTGGAGTTTTTGCTGGAGCACTGGACAATTAAGAAGCCGATTGGACCCTGCCATTATGGTATCGGTAAACTGTTTATGCAACTAGAATATCCTTTTAGGGAATATAGCCTATTCCAATATGTATATGTTCTTTCATTTTATCATCACGCAAAGGATGATAGCCGTTTTTGGGAAGCTTTTGAAGCATTGCGATCCAAACTTGTGGACGGAATGATTGTTGTAGAACGCATTGTGCCTAAACTGGCAAAGCTCTCCTTCTGCAAAAAAGGAGAGCCTAGCGCATTAGCTACAAAACGTTATCACGAAATACTGAATAATCTTAATAAAATGGAATATTAATGCCCGTCATCCCTTCACGCTCCCCACCACAAGACCTGCTGTAAAGTATTTCTGCAGGAACGGATAAATAATTAACACCGGAATGATTGAAATAAATAACTGCGCCGCCCTCAGATTCTGTCCACTTACTGCCATCTGATCCACAATCGCATCAAGATTTGAGTTCTGCAACACTGTATCCGATGATTCCATGACCGTCTGTAAATATGTCTGCAACGGATAATAAGATGTATTGTTCATATAAATGCGGCCTTCCATCCATGAGTTCCAGTGCTGCATGAAGGAAAATAATGTAATCGTCGCAATACTGGGTTTAGCCAGTGGCAGGAACAGCCTGAATAAAATCGTATGCTGCTTTGCCCCCTCTACAAGTGCCGATTCCTCGATCTCTTTCGGTATTCCACGGAAAAAATTCATCATCAGCACTATATTAAATACATTCACGCCAGTTGGCAGAACAAGCGCCCATACACTGTCTACGAGACCTATGCTCTTTACAAGGAGATACGTAGGAATAAGACCCGCATTAAAAAGCATTACAAATAAAAATAGCCATACATAATACTTCCTTGCTTTGAATGTAAGCTCATCTTTTGACAGTGGATATGCCGCCAGGATAGTAAGGATCAGATTTAATGGAACTCCCACCAGCAATCTCCTTAGGGTAACTCCGAAAGAGGTCCAGAACGCAACATTTTTTATAACAAATCTATATGCTGCCGTAGTAAGTCCGAGCGGCCATAAAGAAACCAGGTTAGAATCAACATATGCTGCTGAACTAAAGGACATCGCCAGCACATGAATAATCGGCAGCACGCAGATCAATGTCAGAGCCGTAATAAGTATATAGTTAAATATCTGGAAAGCAATCCTGCCTTTTGAATAAAATTCTCTCATGCCATATCCCCCTTAAAACACTTTATATCCGGCAAATTTATCAGCTAGCCAGTTTGAGCCAACTATCAGCACGAGCGAAACAACTGATTTAAAAAAGCCTACCGCTGTTGAGAAGGAATATTGCTGTTGCTGAATGCCTAGCCGGTATACAAGCGTATCAATAATATCACCACTCTCGTATACAGATACGTTATATAAGTTAAATACCTGATCAAACCCAGCATTCAAAACACTTCCGATTCCGAGTATTGTCATCAGCACGATAAACATTGAGATTCCAGGAAGGGTAATATGAATCGTCTGTTTCCACCTTCCCGCTCCATCTATGCTTGCCGCTTCATAAAAAGTCGGGTCAATATTCGTTAGTGCCGCCAAGTAGACAATCGTATTATACCCAAAATTCTTCCATACATCAGATACAACAAGAGTTTTGCGAAAGACACTGTTGTCTCCAAGGAAAAACACACTATTTCCACCTAACGCCTCGATTGCTCGGTTTACAAGTCCTCCATCGGTAGACAACAGATTGATCATGATACTTGCCAATATTACCCATGACAAAAAGTAGGGAAGATAGATCAGTGTCTGCGCAGTCCGTTTGAACCACTTCACACGGATTTCGTTAAGAAGCAGGGCAATAATAATCGGTATAATCAAGTTCGCAATAATTTTTGCACACGCAATAATTAATGTGTTTCGAACCGCTCGCACGGCATCGGCGGTCGCAAAAATCCTGGCAAAATGCTTGAACCCCACCCACTCAGAGCCAGATATCCCGAGTCCTGGCTTGAAGTCTTCAAAGGCTATCTGAAATCCGCTGATCATCGGATAATAATTAAAGATAAGAATAAATAGCAGCGGAATCCAGATCATGGTATGAAACAACACTGTATTAGAATTCATTTTCCTTTTTTTCATGTCTTCGCTCATCCCTTTCCTTACCTATTTCGTAGACTGGAACCATTTATCCGCTTCTTCTGTAATAACCTCTCCGCCTAATGAATTCCACAGCTCTAGAAAATCTGTATAATAGCTTATAGGCTTATTTCCAGAAATAATATCAATAATTGTTTCTTTTGCAAGGGTGTCAAGTGTCGTGGAATATTCTACCATACTGTCAGTCGGAGCCACCCCATACGCCGAATGTAAAAGCTTGCCATTATCAATCATATCAGAAATCGCCTGATACGAGCACTGCTCTGCGCCCCATACAGACCAATAGAATAACCCGCCTTCGAACAATGCTAATTCACCTTCATCCAATTCGTCTCTACGATCTTTATTATCTACATAAACAATCATCGTTTCGAAATCTCTTAAATTCTCAGCATTCAGATGTGAGGTGTCACCAGTTTCTAAAGCTTTCTGGTGCTTTTTAAGCGCATTTAGATTCTTGATCGGATCGGCAAACGCTGCCAAGGCACACTGCCAGCCTGTATAAGTATCATCCTTGCCATTGTATTTTTCATAATCCTCCTGTGAAAGAGCATCCGGCTGCGCAAGATACTGTACTCCAAGATTTATCACCTCAAAAAAAGCTTTTATATATTCTTCATTATCCTGATGCTTGCTGTTTAACGCATAATACTTTGCCGGTACCGCCATATAAAATGCCTGACCCCAGCTATCTTTATCCACACCCGGAAGCGCAACTGCGATAAATTCTGCATCCGACTGCGTCTCCAAGGCATTTTTCCATGGCGTTCCCATCATGTACATTGCCCCAAATGCCATTCCTGCTTTTCCGGAAGAAAGCGCCGAAAAGACTTGTTCTTCACCACTCGTAACGAAATCCTGCGCAAAGTATCCACTACTATACATATCATTAAATATAGTCAGTGCTTCCATAACCTTTTCATCCTCTGCCCCACCGTAAACAGCTTTGCCATCCACTTCGATAAACGGAATATTTCCTTCCTTTGTTCCAAGCGTAGTTCCAAACATCTGGAAAAATCCTTCAACACCACCAGATGCATGGAATACTTCCTTGCCATTTACAACTAGTCCATATGTATCGTCCTGTCCGTTCCCGTCAGGATCTTCTTGTGAAAACATACGAGCGATTTCTACAAATTCTTCGACTGTAGTCGGTTCTGACAAGTCAAGATTATCAAGCCAATCCTTTCTAATCCACAACACCGGAAGTCCGTCGTTGCCACTGGCCGCAGTCGGCAGTGCATACAGTTTTCCTTCTAGCATCGCACTTTCAAGAGCCATCTTGCCATATTCCGTTTCATAATATGCTTTCGTCAGATCAGATGCATATTTGTCAAAATAATCAGTCAGATCGGCAAACACGCCTTGCACCGCATAGTCTTTATAATAAGATGAGCTTATGTCCAAAAAATCAGGATAATCCCCCGACATGATCAGCTGTGCGATTTTTTCATCTTTTTGCGTTTCTTCTACATTAAACATTATCTCAAGGTCGATACCACTTTGGGCATATAGCTGTGTCCATGTATTATTCTCTACTGTCTCTCCGCCTTTATACTCAAATGACGTATCGTAGGCATAGCCGATCTTCATCGTTAGGTTCCCGTCACTATCTTCACCTGATGAACTGCCATTCCCTAAATCGTTTCCTCCGGAGCATGCTGCCAGATTAAGCATCATACACCCAATTAATAAAATCACTACTGTTTTGAAAAATTTATTCATCCTAATTCCTCCCTCATTGCCTTCTTACACATCCTTCGATATGCCTGTGGCGTCATTTGAATTTTTCTGCGAAACACCCGGTTAAAAGCCTGTGGCGACTGATATCCGACAAGATTTGCAATCTTTGCCACCGCATATTCACTTTCTAACAGATAAGCCTTCGCTTTTTCCATCTTCTGTTCCTGAATGAAGCTGGATAATTTACAATTTTTATATCTTTTGAAGATTCTGGATAAATAAGTCGCATTATAATGAAAGATCTTAGCGATCTGATTAATATTTAAATCATTGCTCAAATTGTCCAGAATGTAGCTACAAATACTCTCAATCAAATTTTCTTCGGACTGAACACCGTCCGCCTTTTCTATCTCCAGATTATCTATAACTACCTGAGCCTGCTCTATTTTCTTTTTGATAATACCGTTGATTACTTGTTCAATTATCTTTTTGATTGTTTTTACATCTTCGGTTTTCACAATATATTTAATGGCTTTTAACTGGTTTGCCTTATAAATATAATCAAATTCCCGATGTACAGATAAAAATATGACTTCTGTTTTCCGGCTGCATTTTGCAATATACTCTAATATCGAAAACCCATCAGTCACCGGCATAACGATATCTGATATGACCAGATCAAAGGTCACCTCTTTGATTCGCTGCAATGCCTTTGAACCAGAATAATACACCTCCGTCTTTGCCTGATTCCTCATGATCTCATCAACAAGTCCTGAGACATAATCAGCAATTTCCCGCTCATCATCCACTACTAATATTCTCATACGCTAACCCGCTTTCTATAGTCCAGTTCCAGAATTAAATTGTCTCTTGTCATTTTTAGATCGCTGGAGACTAAAAAGATACCACACTAACCCGATAGCGTGATACCTCCTGTTATATCTACATTTCATACCAAGGGCAATGCATGTCCTTGTCCTCGAAATCACTAAGCTTCCATTCTTCCTGCCACATAATATAAGGTTTATCTCCATGGAAGTATATCGGCAGCCAGATATATCCAGCCTCAGATGTATCAGCCCTGAGTTCTCCGTTAATTTCTACAGTCTTTGCCATCCATCTGTCCCCTACAGCAATATATAGATCTTTAAACGGATGCTTAAAGATGGAACAAAATTGACAGTCAAAGCTAGTTTCTTTGATGTCATCTAAACACACTTCCCTCAGGTCTTCATAAGGTCCGTGAATCATCCTGCCAGCAGCCGCACGGGAAGGATTAGGCATATATCCTGTTGTTCCTGATGAAATTATATAATAATGGTTCTTTCTGACACAAAAAGCCGGCGCCTCCCTTGCAAACGGCGGTCCATCTTCTGGAAGATGACTGGAATAATTACCGGTCACATCAAGATAGTCTTCTGTCAAATCTGCAATTATGACCTCAGTATGTACCCGATCTGCGATAAAATACCCTTTCCCATCTCTTGGGTCGACATATACATCAAAATCACCGGTCTGCATTCCTAACGGATGGAATGTGCGCACCATCTTAAATGGCTTCGTAATATCATCAGAGACCGCAATCCCCATATATTGAACGCTCCAATTTTCCGGCTCTTTAGCTGTTCCTGCAAATTTCACCCACATGACAAACTGCTTATTCTTCTTATTGTAAATAATATGCGGCCTATCCATTATGCGCAAAGGATGCATCGGGTCTGACTTATCCTCGGAAGGCGCAAAGACGATTCCCTCATCTGTCCAGTTATATAAATCTTTTGATGAGTAAAGACGTACACCGTAATGCCAGATACCATTATCCGGTCTGGTTTTCTCCTTATTCTCTCCACACCAGTAGAAGATGCCTTCATGGAAGATAATATTTCCACCATGCGCTTGGATGAGATTACCGTTTGTATCATACCACGGCTGTCCGGGTTTAAATGAATTATACATATTTTATGCTCCTTTCTCATGTTTTGGGGGGGCTGGTCTTTTGACCCTGATGTTGGGAGTCATTATATCACATATTTGGAAATATATGGTATAATTTAATGTAAATATTTCCTTTTATCTGAGTCCGTCAGCTGCTTTTATAGAATCAATGCGGATGTTTCTGTCTCTGAATACTATATACAAATCATGTGAGCCTTCAATAGTGTCAAAGCTGTCTGTTGTAAAGGCTGCATATCCCAACTCTGTTACTTGTAATGTCTCATCATTGCCCAAATCATATACATTCGTATCTGTTGCTGCAAATGTAACACTTGTGAGTGCCCGGCTGCCAATCTCATCGATGTAAAAATCAATTGTGGAGCTGTCATTGGTTGATGCTGCGACCACCTCAAATGCTGCCGTGTTATCCAGTTTCACATTTGGCATAATGACGTAGTCGCCATCTTCCACAGATTGGACTGCAAAATATCTGCCTGCAAACTGCGCCGTTCTCCCTTTCGACACTTCAATCCCTCTTGTTCCCATGCTGGCATAACTGCTTTCCCACACATTTATTTCACTGGTCAAATCGATTTCACCGATTTCCTCACCAATAACCCAAACTTCCTGTTCCCATACAATATCATTGGATGATTTACCAACCATCAGCTTATATGTGCCTTGCTCGACAATGAATTCCTGGCGTGTTACATCAAACTTCTCTAAGTCTTCCGGATAAATTTCAATTGTAACCCACACCGACTCACCTGCCGCTATGACCTCGGTCTTTTCAAACCCCACTAACTGCCTTTTAGGTACATAAGCGCCATATTCCGAATTAAGCATCGCCGCATATATCTGTACAACCTCTTTTCCATCGATGCTCCCTGAATTCGTAACGGCTAAAGTTACAATCAGATGATCTAAAGCCTCCTGCTGCCTCGTAAACGTTATATCTGAATATTCAAATGTCGTATATGATAAGCCATATCCAAAGTGATATGTCGCATCTTCCGGATTATTATACAGATATGTAAGCCCTAATTGCTGCGGATCAGCATTTTTCATATAAACAGTGAAGTGCGGGTCAACTTCTTCTGCTTCTCTTAGCTCATCAGTAAGCTTTGGCAGAGTAGACATATCTTTTAGCCAGGTGGCAGTCAGTCTTCCCGACGGAACACAATCCCCATATAGTATCTGCGCCAATGCATAAGAATCGTACTGCCCGGCAAAAGAGCTGTATAGTATCGCAGCAATATTCTCATCATTATGTAATTCTTCCATAGCCAGCGGAAAGTTCGTAAGCACAACCACAATTGTTTTGCCTGGAAACTGTGACGCAACATGATGAGCCATTGTAAGCTGAGTCGCTCCGAAATATATATTCGCTCTGTCATCAAACTCGCTCGCACTCGGATACGGATTACTTCCGATTATGATAACAGCATACTCATTCTCATACACATAATCAGCAGCATCTCCTCCCGCTTCTGATACTACCTCCTCTTCAAAAAGGGCAGCCGCCGTATAGCTGACGGTCACATCTGAACCGAGAACCACTGCTTTAGTCTCATTGTCCACTGTAAGATAATTCCCCATCTGGGAATACCGCTGGTAAAAAGGCATCGCCGCCGCCTTATCGGGGATCACAGTAGGAAATACCCCATGGCGGATCAACACCTGCCCCTCATCTGTATACTCATATGTCAAAAATGTGGACACAAAAGAGGGACTGTTTTTTCCCATTTCAACTGTAGCATCATTGACCTTGAGAATCTGTTCGCCATCTTCTGTCGCCAGACTGTAGGCATCCTGCCCCCAGTCATAAATCAGAAACACCGCTGCGGCATCTGCTGATTCTGCCGTAGCAGTAATTGTTCCATCGCTTGTTATCACCAGATATTTTCCTGCGGATGAAGACTTTAATCTGACACGTCTGCCTGATAATTTCGGCACATCATTAATGGTTCCAACATCCATAACATATTCTTTAATGGCTTTCACCGGAGTATAATCCGCCCCCGTATATTCAATGCCGTCCGGAACATCTACTGTATATCCAGCCTGCACCCGGAATCCTGCGTTAATACCACTCACAAGTATTGTCGAATCCTTGGCAATTGGCAATACATCCCCTTCATTTTTAAGCAGTACAAAACTCTCCCTAGCAGCTTCAAGCGCAATCGCCTGATGGCCTTCATCACTTGATGTGACGGGGTTTTTATCCATTGCATAATCTAAATAGGGATATCCATTCTGATTAAAATATCCTGAGCGCACCCATATCTCTATCTGCGCTCTGATATGGTTATTAAGATCACGCCTTGTAAGTCCGAATAGATTTTCATCAACTACATCAACAAAATCCTGAATGGATACCGAATCTTCACTTAAATTCAGACAGAAGCTCCCTGCTTTTATCATCATTGCAGCGATTTGCTTTCCGGTAATTGCATACGATTTGTCATATCCATTCCCTAGGGCTGACAAAGTATTCGCATCACCGTTAAAGTCTGAATTATTAAATGGTGTATACTTATAAAGCTTCGCCATTTCCTTTATATATGGGGAGTATGCGTTTGGCACCCCATTTATGGCGGCGAATGAGGTCATCGCACCTCCCACATGATTGTTTTTAAACATTCGCGAAAATGCTTTCAGTTGATATTCATAAAGAGAACGATTATTTATATAATTCGTCTCATCTGTACGATCCCATTCACACGAATAAGTTGTATAATGCTTTGTTCCAAGATGTGCCAGAATATAAAAATCATCATCTCCCTGACAGCCATTTGCCATTTTGTCAGACATCTGACTTGACAGGAACGGATCTTCAGATAACCCCTCATATATACGTCCGGTCAGCGGAATAATACGCATGTCATTCAGTGCGCCATAAATCAAAGAATTCGGATCATCAGAAGCGATCGTCGCCTTTCGCTCAGCCCCAATCACCGCCCCCACCTGCTTTGCCAAATCTGTATTCCATGTCTGCCCGATCGTAACACTCGTCGGAAAGTCCGTATCTATTCCTGCAATTGCATCTGTCGCCACATATACTGATCCCGGTGGCAACAAATAGCCTGATGCCGTTACAATACCGTCTTCTGCTTTGTTATTTACCGCATAATACCCTAGCTCTTCTAAAGTCATATCCGCAAGTATCATATCCACAAAGTCGTCTAAATCTTCAGGGTTTCCTGAGAATTGCGGAATATATCCTGTGATTACTTTTTTATTGATGCTTCCCATAAAGACTATCTCCTATATTCCCTTAATCCAATCAATTCTGATATCTGCTGCGCTGAATTTCAAATAAAGATCTACTGTTTCATCTAATGTGGTATCCAGCGCCTGACTTACCGTCGTATAATCCATTTCTGTTACCGGCGCACTCTCATCATCGTACAAATAATACGTTCTTGTTCCAGTTGCGGCAAATGTAAGCGTTGCCAGAAGCTCCCCATTGGTTCCGTTTATATATATTTCGATAGTAGACTCGGCATTCGCCGAAGCGACTGACAGTTCTAGCGTAGAAATTCCTCTTAAATCAACCTGTGGAATGGCCACGAAGTCACCTGCCTGTCTGGATACGACTGCAAAATAATTGCCTTCTCTGAATGCTGTCCGTCTCTTGGAAATCTCCTCTGCCAAAGTCCCACTTGATGCAAACACTCTTTCCCATACATTGACAGACTCTGTAATTTCAAGCGTTCCAAGCTCGGTTCCGCTGACTGCAATAGTTTCCGTATAGGCAAGCTGTTCGGAAGACGAGCCAACCATAATGTTATAATTTCCCACCTCGATAAAATACTCCTGGGTCACGACATTCCATTTCTTTAGCACATCTGTCGAGATAGCAATCGTAACCTCCTGGCTCTCCCCGCCTAGGATTTCATCTGTCTTTTCAAATGCAATCAGCTGCTTCGCCGGCACATAGCTTCCGTATCCAGATGAATCTTGGGCTGCATACACCTGTACTATTTCTCTTCCGATATAGCTGCCGGTATTACTCACAGTCAGATTGACCGTTATCACAGTATCACTTGCCATCGTTACTGATATGTTTTCATATTCAAACGTCGCATAAGATAATCCATATCCAAACCCATATAATGTATTCTCGGAATCATTATACATGTAAGTCATCTTGTAGTCTGCCGGATCTGCTACTTTCATATCTACCGTAAAGTTCGGATCAATAGACGAATTATCAAGCAACTGAGGTAGTTTGGACTTATCTTTTAGCCAAGATGCTGTCAGCTTTGCAGACGGCACGCTGTCTCCGAATAAAGTCTTGGCCAGCGCATAAGAATCATACTGCCCAGCATAAGCCATATATACAATCGCTCCGACATCATCATTATTCTGAATCCTGTCAAGATTCAATGACTCATCTGCCTTCACCACAACAACTGTCTTTCCTTTAAAAGCAGCTGCGACATTTTCTACTAATTTAATCTGATTCTCACCAAGCATAAGATTTGGCCGGTCTGTCATCTCACTCGCATAAATATGTGAATCTATTCCTATAAATAAGACGGCATAATCATTATCAGAGACATAGGCCTCCACTAAAGCACCTGCTTCGGAAATAGTTTCAACTGCAAAGAATGATGTCTCATCCGGACCATCTTCTGTTGAATTACCAAGATAAAGCTTCATATCATCTGCATTAACGGACAGATAATTGCCCGCTTCCAGATATGATTCATAGAAATCAATTCCGCTGACAAGCTGCTGCCATACTTCACTCTCAACTGCCCCATAACGGAAGCATTTATGTCCATCTACATCTTCATAACTCCATATTCTAGGCAGCACAGAAATATCCTTGCTTTCCATCTCCACATTAGGGATAGGGATACCATTTTGCTGATAATATATAAAATTCTCAGGAGTCAGCCGCTCGGCATCATTAGAGAGAAACTGATCCGAAGACAGATTAAGAAAACTGTATGCGAGCCTTCCCCAGTCATATAGCTGGAACTCAGCCGCCGCTTCTTGCGATTCGGCATCAGCGGACAATGTTTTATCATCATTCGTCCTGACATATTTCCCGGAAGAATCGGACTTGATCCTAATAATATCGCCAGCTATCCAAGGAACATAGTTCACTCTTCCACTTTCATTTTCAAGCAGATTTTCAAGTGCCGCAACCGGCGTAATTCCGGCATTCTCGATATTATTTGGTGTTGCCGTAGAATACCAGGTCTGTACACGGCTGTCGGCTAACATTCCCGATACCAGAATTGCTTTATCCTTACTAAGCGGCAACAGATTATTCTCATTTTTCAGCAGCACAATCCCATCCTCAGCTGCCTTAAGCGCGGTCTCCTGATGGGCATCATTACTGGATGTCATCGGACTTTCATCAGCTGCCAGATCTGCATAAGGATATTCACTCTGGTTAAAATAACCGCTGCGCACCCAGATTTCTATCTGCGGGCGGACATACGCTTCAAGATCAGAACGTGTCAGTCCGAATAGCCCTTTATTAACTGCATTTAAGTAATCCTCCTGGGTTATCAATGTGGGATCATAGTTATTTGCATAGACTGACGCCTTAATCAGCAGAGCTGCTGCCACTTCACTTGATGGTGCATAGGTCATATCATATCCATTTCCCAATGTATCGAGCAGATCTGAATCGCCTTGCAAATCGCAGAAATTAAATAATGCATAATCATACTGATCTGCTATATCTTTTGTGAGCGGCGATATACAATTAGGTATTCCATTTGTACTTCCGAATGCCGACATATAGCCTTGCACATTCCCGCTTTTCACTGCTTTAGTAAAAGCCGGAAGCTGATAATCATAGAGCGATCTGACATTTATATAGTTAGATGAAGTCTTTCTGTTCCACTCAGAATTATAACCAATATAGTGCTTTGTATCGACATTCGCTTTTAAATAAAAATCATCATCACCTTTAATACCTGAGGCCGTCGCATCTGCCATCGTACCCGCCTGAAATGCATCTTCGCTATATTCTTCATAATATCTTCCATTTAATGGATTCGGTCTAATATCTGACATCGCCGAAAAAATCAGTGTATTAGGAACATCTGCATTTACTGTCCCGCGCCGCTCATTTCCAATTACTTCGCCAACCCTTTTGGCCAGTTCTTTGTCCCAGGATTGACCGATATGTATTGGCATGGGGAAATCTGTATCTACTCCAGCAACGCCATCTACACCTCCCTCAGGGGTGGCCGGAAGGATGTATCCTGACTCTGTCACTACACTTTCTGTTGCAAACTTATTGTTAGCATAATATGTAAGGTTGTCCAGTGACATATCCGTTAATATCATATCAACAAAACGATCAAGATCTTCCGGATTACCTGAAAATTCAGGAATATTATTCCTCATAATGACTCCTCCTGTTATAAGGTATCACCTTATCTGTTTTTATAACTCAATTTAAATTCCGTTATGCCATTAATAATAACATACATCAATATATGGATAAATTATCCATTCTCGACATTTGTTGCATATTCCGACTTTTTCCAAAGCGCTTCATCATTTTGATAAATCAACTCACTTTATTGACATTTCAATTGTTTATAAAGATAATAATTGTGGAGAAAAAATTGAGACGTTTTCAGAGAAATGTGCATCTAATATATAGAGACATAAGAAAACATGTTATTGTCTTACAAAACAGAAAGGGAATCTGTGCTTATCCGCTGCATTAGCGTAGTCCTCCTATTTTATATAACTCGTAAAAATGATGCGTAGGCCCATTGCCTTTACCGATCGATAATGAGTGCCTGATCGCCGTAGTAACATACTCCTTTGCCCTACCTACAGCTTCCCTCGTACTAAAACCCAAAGCAAGATTGGCGGCAATAGCGGACGAATACGTGCATCCAGTGCCATGCGTGTTCTTTGTATCAATCCGTTTAGCATGGAACCGGTGGAATTCATTGCCGTCATACAGAAGGTCCGTTGCATCGCCAACGGCGTGCCCACCTTTAACGAGAACGTTTTTGCAGCCCATCTGATAAATTATAACCGCTGCCCTTTCCATATCACGGTCATTAGCAATTTTCAACCCGGCGATCTTTTCCGCTTCGGGGATATTAGGCGTTAAAACACCGGCTAATGGAATAATTGTTTTAATCAATGTGTCGATAGCATCCGGATTCATAAGTGGGCAGCTGTTTTTTGCATACATTACGGGATCGATGACAACATGCTGGGGAACATATTGCTTCATTTTCATTGCGACTGCTTCCATACAGTCAGTCTGTGAAAGCATCCCGATTTTTACGGCATCTACCTCTATATCCTCAAAAACAGCGTCTATCTGTTTTGTGATCATGTCCGGTGTGACATCCTGTATGTCAATGACGCGACTGGTGTTCTCGGCCACTACTGAAACGATGACGCTCATTCCGTAAACCCCATGAGCAGAAAAGGTTTTTAAGTCAGCCTGGATCCCTGCGCCTCCACTGCAATCCGAGCCGGCAATGCTTAATACTTTTTTCATTAAAATATTCCTCCTTCATTTGACTGATTTCTTTAATCTAAAAAAAGTGCTTTCCTGCTTCTGGAAAACACTCAATCATATACACCTTGTAGATGATTCGCTTCCCTACGCCGGTATTAACCAACAGGTTCAAAGGGTCAGGCTCTAACCTTCTCAACTACGAATAGTCCCCCCGCAAACAATCAATATTTAATTAATGAACATCAATCCTGTGCTAAAATGCACTGTTGCGTGCTTTATAGTGAGGCAAAGCCACGCTTTCATAATATTTCTTACCTTTGGGATTTATCGTTTCCCATGCATGTGTATATGAGTCTGGCAAATCTGGAATCCAATATTCTTGAGGAACATGCACTTGTTTACGAGTGGCTGCATTCCAAGAAATATCGGATTGTATCATGCCCTCACCCTCATGAAACTGCCGCTTCGCAATTGTCTTTCCATCTGCATCAATCATCTGTGTTGCTCCAACAAGCCGGCGTGTTTGTAATTTGTCATGATCAGGAAAATTGTAAGCCACTATTTCCCCGCAATGGTTCGCATGAACAACAGGCACTTGCAACAATTTTGCGAATATGACGGGCGTTTCTAAAGCTAGCTTCTGATTGTATTGCCTAAGAGGTTCTCTCTCCGGCCGGGCATCCATAGGAATATCCCACCAACAGGAACCGGCCAGGACAATATCAACTTTCCCAGACAATCGTTTTACCGTGTCATAGCGAATCATTTCCCAGCATAAAGCTACGCCGATGTTTCCAATAGGCGTGTTTAAAACATGATTTTCATCACCATTGGTATAATAACAATTTTCTAACTGTGTTGGAATGTCCTTTTTATGTGCAAAAACTTCTCCGTTCGGGAATACGAGCTCAAACAGGTTATAAGCGTTATGACCGTCAAACATCAGATAAGAGCCTCCAATGATGACCTGGTACTCGCTTGACAGCTGTTGTAAAATGCCTTGCACTTGATGATTTTGTATGGCAACAGCTAACATCTTCGGTGAAAATCCTATGGCAGAGGTGAAAAATTCAGGAAACAAAACTAACTCTGAGCCATTCATTGCCGCTTGATTAACGTATTCTTTTACTTTTACTAAATTGGCTTCAACATTAGCAAAGATAGCGTTTAATTGAATTGCCGTTATTTTCAAATGCTCACCTCCAATACACAGGTCTCGTGACCGTTCCTTCAATAAAAAGGGGGTTCTCCCGTTTAAGTATAAGGAAAACACCCGATCAAACACAAAACATGTAGATGATTCGCTTCCCTACGCTGGTCTTAACCAACAGGTTCAATGGGTCAGGTTTTACCTTCTCAACTCCGAAGAGTCCCCCCGCATGTGCTTATAATACCATATCAGATATAGGAATGCAATTGTTTTTCTTAAGCTTAGGTCAGCGTTTTTTCTGAAAAATCCGGGTATCAAAATCAATAAGCTAACACTTCACAGCCGTCATTTGTAACAAGTACCATGCTTTCCCATTGTGCAGATGATCTTCCATCCGATGTATAAACTGTCCAATTATTTCTTTAATCTGTAAAAATCTTTGCTGACCCCATATTGAATTTCTATATTGATTTTGCCACTTTCCCGAATCCCCTCTATTTGTGATTTTGTTTTAAGTAAGGTGTGTGTTGGCGTTACATAACCTTCATCATTTCTCCCGATCTTACCTGTCATAATATGCTCCTTAGATATAGATTGAGAGTGGACAAACTGCTATAATCCGTAGTATCGTTTTCTATATTGAGTGGGTGTACACTCATACGCTTTTATGAACGCTCTTGATAAAGACTCCGATGAAGAATAGCCACATTCAAATGCTATATCAATTATCTTATCATCAGAAGACACAAGCAGACGAACAGCCGCCTCAAGTCTACATTTAGCCACATATTGCTTATAGGTGATACCGACATGCTCACGAAACTTAGCCGAGCAATAATAATGAGAGTATCCCACATGAGATGACATACTCTCTAGCGTAGGATTTTCCATTGCGTTATCATTAACCCACTTAACCATGAATTCCATTGTTTGAACAGACATTTGCCTCACTCCTATAAGGATTATATCAGATGTTTTGAGAAAATTCCTGACATAAGTTGCAATAATTGTCAGAGCCATTGTACAAAAGCCGTTTTATCTTTACTTGTTATACCCCGCTCTTTCCCTTACAACTGTTTTTTTCTGAATATCAAAACTGCTGATACAATAAAAACCAACGAAAGGATACTGGCAATCCATATACAATAATAAAGAGACGATGCCTCTACCGTATCAGTTATCAAATCCATGTTTTTTGAGGCAAGAGAAAGCGGATTATATTTATATGCAGCAGGTATTATATTGCAAAGCATACAGATAACTACCCCGACTCCGGTTATGAGCAAGCATCCGTAATTGTTTTGAGCGAGCGTAGCCGAGAACATTAGCAATGCCAGCAGGAATATTCCAAATAGCCATAGGCAAAAAACCGAAAATAATAAATTTACTATTTCGTCGCTTGGAAAAAGATATATCGTGTATCCCCAAGTCACAAGAAATGAAATAATAATACTCGTTGTCCAAATCAGCGACATGCAAGTGTATTTAGAAAGGATGACTGCCCCGCGCGATAATCCTTTTGTCAGCATATTGATCAAAGTTCCTTTCGACAATTCTGTTCCCAATATGCCACTGAAGACAACCACCATCATGATTAGGCCCATCTGAGAAATATTTTTGAAAAACTGCGTCCAAGAGTCAAATGCGGTCGGCTCGGCAAGGGTGATGGTCATCCCCTCCGGCATAAGCGCATTAAGAATGTCAGGTGTCATCTTAGCTGTGAGTGGATTCATTATCCCGAAAACCAAAAACACTAACAGCATAATAAGCATTTTATATGTTCGTATATTTTCAAGAAACTCTTTTTTAAGAAAGGCAATATAATTATTCATTTCGACCTACCACCTCCGTAAATAAGCTTTCTAATGTCGGCTCCATTACCTCAAACTTTACCGGCAAAATTTGCCGTTTAGCCAATAGATTAATCAGAAAATGACCTCCGGCTTTTGTATCTGCAACGGTGATGGTCAATGTATTTTCATTATGTGATAGATTTATCGACGGCTGCTTTAATTCTTCACAATCAGCAAAAAGAGAGAGTTCATCACTATTCGCAAACTCTATGACAAAACCATTATGCCTATGGCGCTCCTTTATATCTGCAAGTGTACCGCATAAAGCCAGCTTTCCCTGATGCAGAACCGCAACGCGATCACATACCCTTTCCACATCTGATAGGATATGGGTAGAAAACACAACGGTTGTTTTTCCCTTAATCGTAAGCAGGATATCAAGGATTTCCTTTCTGCCAATCGGATCAAGTGCTGATGTCGGTTCGTCACAAATCAACAGCTTGGGCTCATTTAACAATGCCTGAGCTATTCCAAGGCGTTGCTTCATGCCGCGTGAAAAACTGTTTATTCTTCGTTTTTCATCTTCAAGCCCCACAAGTGAAAGTAGTTCCTCTCCTTTTGTTTTAATCTGAGCTCTAGATAAGCCGGTAATTTCCCCGCATAACTTCAGGTATTCCATCGGGTTCATGTATCCATAAAATTCAGGAACATCAGGAAGGTATCCTACTTTACGGTTTGTTTTCGTTTCACCATAAGATACTTTCTCACCACATACGGTTACGTTGCCGCTGGCAGCTGTCAATAATCCAAGCACTATTTTCATTGTCGTCGTTTTACCTGCGCCATTTTTCCCTACGAAACCAAATATAGAATGTTCGGGAACCTCCATGTCCAATCCATCTAATACCATATGGCTTCCAAAACTTTTATAAAGCTGTTTAATTTCCAAGATGCTCATTATTCTTCTCCTCTGCCAAGCACAAAATATAAGATGGGACCAATAAACTGAAACAGACATACAACTATGATCCACATTATCTTATTTCCAAAACGGTAATGGGGGTGTTTGAAGATTTGAACAAGCGCAATAGCTGCAAAAACTATCTGCGCAAGAATAAGCGGAACAAGAAAGGGTAAGTATTCCCACAATAACTCCATATTAACATCCTCCTTTTTGGTAAAACTCTCTTGTTAATTACATTTTACCGAAAGACAGAGAAATAAACAATCGATTTGCGGTTGATTTAAGTTGAATAAATCAACCCCTGGGAAACAAAACCATTAACCTGCAATACCCGTATCACTAGAGGTTTTTGCTAGTTTATTATTGTCAGCATTTTCTGAATGTCCTCGGCAGCCATCTCTACCTTTGATTTTTCAATAAGAATATTGCCGCCGGTCATTATATAAGATGGGAAAACTCTTTTATCCTCGTAAAATAATTCGCTGTTTCGCAATTTATAGGTTGAAATCGATGGTACGGCATTTTTCTTCGTTTTCGCTTTGGTAATCATGTTAAAAGCCTTTTTTGCCACATCACCCATCAACATAATAACCTTTAGATTTGGGAATAAGCCAATTTCGTGCTCTAGTACAGGCACACATTTTTCAATCAGTTCTCTTGAAATCGTAGTATCCGTTTTCGGCACTTTTACCGCATTGGTGATATAAATACCCGCTGCAATTATATAATCTATGGAATCGGCCCTAAAACCGGCTTTTTCAAATAAAGACAACGTCGTCGTTAAGTAATCTGGAGGGGTATTGGCACCATAAAAATCATCAGCCGGATTATGCGGTACAACTTCGTTAATCATGATCGCTCTTATCTTTTCAGTGTCAAGAGTTATGTCCGGCAAACGCATTTCTAAACTACACGGATCCTCAAATTTTGTAAGTGCTTCTCTCATGTTCAATTTCATGAATTTTATCGTCCTTTCTTAACTTATCTGTGATATTATTGTAATCACAGACACTTGTTCTGTCAAGTAAAAGGAACGGCTTGCTTGAAGACCATTATAAAAACAGCAATGAGTGGGAAATATTAAAGCCTCATGGCATGTTATGATGTCGGAAGATCCCTATTTGGTCTCTTCCGCTTCTGCTTTTGTCTTTTGTAGCGTTCCCCAGGGGTGGTTGGGCGGCGCATAGATAGAATACAGCTTTAGCGGTTTGAACCAAACCCTGACCGTCCTCAATGCGCAGGAATTGATCAACATTTGGATGAATCTCCAGACCAATATCCTCACCGACAGGAATACTCATCAAGGTCAGCTGCAAATGATTTCCCGTCCATAAAGCTGTACGGAATGTATTGTTGTGCAATGTCGCCTTCCGGATATCCGCAACAAACGGATTCGGACCGTAATCCGATATTACGGTAGGAGGATACGGCTGTTGCGGCGTATACGTGTTGTTTCTCTGCATGTCATAATAATTATTATACAAGCGACTCACAACTCCATTTCATTACTTTATAAACATCATATGAGAAATTGTTTTTAATGTTACAATTCACTCATTTAAAGGTTCTCCCGAATAAAGCAAATAATTCTATCTTTACAAACCTTTAAATATGTGTTACCGTATTATCAAGCTACTATTTTGCACTGCACGGAAGCTACAGTACAAACTGAGCAGGCGATGGACTTTCGGGTTCATAGGGCCGGGCCACAATCATGCGGCAGCAGATGAGTGATACACACATCTGTGGGACAGTAATATGTTCCACAGATGTGTTTTTTTATACATCGGAACATATACTGGGTTAGTAAGGTGCCATAGAGCTATCTTAGAAGAAGCCAAAAGGCAATAAATGGAGGTAGTCCTTATGACAAACAGAAAAATCAAAGCCGATGGGTTAACGACCGCTGAAGCGAAATCTCTTCAACTAAAACATGGTAAGAATGAACTTTCTCCGCAAAAAAAGAGAAGCTTCGCAAGAAAGACGCTGAATATCGTATGCGAGCCGATGTTCATGCTATTAATTATCGCCGCAATTATTTACTTCATCCTTGGTGAGCCGCGTGACGGGTTGATTATGCTTGTCTTTGTCATCGGCATCATTAGCATTGACGTCATTCAGGAATGGAAAACAGACAAGACGCTGAACGCTTTGAAGGACTTATCTGCACCGCATATCAATGTCCTGCGTGATGGAAAAGAAATACAGATTGCCAGTGCCGACCTTGTTCCCAGTGATATTATGATGATTCACGAGGGCGTTAAAATCCCGGCAGATGGTATTGTGGTCAGATGTAATGATTTATGTGTTGATGAATCCTCACTAACCGGTGAAGCTGAGGGCGTGTGGAAGATTCCGACTGCGGACGCCGAAGAGTCGGCAGACTATTGGCGCAGGGATTACTGCTATGCGGGAACGCTTGTCACGCAAGGTTCCGGCACGATATATGTTGATAAAATCGGTGCCGCTACCGAATATGGCAAAATAGGAACTAACGTAGCCGAAGCACCGGACGAAGACACTCCGCTTCAAAAACAAACCAGTAGCCTTGTCAAGCTGTGCGCCGGTATTGCCGCTGTTTTGTTCGTGCTTGTGGGCGTGGTGACATGGTTTAATATTCCCGACCATGCTTTTGGGGATCGTCTTATTGAAAGTATCCTGTCCGGCATCACGCTGGCTATGGCTATGATACCCGAAGAATTTCCGGTCATCTTAACAGTATTCCTTTCAATGGGTGCATGGCGGTTGGCAAAAAAGCAATCTCTTGTTCGTAGACTGCCGTCCGTTGAAACACTTGGAGCGGTATCAGTTTTATGTGTTGATAAAACCGGCACTATCACTATGAATCAAATGACCGTTCAAAGGACATGGGCAGTTGACGGCGATGAACACCAGCTTTGCGAAACGATGGGGCTTGGTTGCGAAACGGATGCCTATGATCCGATGGAAAAAGCCATGCTTGCCCATTGCGATATACTCGGTATTTCACCGGAGCATTTATTTGGCGGGGAGCTTGTTAGTGAATACACTTTTACGAACGAAACGAAAATGATGGGGCATGTCTGGAGTAGAAATGGAGCACTTATCATAGCTGCAAAAGGCTCGCCCGAAAGCATTTTAACGATATGCAACCTTTCAGAAAAAGAACAAGAAGTCATCCAACATAAGATTACCGAGTTTTCAAAAGAAGGCTTGCGTGTAATCGCCATTGCCGCCGCAAACCCAAAGAGCGAGTCAGATATTCCGGCAAACCTGGCTAATTGCGCCTTAACCTTTTACGGGCTCATAGGTCTTGCCGACCCGCCGAGGGAATCCGTTAAAAACGACATCGCCGTCTGCAACAAAGCGGGTATTCGGGTTGTTATGATAACTGGAGATAATGGCATAACTGCCGCTTCGATCGCAAAGAAAATCGGCATGAAGAATTGCGACAACATCATCACGGGTGATATGCTTGAAAGCATGCCTGATGAGGAACTTCGTGAGAAAATCAAGACTACCAGCATCTTCTCACGCGTTATACCTGAACATAAAATGCGTATTGTTAAGGCGTTTAAAGATAATGGAGAGATTGTGGCCATGACAGGCGACGGTGTCAATGATGCGCCTGCGTTAAAATATGCTGACATCGGTATTGCAATGGGCAAACGTGGCAGTGAAGTATCCCGTGAGGCGGCAGACCTTATTCTTATGGATGATAATTTCTCTACCATTGTCGATACGATAAAGGATGGGCGCAGGATTTACGACAACATCCGTAAAGCGGTTGGATACGTCTTTACCATCCATATTCCGATAGCTTTTACGTCTTTGCTTGCGCCGATGATGGGAATTGCCCCCACATGCCTGATGCTGCTGCCTCTACACGTTGTTTTGCTGGAATTGATTATCGACCCGACATGCTCTATTGTTCTGGAACGACAGCCGGCAGAAACAGACATTATGGATCGTGATCCGCGCAACCCAAAAGAAAAGCTGCTAAACGCCAAGACACTATTTAAAAGTATTCTTCAGGGTTTGACAATTTTTGCAGCTTCTTTCGGCACATATTACTATATGCTGGCTCAAAATGCGGATAACGCACCTGTAGCCAGGACTATGGGGCTTGCTATTGTCATGCTTGCTAATCTGCTTTTAGTGCAGGTCAACAGCTCTGACACGGATAGCGTTATCGTTTCGTTTAAACGTCTGGCAAAAGACAAAGTCATGTGGGCAGTGAACATATTTACTTTGTTGGGTTTGGGAGTTATTCTTTACACTCCGCTAGGCAGCTTCTTAAAGCTTGCACCGCTCTCACTGGAACAATTCTTTACCGTTCTTGGATTAGCGATCATATCTGTTTTGTGGTACGAAATAGTAAAGCTGGTAAAAAGAGCTTCATGATCTTAATTAGCTGAAACGCCACTTCTCACTGACCGAATATCTCTTTGGACTGTTTCATGTTTTCGCATACCGCAACCCCAAACGGACAGCGTTTCTCACATGCGCCGCACCCTGTGCACTCGCTTGCTGTATGCGGTAAAACGGCATAATGCTCACGCACCGTTTCGGGGATTGCCCCCTGTGCTTTGGCGAGGTTCAAGAATTTGGTGACCGTTGCCACGTCAATACCCTGAGGGCATGGCGCACAGTGGCCGCAGTACATACAGTGCCCCTGCCAGCTAATCTTAGGGAAAGATGCAAAAGCGGCGGCATAATCCTTTTCACTGTCTGACGCAGTTGTATAAGCAAGGCTTGCTGAAAGTTCCTCCAATGACCTGACGCCAGATAACACTGTCGCCACTGCAGGGCGGTCAAGCGCATAGTGGATACATTGATTTACAGTCAACGCCTTTCCGGCGGGCGAATCATTACTTAACAAATCGCCGCCGCCAAATGCCTTCATAACGGTGATGCCGACATCAAGGCGCTGACAAGTTTCATATAGTTTTTGACGGTCTGTGTCCATATTAAGGAGCGGTTTTTCATAGCTTTTCTCTGCCCAAAGCTTTTCAATATCCTCATCACCAGGCTGTAAGTCATAGCAAGGATTGACGCTGAACATCAACACATCGATCAATCCGCTTTCCACCGCTTCTAACGCCGCAAAGGGATTGTGGCTGGAGAGACCAATATGACGGATTTTCCCAGCGGCTTTCAAATCCTTGGCATATCGCATAATTTCACCGCTTGCAATACTGCGCCATGTATCTGTCGAATCAACAAAGTGGACCATGCCGATATCGATATAGTCTGTTTTTAGATTTTTCAGCATAGTTTCAAATGCTGTTTTAACTTCGTTTATATTTCGTGTGCATTTATACTGCCCCTCTTGCCAAATCGTGCACAGATGAGCTTGCAGTATAAATTGCTCTCTTTTCCTGCGTAAAACACTGCCGATTCGGCTGTGCAAGTCAGGATTAGGGCTATACAAATCCATGCAATTGACACCGGCATTAAGAGCGATATCAAACATCTCATTTGTAAAGGCTTCATCGCGCCCGTTAAAGCCTTCGCAGCCAAGTCCGATTTCACTGACTTTCAGACCGGTACGTCCAAGTTCACGATAATTCATTGAGTTACCCTCCTGTGATTTCTATTTACCTACCATACGCATATGCTCCGGGGAATATCTCTCACCGGAAACAGGTATGTTATTGAGAATATTTGTTAGTTTAGAAATGTCGTCTGCGGATAGCTCCACATAAGCCGCACTCAGATTCTCCTGTAAACGGTCAAGTTTTTTTGTGCCGGGAATCGGGACAATCCATGGTTTTTGTGCAAGCAGCCACGCAAGTGCAAGCTGTGCGGGCGACAATTCCCGCTCGATGGCAAAGGCTTTGACAGCATCCGCAACCGTCTGATTTGCCGCCAGGCTTTCTGGATTATTAAAACGTGGAATAGAGCGCCGGATATCATTATCAGCGAAGGTCGCATCTTTTGTTACAGTGCCTGTTAAAAACCCCTTGCCGAGCGGGCTAAACGGTACAAAGCCGATACCCAGTTCTTCCAAGGTGGGCAGCACCTCCTGCTCCGGATTACGATACCACATCGAATATTCGCTCTGCACTGCTGTCACTGGGAATAATTTATGCGCTCGCTTGATGGTCTTAACACCGGCTTCAGAAAGCCCCCAATGCAGGATTTTGCCTTCCTGTGCCAGTTCCTTCATTGTTTCAGCCACTTCCTCAATCGGCACATTGGGATCAACCCGATGCTGGTAATAGAGGTCAATATAATCCGTACGTAATCGTTTTAATGAACCCTCGATTGCTCTGCGGATTGTCGCCGGACGGCTATCTAAACCGCAAACCTTGCCATTTTGGATATCCCAGCCGAACTTTGTCGCAATCACAACCTGTTTGCGGCATGGTTCTAATGCTTCGCCCACTAATTTCTCATTGTCATAAATGCCATATATTTCTGAAGTATCAAAAAATGTCTCTCCCATATCTACCGCTTTGCGGATTAGCTCGATCATTTCACTTTTTTCCGGGAATGGTGGGTAGCTCTGGCTCATACCCATGCAGCCAAGGCCGATTGCAGAAACCTCCAGTCTGGCCTGCCCTAATTTTCGTTGCTTCATAATCTATACTCCTCCATTCTTATTTTGATTTTTTCGCCGCTTTATCTATGCTCAAATATCGTAACAGCTTCTTTCAGCAAATCTCTGATTGGCAGATGCTGATTTTTGTAAATTTTCTTGACAACAGGATCAGCATGTCATATATTATTATAATACCTAGAGTTAAGTTTAAGTCAAGATATTTTTGCACTAATCGAATGTGATCGAATCGATAGACAATCACATGGTATATTACACAAACTATTTGCTCAAGTGTTAGTTTTTAAAAATGATAGCGATATTTTTTGTCTCATTGCTATTGATAGTTTAGGGTTGACCACTGAACGTTCGAATAAGTTAAGAACCGAAATTGGAATGAAGCTTAATACCACCGCTTCTCATGTTATGCTTAACTTTTCACACACACATTCTGCACCCGAACCAACTCCCTTTGCTTTGAATGGTGATAGGTATTTTGGCTATATGTGCGAACAGATTGTACAAACTGTTGATAAGACAAAGGAAACTTTTGCACCATGCCAAGCGGGGTGGGCGTTAACAAAAACAAATCTAGGTGAAAACCGGCGAGAAGGTTGCACAATCATTGATGATCGGCTTGGAGCCCTGAAAATATCCGAAGCCAAAAGCAAAAATCCGATCGCCGTAATTCTGCGAATTTCGGCTCACGCCAATGTTCTTATGCAAGAAAATAATATGATTTCCAGTGATTACTTCGGCATAGCGCGTGAAAAACTACACGAGTATTTTTCATGCCCGGTGATGATGCTTCAAGGAGCCGCCGGAAATATAAAACCATTTGGCGTACATAAAATATTCGGCGGCAACGTTTCTGATTTGGATACAATAGTTGACATACTCGAAGAATCCGTGATAGGATTGACTTTTAATATGCAGGAAATCAGCGATATTCAAATGTTGTCAAAGGAAATAGAATACATTTCCGATGTACCAACGGTTACCGAAGCGGAAAAAATTGCCGCAGCTTCAGGATTAGAATCCTTAAGCTGGCTTTCAGAGTGCGAAAAGCTCAGGCAAGCAGGAATAACAGAACAAAAGCAATCAGGAGAAATACAGTTCCTGAAAATAAACGAAGGTTGTCTATGTGGAGTGCCGGAAGAAATTTTTTGTGAAATATCGCTTACGGCAGCAGAGAATACCCATAACCCGCTTTTATTCCTAAATGGATATACGAACGGCTGTACAGGATACCTCCCTACTGCAGAAGAATGGGAGAAAGGTGGATATGAAACACTTTATAGTTATCTATCGTACTATCAATTTCATGGGCATGTAATGCCATTTCGCGCAAACACGGCAGAACAAATTATTAAGTTGGTTTCAAGCTCTTGGATAGAGCTAAGTATAATATGACTGTTGTTAGGAGGAAAAGTTTATGTTTATTATCATGTTAATCTCCATTCTGCCGCTAAAGCGTCAGCACAAATAGGAATGAAAGTACTGGCTTGCGGCTATTTTTTTGATATACTGTATTTGAGAGAAAGATACACTACAAAGCACGGTGGGA
>Ga0153937_1000062_pt1 | contig 43733 bp, 45 predicted proteins | sample TSNY021MetaG_FD_104680 | JGI IMG/M metagenome (GOLD analysis project Ga0153937, IMG submission 104680) | Attine ant fungus gardens microbial communities from New York, USA - TSNY021 MetaG | ecosystem: Host-associated > Fungi > Mycelium > Unclassified | place: USA: New York, Robert Murphy County... | reverse complement strand
TTCCTGTGTCTTTGCTACGAGCTGTTGTAATGTTAAATTTTCCAATTGATTTACCCCCTTCGTGATCTATTGATAGTTACAATAAAATCGTGCTGGATTATGAAAAGTAAATCAACTGCTTTTTCGTGAAATATAGGTTTTTTAGCTATGGACTTTGCATAATATACAGCTTTCCATAACCAACTCCACCTTTCTGATTTGCAACTGCAATTACTCTGCACATACTTTTATCCTCCAATTCTACTTTTTGTCTTTTTCTACTTCTGCATATACACGAAAATACTTGTTTGTACCTTTATTGGTATAAGGCTCAGAAACCTGCAACACGTTGATTCTCTTATCTCTCTCTAAAATCTTTTTGAACCATTTAATATCGTTTGTTGTTCCTTGAAGCCTAATTTTCAGCATACATATCCTCCCAGTCTCGATAGAAACAGTATTCCGGGTAGCGAATCTTAATTGCTTCCAAAAATATCTTGCATATCCACAGGAACAAATCCTCTACTGTATAGCATCTATACTCCTTTAACTGTTCTTCGACATCATCATAATCTGATACACTCGGTGTCCCATTGCAGTAAAGATTAAAAGCCATCCGGACAATTTTTGCACTCCCACTGGTAATCCATCCTTCCTGCAGGGACTCTGTCTTAACACATCCCGTCTTGAAATCATAAATTCGATTTACACATTTCCTCGTGTCCTCATCAATCCCTAAGCAATATACCAATGCTTTGTGATACGCATCCTGGTATCTGCACTTTGGCAGATACTCAATGTAGAATTTTTCATGTTCCTTGTTCTTAAAAGTAATTGTACGAGTAATCTTTTCGCTTTTTGCACCTAACGCTGTATTTGCCATCTTCATGACCTCCATATTTTTATTTTTTCACCATAACAACAGAAAAAGGACACTCTCCTAAAAAATCGGAAAATGTCCTGTTAATAGCACAACCTATTAAGTTTTGGGTAAAAACTCATGCTTCTGAGTCCATATTAGTCCACCAAAGCATATTTATTTGATGTCAAATTGATGTCAAACTACGAATTTTGAGGTTATGAAAGTGCCTCAAACCCGCATAAATACAGCATTCTACTTATCAAGCGACTTCATTGTCGGGAACAACAAAACATCCCGAATCGCCGCCGAATCCGTCAGCAGCATAACAAAGCGATCAATCCCTATCCCTATCCCACCTGTCGGTGGCATACCATATTCCAGAGCATTCAAAAAGTCTTCATCAACGCTGTTGGCCTCTTCATCTCCCAAAGCCTTTAACTCTTCTTGAGCCATAAAACGCCCTCTTTGATCAATCGGATCATTCAGTTCAGAAAAGGCATTAGCCATTTCTCTTTTCGTGATAAACAATTCAAACCGCTCAGTATATTCAGGATTAGACGGTTTTCTTTTCGCCAGTGGTGAAACCTCAACCGGATGATCCAATATAAATGTCGGTTGAACGAGATGCTCTTCAACATATTCTTCAAATAAAAGATTAAGTATATCACCCTTTTTATGCCTTGCCTCATAATGTACGTTAAGCTTATCCGCAAGAACCTTCGCTTCTGCTTCCGTCTTAATCTCATCAAAATCTATATTGGCATACTTTTTAACAGCCTCTACCATCGTTAAACGTTCAAAAGGCTTTGATAAATCAATTTCCACACCACTATAAGATATAAGCAGCGTTCCTAAAACTTCCTCGGCCACATGGCGGAAAAGATTCTCAGTCAGATCCATCATGCCATAATAATCCGTATAGGCCTGATACAATTCAAGCAAAGTAAATTCCGGATTATGCCTGACCGATAGTCCTTCATTCCTAAATACTCTCCCGATTTCATAAACCTTTTCAAGCCCACCGACTATGAGTCTCTTTAAATATAATTCCAAAGATATCCTTAAGTGAACATCCTCATCTAAGGCATTGTAGTGTGTATCAAAGGGTTTAGCGGCAGCACCGCCGGCATTGGGTACCAACACAGGCGTTTCTACTTCTATAAAGCCTTGTCCGTCTAAATAACGGCGAATCTCACTGATGATCTTAGACCGCTTAATAAAAGTGTCCTTTACCTCTTCATTGACAATTAAATCCACATATCTTTGCCGATAGCGAAGCTCTGTATTAGTCAGTCCATGGAACTTCTCAGGTAAAATCTGAAGGCTTTTGGACAATAGGATGACTTCCGAAGCATGAATGGATATCTCCTGAGTCCTTGTCTTAAATACTTCGCCTTTAATACCTACAATATCTCCAATATCAAACTTTTTAAAAGCCTTATATTCTTCTTCTCCAACACTGTCTCTGGCCACATATGACTGGATATTCCCCTTTAAATCCTGAATATTACAAAAAGCCGCCTTTCCCATGACTCTTTTGGACATAATTCTACCCGCCAAGGAAACCTTCTGCCCTTCTAGCGTATTATAATTATCTTTAATATCTTGGCTATGGTGGCTGGTACTATATTTCATGATCTGAAAAGGATCATTGCCGCTCTCCTGTAATTCACTTAGTTTCGTGCGGCGTACCTTCAATAATTGATTAATGTCCTGCATGCCTGCATTCTTTTGTTCTGTCACTGCGACCTCTCCTTTTTAATAATTGGCTCTATCAATTAACAATATTTTAAACTTTATAACACCTGCCTGAGTTTCAACCTCAACAATATCGCCTGCTCTGCGTCCTAAAAGCGAACTTCCAACAGGAGACTCATTAGAGATTTTATTTCTCAGACTGTCTGCTTCTGTTGAACCTACAATGTAGTATTCAATATCCTCATCAAAATCCATATCATGTACTGTGACTTTACAGCCGACACTGATAAAATCCGTGTCAACTTCATCTTCATCAATAACTTCTACGTTCTTCAAAAGAGTCTCTAATTCTTCGATTCTTGTCTCGACATCACGCTGTTCATCTTTTGCAGCATCATATTCGGCATTCTCAGATAGATCCCCCTGTTCTCTGGCCTCTTTGATTTTTTGTGCAACTTCTTTACGCTTATTGACCTTTAGGTCAAAAAGCTCATCCTCCAAAGATTTTAACCCAGCAAAAGTCAATATATTTTTCTTTGTCTCTGCCATAATAACGTATCCCTTCCTTTAAATATTATAACTTTATATATTTTCTTCTCCGTTTCCAACAGAGTAATACACATCTCAATCTTTGTATTACTTTGTCGACTGAGATCACAGTTAAGCTTATACATTCTTAGTATTATATCCTATTGAAATAACCATGTCAAGAATGACCTTTTAACCCTGGTATCATAGTATATAAGAATTAGAGTAATTATATGCATATTCTATTAGAAGGTCTTTTAGTTGATTGAATGTTTCTATTTTATTGACCTGATTACGCAATTTTGATGAATCGGGATATCCGGCTGTGTACCAGGCAATATGCTTGCGCATTCGGCGTATTCCCGTGTATTCGTCTGTATAGACTATTTCTTCTGCGGCATGCCGTAAAATCATCCTGAATACCTCACTTATGGTGGGGCGTTCAGGTATGCGGTCGGTGTCGATAAATTCATTGATTTCCCTGAATAGCCATGGATTCCCTTGGATTCCTCTCCCTACCATGATGCCGTCGCACCCGGTCTGGCGCAGCATCTCTTTTGCATCTTCCGGCGTTTTGATATCACCATTACCTATGACTGGAATGCTGATGTGCTCTTTTACTTTCCTGATAATTATCCAATCGGCTTTTCCACTGTAATACTGTTCCCTTGTACGTCCATGAACAGTAACGGCGCTTGCGCCGCTTTCCTGAGCCACTTTCGCAATTTCAGGTGCGTTAATAAGAAGTTCATTAAAACCTTTTCTGATTTTAACTGTAACTGGTTTCTTTACCGCTTTGACAACTGCTTCAATAATTTCGCCTGCCAGCTTTGAATTTTTTAATAATGCGGAGCCTTCGCCATTATTTACGATTTTCGGAACCGGACAGCCCATATTAATATCTAAGACAGAAAAATTCAAATGCTCTATCTTTTTAGCCATTTCACCCATCAAATAGGGATCTCTGCCAAAGAGCTGCAAGGATACCGGATCCTCTTTAGGATTTATTTCAAGTAATGGCTTTGTATTCTTATTATTATGAAATATTGCTTTGGCACTGATCATTTCAGTGCAGACCATGCCGCATCCTAGTTCTTTACAGATCATACGAAATGGCAGATCCGTAATACCTGCCATCGGTGCTAGTATTATATTATTATCCAAAGTGACATTGCCTATTTTAAATCTCATTTTATTTGACCTTGCATTTCTTGTGTATTTCTCTTAAGCCCTTTAATGTAAGCATATTATCGTAGATATCAATAACATCCGTCTCATTGGCGATCGTAACGCCCAGACCGCCTGTAGCAATAACTTTAGCCTTATGCAGGCCGGATTCTTCTTTCATCTTTTTAATGATGTATTCTGTTTGGCCAATGGTGCCATAAATAATACCTGCCTGGACGCAAGATATTGTCTCTTTAGCAAGTATACTCTTCGGCTTTCTGATTTCAAATTCCGGAATCTTCGCCGTTCCGCTAAATAAAGCGTTGGCGCTTAAACGAATGCCAGGGCATATAACAACAGCCTCTAAAGTTCCATCTGAAAGCACCAGCTCAAAAGTCGTCGCCGTACCATAATCTATGACAATGGCTGGTCCGCCGTATAATTCATGGACTGCGACAGCATCGACAATTAAATCGGCACCAACCTCTTTCGGGTTTTCTGTGTTTATTTTGATCCCTGTTTTAATTCCGGGACCTACGATAATTGGCTCAACATGAAGATATTTCCTAATTCCATTTACGAAAGAGTACATTATATTCGGTACAACTGAACCAATGACCACATCTTCGATGTCCTCCACCTTATGACTTTGTTCAATAATGAATTCTCTCATCAAGATTCCATATTCATCAGAGGTTCTAGGCATTGGTGTTGTCATTCTGAAGATGCCGCCAAAACCCTCACCATTGAATATGCCGCATGTAATATTTGTATTTCCAATATCCACAACAATAATCATCTATTATTCTCCTCATCATCATTAGCTGCAAAAACCTTAAAATAGGTCTCAAGAGCTTCAAACAATTCACTCTTTTCCTGTCGCAACTGCTTTATCTTTAAGACACTGCCAATTTCATCAAACAAAAAATCATTTTCATCGGCAGTCACCTTAAGATTAAGGTCACCGTCTTCATTAAATTCTATTATCAGCACGCCCCCTACATCTTCTGTATAAAGAACACACATGATTTTCAATTCATCCTTGACGCTCTGTGGAAGAGAAGCAAAGTCCTCATTGAAATAGAATTTCTTTTCATATGCGCTTGAACCACACAATATCATATTTTCTTGATTCATTTTACCTTTCACTCCTTAAGTTTCCGGATTAATTATATATACCCTGATATGCCGCGAACCGACACTTCCCCAGATCCAATTGCTCTTTCGACACCATCGCTTATTACAATGAGTTCTCCTTTAGTGTTGACGCCTTTCGACAGACCCGTAAAATCGCCGCCCTTTTCCTTGACCTTGACTAAACAGTCCCGATTAATTAGCCGCTGATTGTAAACATCCACTATTCCGGATAAATCTTCTGTCTTCATAAAAATATGATAATAGTTCTCAAAAGCTTCCATGACATTTTTAACAATTAGCGCCCTGTTATAAGGCACGCCACCTTCTATCAACATTGATGTCGCCGTATCTTTAAGCTCAGCTAGGATATTCTCTGTGTTTACATTGATTCCCACACCAATGACCACATAGTTGATTCTGTCCATATCAGCACTCATTTCCGTAAGGATTCCACACACTTTTTTATTGCCAATCACTATATCATTAGGCCATTTTATCGCACAGGAAAGACCTGCCAGTTTTATCGCATCAGATACTGCCAGGGCTGCCACCAGTGTAAGCATTGAAGCATTAACAGGCGCCAGCTGTGGCTTTAATATGAGGGTCATCGAAATCCCCTCATCCTTTGGGGATATCCAAGACCGTCCAAGTCGACCCTTACCGCCTGTCTGCACACCGGTAATGACTAGACTTCCATGTACCGCACCTTGCTCCGCCAACAATCTGGCCACATTATTGGTAGATTCAATCTGTTCATAAAAATAAATATGCTTTCCCATTTCTTTAGTGTAAAGCTGACTAAGTATTTCAGAATCTGTAATAACATCTGGAAGCTCTTTTAACAGGTAGCCCTTATTACTCACAGCTTCAATCACATAGCCTTCTTCTCTAAGAGCTTTGACAGCCTTCCATATGGCCGTCCGTGACACGTTTAAGCCTTCACATAAACTTTGACCGGAAACATAATCACCGCGCCTTGCTCTCAATATTTTAAGAATCTGCTCTTTCATCAAAAATTATTCTCCTAAAGTCGCAATCATCACAGCTTTAATGGTATGCATGCGGTTCTCTGCTTCATCAAAAACAACACTTGTGGCCGCCTCAAATACTTCCTCGGTAACTTCATTGCCCTTAACAGCAGGCAGACAATGCATAAAAATAGTCTCTGGTTTTCCTGTTTTAGCCATCAGCTTCTCATTAACCTGATAGGGCTTTAGCATCACGATACGTTCCCTAGCCTTGTCTTCTTCACCCATTGAGCACCAGACATCTGTATAAATGCAATCGGCACCTTCAACCCTATTAACATCATCGGTTATGGTTACCAGACTGCCCGTTTTTGATGCATATGTTTCACTGGCACTGATCATATCTTCGTCCGGCCATAGCGACTTCGGTGTTATGATCGTACAGTTAATGCCCATTTTACTACATCCAATCAGCAGGCTATTGGCCACATTGTTGCGCCCATCACCAATATACACAAAATTCAAGCCTTTCAAGCGTCCGAATTGTTCCTTTAGGGTTAGAAAATCCGCCAGAATCTGTGTCGGATGATAATCGTCTGTCAAACCGTTCCAAACCGGCACACCGGCATATTGAGCCAACGCTTCAACACTCTTATGGGAAAATCCGCGAAATTCAATACCGTCAAACATTCGTCCTAAAACCCTTGCCGTATCCTCAACACTTTCTTTTGCTCCCAGTTGGATGTCACCCTTTCCCAGATACTCAGGGAAGCCTCCCTCATCATTACAAGCCACGGTAAACGCACACCTTGTTCTCGTGGAAGGTTTTTCGAAAATAAGGGCAATATTCTTACCTTTTAAACGTTCTCCTGTAATCCCTTTCTTTTTATCTGCTTTAAGCTCAGCTGCCAGGTCAATTAGATACTCTATTTCTTCCGGCGTAAAATCCTTAAGTGTTAAAAGGCTTCTGCCTTTTAAATCCATACTCATTCCTTCTCTCTATTATTATTTTTTTCCAATTGATCTATGGATGATGCTGTCAGATTACGATAAATGGTTTCATTATGCTCAAGCAGATATTTAGACAATTCAGTAACTGCCAAAGCCTTCTGGGAGTATTCTAAAAGCCCATCAATAGAAATTGCCTCCTTTGTATTAAGGTCAATGGCTCTTCCGTTATCAAAAGTTCCATCTCTGCCGATTACATATAAAACATCATCTTTGATAAAGGATCCTTGCAGCATATAGGCGACGGTCGCAACAAAGCCCTCCTCGGCATTAACAATATCTTGTCCTAAAATAACAGATTCAGATAACTCTAAATCCATTATATTGGCAATGGTTGGCAGGAAATCCACCTGTCCTCCCACAGTCGTAATCGTTTCATTTATATCAGTCTCTGGTATATGAATGAGGAGCGGTACGTTGAGCATTGAATCGTAATCATACGCATATCCTAAATACTCTGTCATCTTCTCATAATTATCGTCATCTATGTAATTCAGTCCATGATGGTCTCCATATAGAACAATGATTGAATCTTCATATAGCCCTTTATCTTTTAACTGATCAATAAACTCACCAATCGCCTGATCTGTGTAATTGACTGCCTGAAGATAATTGCCAAATTGAGAATCCACGTCCACTTCTTTTAACTTTAATGAGATCAAGGACTCATCAAGAACATAGGGATAATGATTTGTTAAGGTTAAAATAAAGCTGTAAAACGGCGTTTTTGTTTTTTCTAGATTGTTTGCCATTTGTGCAAACATGGACCGGTCAGTCAAGCCCATCCCCGATATTTCATTCATATCAAAGGTATCCGAGCTGTAAAAGCAATCATATCCAAGGTTTGCATATGCTGTATCCCGATTATAAAAATCCTTACTCATTCCAATGGATGCGTTTGTCGAGTACCCGCTATTTTTCAACAGACGGGGCAGTCCAATATAATCATTTTCATAATACAGGTCATAGCTAGCACCTTCAATTACCGAATATAAACTGGTAATTGTTGAAAAATCTGCATCTGCTGTATTGCCCTTTCCCATACTCGAATAATAATGGTCAAAATACAGCGTATCCCCACCAATAAGTTGATTGAGGTTCGGCGTAATCTCCTGCCCATTATAAGTTTCACCGATGACAAAATTTTGTATGGATTCCATTTGAATAATTATCAAATTCTTCCCTTTGCCTATCGATGCATACTTGTTTGCATCAAGGTTACTGTTATCGGTAATATCCTCCACAATACTTTCCATTGCTTCATTGGAAATATTTTCCTTCTCCATAATTTCACTTAATGAGCTGGAGCCATATAGGACTTTCCCAATCGTACTCTCGAATAAATCCTTCACATGAGTTGTTATAACCTCCGTGCTGTTCACACTGCTGATGCTTGGCCAATGGAAGGGGTTGGTAGATATTATGACGATGAAGACCAACATCACGGAAAATATTGTATACTTCCTTCTTCTGCTAATCGGCTTTTTGGCATAAAAACCCTTTGTTTTTTTAGCTAAATACCACACCAAAGGAATATCTGCTAATATAAATATGCTAAGTATTGGCACAGCCGCCTTTACGCTTTCTTCAGAACCGGATATGTTTTTAATCTGCAATAGCTGGTTCACTGATGCTACCTGGTTAAAATAATTATAATAGATCACATCAATAAACATAATAACAGAAAAAAACAAATAAACAAGCCCAAAGCCAAGGACTCTTCTCTTTCCATCATCATGAGTGCATATGTACATCGCTCCAAGAAAAATCAACATCGTCAAAATAAAGGATATGACGATAAAGATACTAACTTCAACTGCAACATAATAAATCAGCAGTTTAATGCCAAATAAAAGGATAATCATATTCTTTACAATGGTATTATTAAGCTTCAAAAAACCACCTCTTAAAAAAAGGGGGTGCAAGCACCCCTCTTTTACTGATTCTGCTCATTGCCAACCACTTCGGCGATGGACTTCGCTAAGCCTGCTATTCCTTGTATATCGGAGGGGATAATAATCTTAGTGGCTTTTCCATCAGCTGCTTTTGCAAAGGCTTCCAGACTCTTAATCTGAAGAACTGCCGAATCTGCGCCAGCTGCTTTAATAAACCTGATCCCATCAGCATTAGCCTGTTGGACCTCCTTGATTGCCTGCGCTTCACCCTCTGCTTCACGAATCATTGCTTCTTTCGCTGCTTCTGCACGAAGTATGGCAGATTCCTTGTCAGCTTGTGCCTCTAAGATAACTGACTCTTTATGACCTTCTGCTTTAAGAATTGCAGAACGTTTTTCTCCTTCTGCACGAAGTATCGCTTCTCTACGTTCACGTTCAGCCTTCATCTGTTTCTCCATGGCATCTTGGATCGCTGAGGGCGGAATAATATTCTTAAGCTCAACACGGTTAACCTTGATTCCCCATGGATCTGTGGCAACATCTAAAATCGCACGCATCTTGGCATTGATGATTTCTCTGGAGGTCAGGGATTCATCAAGCTCCAAATCACCGATGATATTCCTCAGTGTCGTAGCCGTTAAGTTCTCAATGGCCATAATCGGATGCTGTACACCATAGCTATATAGTTTCGGATCAGTAATCTGATAAAAAATAACCGTATCAATACGCATTGTCACGTTATCTTTAGTGATTACCGGCTGAGGCGCGAAATCGACAACCTGCTCTTTTAAAATAACTCTCTTCGCTACCTTATCAATTAACGGTATCTTTATGTGAAACCCCACTGACCATGTGGCCCGATAGGCTCCTAAACGTTCAATTACATATGCATTAGCCTGAGGAACGATTTTAAAACAGGAAATAACCAGCGTAAAAATAATTAGTAATAAAATAACAATGCCAACCGTGGAAAATATATCACTTATTCTTGCCGAACTAACAATCATATTCATCTTTTTTATTCTCCTTTTCTTCAACAATCAACTTGACTCCGCTAATTCCAATAATAGTGACTAAGGCGCCTTTCCCGATAAGCTTCTCATCATCGGTTGACCGGGCTGTCCATTCCAAACCATTAATCATCACCTGTCCGCTTGCCCTGATATTGTCAATCGCAACCGATACTTCTGCGGTCTTTCCAACAAGGCTCTCTGCATTGGTTTTAGTTGTCTTTGAATTTAAGTATTTTGTCGCCAGCGGTCTTGTAAAGACCAATAGCACTACCGAAACGACTAGGCATAGGGCTATCTGTATGCCCAAATGTATGCCGAGAAGCGATGCCAGAAAAGCCACCAGACAACCAAAGGCAAACCAGATGGTCGTCAATCCCAACGTTCCTAGCTCAATTACAATAAGAAATGCTAAAGCAACTAACCAAAAAATTCCTTCCATAAATATCCTCCTCCATCAGCTTTATAACTAGTATAACATAGTTCTTCGATTCACACTAGTATACAATTCTTTGCCGCTTCACCTCATACATTAAAATCGATGCGGCAACAGCTGCATTCAACGAATCCACTTGCCCTGACATGGGGAGCCTTATCTTGGCATCTGCCAAATGTGTTAAAGCATCACTTAAGCCATTGGCTTCATTCCCTATCATCAATCCACAGGCTGATGTATAGCTTTCTTCAAAATAGTACCGTTTACCCTCAAGATGAGCAGCGAACAACTTCATCTGACGGCTTTTCAGCTGTTTTACAGTTTCCTCAATGTGTTCCGTATAAATAAACGGAACCCTGAAAATTGAACCCATTGTGGATCTTATCACCTTAGGGTTATACATATCCACTGATGTATTGCTTAAAATGACGCCAGTAATACCGGCTCCTTCCGCTGTTCTGATAATTGTTCCTAAATTGCCCGGATCCTGCAAGGCTTCCAAAATCAACACAACCGGCCTATCGGCAGCTAATAATGCTTCAAAATCATATTCCGGCATCTGTGCCACCGTCATGATCCCTTGTGGGGTCTGGGTATCCGAAACCGCTTTAAACAGCTTGTCCGACATGCATTCATAGGGCCTTTTAACAAGCTCGTCCATGACTTCTTTAAGGCAATTCGCATAAAAGCTTTCTGAAACATATGTCTTAACATGAACCTTTCTCGGCAGCTCCATAAACATCTTGATTCCTTCTACAATAAACTGCTGATTGTCTTTGCGGAATCTGGCTTTTGTCTGAAGCTGTATTAAATACTTGACTTTAGGATTGCTTAAGCTGCTTATCATCTCTTCTTCCTATTATCCTTTAAAATCAGACGGACAAAACTCTGGATACACTGAATTGAAAATCGTCTATATCCTTTTCCATAGCCAACGCTTCTTCAATATCATAATCTACATATTGTCCGTTGCGATAGGCCACAACGCGGTTAGACTTGCCCATCATTAAGGCATCTGCTGCGTAAGCTCCCATAATGGAGGCATATACCCGATCTTTAGCCGTCGGACTTCCGCCCCTTTGTAAGTGCCCTAAGATCGTCGCTCTGGTTTCAATGCCGGTTGCCGCTTCGATCCGTTTGGCCATACTCGTCGAATGTCCCACGCCCTCGGCATTAATGATAATATGATGCTTTTTACCCAGATTACGATTCTTGATAATATTATCAAGAATGGCATTCTCGTCATAATTATAAATCTCAGGCAGCAAAATATCCTCCGCCCCGTTGGCTATACCGCACCATAAGGCAATATATCCGGCATTCCTTCCCATGACCTCGATAATACTGCAGCGCTCATGCGAAGTGGACGTGTCTCTCACCTTATCAATCGCTTCCATTGCCGTATTAACCGCCGTATCAAATCCGATGGTATATTCGGTGCATGCAATATCTAAATCAATAGTTCCCGGAACACCTATCGTATTGACCCCTTGGAGCGCCAGCTTCCTGGCTCCTTGGAATGAACCGTCACCGCCAATAACGACCATGCCATCAATCCCTTGCCTGCGGCAAACCTCAGCACCCTTAATCTGTCCTTCTAAAGACATAAACTCAGCGCAGCGGGCTGTGTAGAGAAAGGTTCCTCCTCTGCTTAAGATATCTGAAACACTATCTTGTTCTAAATCTATAATTTCATTATTGAGCAAGCCGGCAAAGCCCTTCTGTATTCCTTTTACCTTGCAGCCATATCCAAGCGCAGTACGGACAACCGCACGGATCGCAGCATTCATCCCCGGAGCATCTCCTCCGCTTGTCAAAACGCCTATTGTATTAATTCGATTTTCGCCCATTTTATTTCCTCCATTCCACTTGTTAAAGAGAAACTAATTTCATTCTAATATAAACTTGATTAATTTTCAAGGTTTTTGTATGATCTTAATATTATCAGCACCAAATTCTAGTGACATTTGACTAATAATCTTTTGATTCACATGAATATTATACACTCTGGGCAATCTTTTTATTACCTTTTCTCGTTCACAGAAGATCACTACCTTATCATCGCCCTCCTCGTCTTCAAGCAGTTGATATAGTCTATTCTCATTCGCCAAATACACATCTTTAGATGAATATTTAATCCATACTTCTTTCGGCACCTGATCAAAAGGAATGATTCTTTCACAAATTAATTTTGCCTGTTGATCATCACCGGCCGATACCCGTCCTCTGATGTACACCTTCGCTTCCTCGGTAAGAATCTCTTTATTTCGCTCGTAATTATCAGGGAAAATAATGACTTCCACACTTCCCACCAAATCCTCTACTTGAATAAATGCCATCATCTTATTATTTCTGGTTGTCTTAATTGTTTTCGCAGTTATCATCCCTCCGATCATAACATTTAACCCGTCTGTAAGCTTTGACTTTTCTTCCTCCTCATCTGTATAAAAATCTGATGTCATAGCCGATACATTGCGGCGTAAATCATCAGTGAAATCGTCCAAAGGGTGCCCGCTGATATATACGCCTAAAACTTCTTTTTCGTAGGCAAGCAATGCTTCCTTTTCATATTCACCAACATCTGGATATTGTATCTCAAAGGATTGCTTTTCCTCTTCACTGACAAAATCAAAAAGCGTCATTTGTCCTGTTATCGCCTTCTTGCGCTGGGCATTCACTTGGTCAAGCACCTGGGCATAAACCATCATTAATTGGCGCCTTGTAGCTTTCAGGCTGTCAAATGCACCTGCTTTAATAAAGTTTTCGATGGTTCTTTTATTCACCTCTTTGCCGGTTAACCGCTCACAAAAATCCTTTAAGCTTGTAAAACGTCCATTCCTTTGCCGCTCTGCAACAACGGCCAAAATAACATTTTTCCCAACGCTTTTAATTGCGGATAAGCCATAACGGATCTTATTGTCTGAAACTGAAAAGGCGCTTTCTCCTTCATTGATATCCGGAGGCAGAATCACAATATCCATCTGGCGGCAAGCCATAATGTATTCGGATACCTTTGCAGAAAAGTCAATCACCGAAGTCATCAAGGCCGCCATAAATTCAACCGGATAATAATACTTTAAATAGGCAGTCTGGTAAGCTACAATCGCATATGCCGCCGCATGTGATTTATTAAAGGCATACTTTGCAAAGTCAATCATATCGTCAAAAATCTTATTAGCTATTTTTTCATTAATGCCATTGGCAATACAGCCCGGAACATGCAGCTCTTTATTCCCATAGACGAAATATTCTCTTTCCTTTGCCATGACGTCTGCTTTTTTCTTTGACATGGCGCGTCGCACCAGGTCACTCCTTCCGAGGTCATAGCCGGCTAGCTTCATAACAATTTGCATAACCTGCTCCTGATAAACAATACAGCCATAGGTTGGTGCCAAAATCTCTTCAAGCTCCTCGCAGTCATATTGAATCGATTCGCTTTTATTCTTTCCCTTGATATATTTAGGAATAAAATCCATCGGTCCAGGGCGGTATAGCGAAATTCCGGCAATAACATCTTCCAGATTCTGCGGCTTTAATTCCTTCATAAAGTTTTTCATTCCCGAACTTTCCAGCTGAAAGATACCGTCGGTCCTCCCGGAAGCAATCAACTCGAAAACATGCTTATCATTAAAATCGATGGCATCAATATCAGGTATTTTAATTGCGTCACGATTGGCAAGGCGCACTGCATTCTGAATAACCGTAAGCGTCCGCAAGCCAAGGAAGTCCATTTTAAGAAGCCCCAGCTCCTCTAAGGTTGTCATCGGGAATTGCGTCGTGATCGATTCGTCCGAGCCTCTAGATAAAGGCACGTATTCATCAATTGCCGTTGGGCTGATGACCACGCCGGCCGCATGGATCGACGCATGTCTTGGTAAGCCTTCTAAGCGTTTTGACATATCAATTAAATAGTGGGTCTGCTCGTCATTATCGTATAAACGCTTCAGCTCAGGATTAACACTAAGGGCGCGCTCAATAGTGATGCCAAGCTCAGTGGGAATCATTTTAGCTAACGAATCTGCCATTGCATATGGCAAATCCAGTGCTCTGGCAACATCCCTGATCACGCCCCTAGCCGCCATGGTACCAAAAGTCACAATCTGCACAACACGATCCTGACCGTACTTCATGACGACATAGTCAATGACCTCTTGTCTTCGCTCAAAGCAAAAATCTATATCAATATCCGGCATGGTAACTCTGTTAGGATTCAAAAAACGTTCAAAGAGCAAGTTATACTTAATCGGATCCAAATTTGTTATGCCAAGACAGTAAGATACAACGCTGCCTGCTGCCGAGCCTCTGCCCGGGCCGACAATGATCTCATTATCTCTGGCATATTTAATAAAGTCCCACACAATCAAGAAATAATCCAAAAAGCCCATAGACTTAATTGTATCCAGCTCATAATTCAAGCGTTCAATTAGTTCTTCTGTGGGGTTTTGATATCGTAATTCAAAGCCTTCAGTGGTGATTTTCTTAAGGTATGTCCATGCATCATGACCCTCAGGCACCGGAAACTTAGGCAGCTTATATTGACCAAACTCAATATCTACCTCACATCGCATCGCTATTTTATGTGTGTTTTCCAATGCTTCTTTGGCATAGGGGAATGTCTCGAGCATTTCCTTGGGAGACTTCACATAATACTGGCCGCCTTCATAACGCATCCGCACCTCATCAGTCACTTTCTTATTGGTTTGTATGCATAATAGAATATCATGCGGCTGCTCATCAGAGGCCTTCGTATAGTGGATATCATTAGTAGCCACTAATTCTATGCCCGTCTCCTTGCTTAACCGCATCAAAGCTTGATTGACAGTCTTCTGCTCCGCAATGCCATGATCCTGCAATTCTAGATAAAAATTGCCCTTGCCAAATATTGATTCCATCTCCAGCGCCAGCTTGACCGCCTCCTCATAAAAACCACGGAGGATATACCTGGGGATCTCTCCTGCCAGACAGGCGCTTAAGGCAATAATACCTTCGCTGTATTCACGTAAAACCTCCTTATCTACACGAGGCTTATAGTAAAATCCTTCGGTAAAGCCTTTAGATACGATCTTCATCAGGTTATGATAACCCGTGTTATTCTCTGCAAGCAATACTAAATGATTATAGCGGTTATCCTCCTGACCCTCGCGGTCAAAACGAGAGCCCGGAGCTACATAGACTTCACAGCCAATAATCGGGCGTATGCCGTTCTTCCTGGCTTCTTTATAAAAATCAATGACACCGTACATAACACCATGATCAGTGATTGCCACACTATCCATTCCTAATGCCTTCGTTGTGGCAATGAGTTCTGTGATCTTATTCGAGCCATCCAACAGGCTGTATTCTGTATGAACATGTAAGTGGGTAAATTCCATTCCTTCTTCAACTCCTCCGAGTGCATTCTCCCGGTTCCGACTAATCATTATCTTGGTACGACTACTTATTGGCACATTTTATGACATAGTAGGTGATTGAGACCTTGGCAATATGACGTTCAGCCTCATCGTATACATTGACATCATAAACAAATATCCTCTTCCCAACTCTGACAGGCGTCGCCTTGGCAAGCAGCTTCTTTGATTCAATTGCCGCATTCAAATAATCAATGTTAGACGATAAAGTAGTGCATACCACGCCGTTAGATGCCACGGCCGCCCCGCCAATAGTATCTGCCAATGTAAATATGCAGCCACCGTGGACAGAACCAATGGGATTATAATGCATCTGTTTTATATCAAGCTCGCCTTCTGCATACCCGGCTTTAGCGGTAACAAGCTTTAAGCCAGTTGTATTTGCAAATCCTTCATGCTTTTTTAAAAGCCCTTCTAATACTGTATCTTCCATCTTATCTCACTCTCTTAATATTAAAATAAATATACTTTACATTATATCCTATTTCCCACAACTCAACAACACTGTTTTCATCCATATTGTGGGTCAAAAAAAAGAGGATCCTAAAGTTCCAAGACTTAAGAATCCCCTCATAACAAATTATGCTTCGCTAGTCAAATATTTCTCTATGTTTTCGATTGCTTTTGCTTCATCTGGACCCTTAGCAGATATTGTAACCTTCTCGCCTTCGACAATCCCAAGGCTCATCATGCCCATAATGCTTTTAGCATTCACTTTCTTTTCTTGGATTTCAACATATATATTACTTTCATATTGGCTTGCCACTTGTACCAGTAGGGCAACCGGTCTAGCCTCCAACCCTGTAGGAATCTTAATGGTAATTCTTTTTGAAATCATTTTGTGTACCTCACCTTTCTTTACTTGCGTTTCATGTTCCATGCTCTCTTAACTCATCTGCAATTGCACTTAGCTTCCGAAGCCGATGGTTTACACCTGACTTGCCAACTGGTGTGCTTAGCAGCTTTCCAAGTTCACTCAATGAAGCGTCGGGATATTCCAGTCTCAGTCTGGCCATCTCTTCTAAACCTTCCGAAATACGGCCAAAACCAATCGCATTTTGGATATAAGTAATATCCTCTACTTGCTTTACAGCAGCAGACACAGTTTTACTGATATTTGCCGTTTCACAATTGACGCGGCGGTTAATAGAGTTACGCATTTCTTTTAGAATTCGTATGTTTTCCAAGTCCATTAATGACGTATGGGCTCCCATTATGTTAAGCATATCTACAATCTGTGCACTTTCCTTAACATAGACAACGTAGTACTTCTTGCGCTGTATTACCTTTGCATCTATATTAAAAGCTGCCATTATGTTCTTAAGCTGTGTCGCTTTCTTTTTATCGGTACAGATCATCTCGAAATGATATGCCTTCTTAGGATCGCTAATTGATCCTATCGCTAAAAAAGAACCTCTTAAAAATGCCCTTTTACAACAAGTGTTTTGAATAATAATGCGGTTAATAGCAAAAAAGTTTTCTTCAATCTCTCCATCTGGATTCATAAACTTTACAGCTGACAAAACCCTTCTGGCTGCCTCATCGTCATTAACCGACACTTTATAAATACGGCTCTTTTTAAAAAGTATGTTTCTTCTGATAGAAACATCGATATTTATATTAAATGATTTTTGCAATAATGTAAAGTACTTTCTTGCGACAGCAATATTCTCTGTCTGTATCCACAGTTGGATTTTATCAGCTTCTGATATATATACCTTACCGCAAAGGCTTATGATTGCTGCTATTTCAGCAATCTGGCAATGTCTGGCCGAACTGATACATCTTGATAGCTCATCTTTGACTTTCCCAGAAAATGACATCTGCTTCACCTCTTACTTTATTCGATAGGTCTCTTTAAATATATCTCTATGCTCAACCTTAACACTGTACTCAGTAGATCCAAGCTCATGATAAAGCAGATCCGCTAATGTCACTGAGCGATGCTTGCCTCCTGTGCAGCCAATACTGATAACCAATTGGTTTTTTCCCTCGATAATATACCTAGGTATTAGAAACTTGACCATATCTTGCAATTTCTCAAGAAATTCGTGAGCTTCTCCGGACTTTAGTACAAATTCAGAGACTGCCTTATCTTTACCGGTCTTCAATCTCAAATGCTCAATATAGTAAGGATTTGGTAAAAAACGAACATCAAACACTAAGTCAGAGTCAGACGGAATCCCATATTTAAAGCCAAAGGATAAAATAGTTACAAAGAAACTCTGATACTTTTCATTCTTTATAAAAATCTTGTCTATCTCCGCTTTTAACTCACGAATAAGAAGCTGACTTGTATCAATAATATAATCGGCATTCTCTTTAAGAAACATTAACTTCTTTCGCTCTAAAGCAATGCCTTCTTCAATACGGCTGCTATCAGCTAAAGGATGGCTTCTTCTTGTCTCTTTAAATCGTTTCACCAATACAGAGGTGCTGCAATCCAAAAATAATATTTCATAATCCGACCCTTCTTTTCTAAGAGCGTCCAAAATAACATCAATACTCTCTAAATCATCACCGCTTCTTATATCTAGTCCTAACGCCACCTTCGGCATGTCGGAAGCTTCATTGTTGATGATCTCCGCAAACTTAGAGATCAATTGGATGGGCAGATTATCTACACAAAAATAACCTGAATCTTCTAACATTTTTAAGACCGAGCTTTTGCCCGCTCCAGACATTCCTGTAATTATTGCAAATCTCATTAGTTAAAACTCCCCAATCATACGTATCTCAGGTTCAATATGCACGCCTGACGATTCATAGACCTTCTCTTTGACATCATTCATCAAGCTGACAACATCACTAGCCATTGCACTGCCAACATTGATGATAAAACCACAATGCTTTTCAGAAACCATGGCGTCGCCCACCCGGTAGCCTTTGAGGCCGGCTTTTTGGATGAGCGCTCCGGCGAAATGCCCTTTAGGCCGCTTGAAGGCGCTTCCTGCACTGGGATATTCCAATGGCTGTTTTTCTTTTCTCCGGCTTGTCAAATCTTGTATCTTGCTCTTGATGCTGCGCTTATCTCCCGGATTAAGCATAAGTCCGCCCTCTAAGACGATATACCCTTTCTCTTGGATAATGCTCGTTCTGTATTCCAGCTTCAAATCATCATGATTCAATGTAAAGGTATCCCCTTCGTCAGATAATACAGTGGCATAAAGAATCAATGACTTGATCTCTCCTCCATATGCTCCGGCATTCATGGTCACTGCGCCACCAAAAGTGCCTGGGATGCCTGCCGCAAACTCAAGGCCACTTAATCCCTTGTCGGCGACCTCTTTTGCCAGCTTCGAAAGCAGTATGCCCGCACCGGCTCTCACAAGCACTTGGCCATCCTCTTGATCCTCATAGCCGACCTCCTCAAAGGTATGGCATAATTGGATGACTACCCCGCGTATTCCTTTATCTCCAACTAAAAGGTTGCTTCCGTTTCCAATAATATAATAAGGAACTTCATATTCCTTGCATAACTTAATAACTTCTATAAAACCAGATAAATTCTCAGGCACAATAAAGAAATCAGCCGGTCCCCCAATTCGAAAGGTCGTATGAAGCTTCATTGGCTCGTTGACTTTAAAATGACGTGTCCCGGAAATCTCTTCTAATCTTTTCTCAAAATCTATGTTCATGCTACTCTCCAATATAATATTATGCGATTGTACTAGCTTATGTAATCACACTTACTTATATTACTCCATCCGCTTAGACAAGTCAAATGTCAGCTTCAGTCGCCACCATCCTGGCTGCGCCATATATCCCCGCATCATTTCCCAGTTTTGCTAAGGCAAACTTTATATCCTTAAGAGCATCAAACACCTTTTCTTTATAATGCTTTTGAATCGTATCAATCAAATATTGGCCTGCTTTAGAGACACCTCCACCAATAACGATAATCTCCGGATCGACGACTGCGCATATGCAGGCTAGAGAATTCCCCAAATAACAAGCCATCTTTTCAACCACCAAGATCGCTGTCTCATCACCCTTTTTTGCGGCATCCAACACAGCCTTTGCACTAATATTATTATTTCCTGAGAGCATACCGGGCATCTTAAACTCATCAACATATTTTGTGGCCATTTTAGCGATTCCTGTGGCTGAAGCAATCTGCTCGAGGCAGCCTCTCTTGCCACAGCCACACACACCAATAATATCCTCTTCGGCGAGCGCCGGCGCATGGCCAATTTCTCCTGCCGCGCCGTGGGTTCCCGCCACAATCTTACCATCTAAAATAATACCGCCGCCACAGCCGGTGCCCAAAGTAACCATCACTATATTCATGCAGCCTTTGCCGCCGCCCTGCCACATCTCACCAAGAGCCGCGACATTAGCGTCATTGGCCGCCTTGACAGGAATACTCAAAAGCTCACTAAGCTCCTTGGCAACATTAAATATGCCCCAGCCAAGATTCACGCAAACTAATACCGTCCCATCTTCCTTCACAGGCCCCGGAACGCCCAAACCTACACCTGTGACTTGGTTTTTTTCAATTCCTTTCACTTTAAGGCTCTCGTTAATAGAGTCTGCAATATCACTTAAAATATTCTTCCCTCGCTCTGTCGTTCTCGTAGGTATTTCCCACTTATCTATCAGTTTTCCCTTCATGCTAAAAATTCCAATCTTAACTGAGGTTCCGCCAATATCAACACCAAAGCACACTTCTTCCTTCATAACAATTATCCCCCTATTTTCTCTATATTTTCATTAAGCTATATCAACCGACTGCCATCTATTCTTCACTTGCTTTGCGTTTCTTCTGTAAGTTGCCTGTAAAGCGGCGATATAGCTCATGAGCCGCATTATAACCCATCTGCTTCTGCCGATAATTGACCGCCGCAGATTCAACGATAATCGCTAAATTCCTGCCCGGCCTGATGGGTATTGAATGGCTTTCCACTTTATGGCCTAAAAATTCAGTATATTGCTCTTCTAAGCCAAGGCGGTCATATTCTTTTTCACGGTCCCACTCTTCTAATTGAATAACTAAATTGATCGTTTGCGTTTCCTTAACACTCTCCACCCCAAAAAGGGTCTTGACATCAATGATGCCGATACCTCTTAATTCAATCAAATATCTGGTAATATCAGGCGCCGTGCCGATTAGCACATCCTCGCCTATTTTCTTAATCTCCACCACATCATCGGAAACCAGGCGATGCCCTCTTTTAATAAGCTCAAGTGCCGCTTCACTTTTGCCGATGCCACTATCGCCGATGATTAGAACACCTTCACCATAAACATCTACCAAAACGCCATGGATGGTAATTCTTGGGGCTAATTCCTCACTTAAAACAGACATAGCCTTTGCCATGAAATATGAAGTTCCCAGTTCAGTTGAGAGGATGGGTATATGATACTCATCTCCTAAGGCAATAATCTCATCTGACGGTTCTAAATCCCTGCAAAAAACAAGGCAGGGAATGCCAATTTGAAACATCTTCCTAATGATTCCGGCGCCTTCATCATCATATTTTTGTCGCAGATATGAATACTCTACCTTTCCAATAATCTGAACCCGATGATTATCAAAAAAATCAAAATATCCTGCCAGCTGCAGAGCAGGTCTGTTCAGATCACTTTGCTCAATGATAATCGTATCTGTATCAATGTTAGGGTTCAAATTAGTCAGCTTTAATCTTTTAATCAACTGGCTTAACTTCATGCTGTAATTACTATCAATGTTCTCAAACATAAGTTCCTCCTTAGTTAATGCATCTACTTCATTTATTCTATCACATTTTATCCTAAGTTGACAATGCAATCCCGCTTTCAATGAAAGAATTCATATACCGCTGTGGCTGAGCGCTCATTCATAGAAGGGATCGCTTTTAATTCCTCAACCGTTGCCTCTTTGATCTGCTCAAGAGAGATAAAATGCTTCATTAAAGCTTTCCGCCTGGATGGTCCGATCCCTTCAATATCATCAAGGATTGACCTGACCTGACCCTTTTTACGGAGGCTCCGATGGTATTCTATCGCAAAACGGTGAGCTTCATCTTGTATTCTCGTGATTAATTTGAAAGTCTCAGTATTTCTGTCGATGGGGATTTCTTGATTATTATAGTATAAGCCGCGGGTTCTGTGATGATCATCTTTAACCATGCCACAAACCGGTATATCAATCTTTAATTGCTCCAGAACCTTTAGTGCGACATTCACCTGCCCCAGACCGCCATCCATCATTATTAAATCTGGAAACACAGAAAAGCTGCCCATTTTAACATCGATGTCTTTTTCAGCCAGCTCTTGCTGCTCTGTAACGCCGTGAGTCAATCTTCTAGTAAGCACTTCCTCCATCGACTTATAATCATCTTGCCCCTTCACCCACTTCAGCTTAAACTTACGGTAGGCATTCCTCTTAGGCTTGCCATTTTCACAGACAATCATCGAGCCGACATTTTCAAATCCATTAATATTGGATATGTCGAAAGCCTCGATTCGCATAAGCGACGGTATTAACAGCAGCTCGCCAAGAGCCTTAACCGCCCCAATCGTTCTGGCCTCTTCGCGTTTTATTTTCTCACTGTCCTGATTCAAAACCAAGCTTGCATTCTTAGCGGCAAGCTCCACCAGACGTTCCTTCTGGCCTTTCACTGGAACAGATAAAGCAACCTTCTGGCCCCGGCGCTTCGTCAGCCACTCTTCAATCACCTCTTTATCGTCAATATCTTCCTGTAAGAGCAATTCACGGGGAACGAAAGGTGTTCCGGCATAAAATTGCTTAACAAAGGCGGTCATGATTTCTTGTCCGGTATCATTTTTAACGCCGGTTAAATAAAAATGATCTCGCCCGATCAGCTTGCCATTGCGGATAAAAAACACCTGTACCACCGCTTCATCATCAGCGCGGGCAAAAGCAATGATATCCTTATCCTCAAGCTGAGAGCTAGTAATCTTTTGCTTCTGCGCAATCTTCTTAATACTCTCGATCAAATCGCGATATTCCATGGCTTTTTCAAAGTCCAGGCCTTCTGATGCCTCATTCATTTTAGCAGCTAGCATTTTTAAAACAGGCTCATAACTTCCGTTTAAAAATGAGATGGCCTCCTGGATGGTTTTCTTATATTCTTCCTGGCTGACATATCCCTGACAAGGCGCATTACATTGCTTAATATGATAATTAAGGCAAGGCCTTTCCTTACCAATATCTTTAGGTAGATTTCGGTGGCAGCTGCGGATTTTATAGATCTTATGCAACAAAGCGATCGTGTCCCTGACCGCCATTGCACTGGCATATGGACCAAAATATTTCGACTTGTCCTTTTTAACCTTCCTCACTAGCATAATTCTTGGAAAAGGCTCATTAACAGTCACTTTAATATAAGGGTATGTCTTGTCATCCTTTAGCATCGTATTATACTTGGGATGGTGCTCTTTAATTAAATTGCATTCTAAGACAAGCGCCTCTAATTCACTGTCCGTAATGATATATTCAAACCTTGCGATTTGGGTCACCATCTGAACAATTTTAAACGACATATTACGGCTGTTCTGAAAATATTGCCTGACACGGTTCTTTAAGCTGATTGCTTTCCCGATATAAATAATATGGTCATATTCATCACGCATTATGTAAACACCTGGTTTTGCGGGCAGCTTTTTTAATTCTTCATCAAAATCAAACATCATCTCTCACATTCCTATTGATTCCTTTATAAACAGATGTCTCAAAAGACATAAACTCTTTTGAGACAATACTGTAATTACTTATTAATTTCTTCTGTATTGACCGGTTCTTCCACTTCTGGGTTAATACCTCTGACTTTATTAAAGATTTCCATAAATTCCTTGCCTGTAATCGTCTCTTTTTCAATGAGATATTCGGAAATTCTATCAAGGCTTTCGATGTTGTTGCTCAGCAGCCCTATTGATTTGTCATAGGCAACTTTTAAAATCTCCATCACTTCTTTGTCGATTTCTGCTGCCGTGGCGTCACCGCAGTTTAAAACGGCTCTGCCATCCAGATACTTGCTCTCAATTGACTCAAGCCCCATCAGTCCGAACTTCTCAGACATGCCATATTGGGTCACCATCGCCCTAGCCAGTGCCGTCGCTCTTTCTATGTCGTTGGAGGCTCCGGTGGTGATCGTATCAAACTTAACGTTCTCAGCAGCTCTTCCGCCGAATAACACCACCAACTCCTCTTCCATCTCTATCTTTGACATTAAATACTTCTCCTCTTCAGGCATCTGCATTGTGTAACCCAATGCGCCCATCGTCCGAGGCACAATGGTGATCTTTTGAATCGGCTCCGTATTCTTCTGCAGCGCCGAGGCTAATGCATGTCCAACCTCATGATATGATACGATCCTGCGCTCATTCGCATTCAATACTCTATCCTTCTTCTCCTTACCGGCAATAACGACTTCTACGGATTCAAATAAATCAGATTGAGATACTGCCGATCTGCCATGCTTGACCGCATTCAAGGCCGCCTCATTGATGATATTCGCTAAGTCTGAGCCGACAGCGCCGGAGGTGGCTAGACCGATTTCCTGGAAATCTGCCGTCTCATCCATATTTACATTGCGGGCATGTACTCTTAAGGTCTCAACTCTGCCTTTTAAATCCGGCTTGTCGACAATAATCCTGCGGTCAAATCGACCGGGTCTTAATAACGCCTTGTCAAGTATCTCAGGACGGTTGGTTGCGGCAAGAAGAATAATTCCCTTTGATGGATCAAAGCCATCCATTTCAGATAATAATTGATTGAGGGTCTGCTCTCGCTCATCATTACCGCCATATCTTGTATCTCTGCTTTTGCCGATGGCATCTAATTCATCTATGAAAATGATACATGGCGCCGACTGCTGCGCCTGCTTGAATAGATCTCTTACTCTTGAAGCGCCGACACCGACAAACATCTCTACGAAGTCCGACCCCGATAGGGAGTAGAAAGGAACCTTAGCTTCCCCGGCAACAGCCCTTGCCAGCAAGGTCTTACCCGTTCCTGGTGGTCCTACTAATAATGCGCCTTTAGGCAGTTTCGCACCAATCTTAGTATATTTCTTCGGGTTATGGAGAAAATCCACAATTTCTCTTAAGGATTCCTTAGATTCTTCCTGCCCAGCCACATCTTTAAAGGTGACACCAGTTTCCTTCTGGACATAAACCTTAGCATTGCTCTTTCCAACACCCATGACGCCGCCGCCCTTTGACATTCCTCTGAATAAAAGGTAGAGTATCGGCATAAATATAAGCATGGGTAAGATTAAATTGACAAATATGGTTGTCAGTAATGAGTTAGAGGAAGCTATCTCTTCTGAAAATGTAACACCCTTTTCCTCCAACCGGCTTACCAGATCGGGATCGTAAAATCGCCCTGTATAATATACCATTGGATTCAAGGAGTTGTCATCCCTTTTAATAACTTCTATTGTTCCATCTGTTTTCCCGACGACGGACTTCACGGTATCTTCTTCTAGCATTTCAAGAAATTGATTATAAGTTATCTCCTCACGCCTGCTCTCTGTCAGCAATGTTGAAAGATAATTGAAGAAAAGAAGAAATACCAATGCTATACAAACGATCACAATGATGTTTGTCATATTCTTTTTATTTTTATTTTTGTCATTCGAGTTTTTATTGTTGTCCATAGTGCCTCCCTAGTTATTTTCTATCTATAATACAATACAAGATCTTACTTAATAAATAACATTCTAATTTACTATAACTTAAAAACCGTTGTCCGTCTACTCAATTTAGAAAAATTTAAGTAATATTTTTGTAGTTTTTATTAAAAAAAGTGGATGTCTCCATTAAGGTGCGGTATAATACTAAAGGTCAAATTACAAAAAATACTAAAGGAGGCCGATTATGGCAACAAAATATGTTTTTGTAACAGGCGGGGTTGTTTCAGGACTCGGCAAAGGCATCACGGCAGCATCTCTTGGACGGTTGTTAAAAGCCCGCGGCTATTTTATTACCATGCAGAAGTTCGATCCTTACCTGAATATTGATCCAGGGACAATGAATCCATACCAACATGGTGAGGTTTTTGTCACAGATGACGGAACCGAGACTGATTTGGATCTAGGACATTATGAGCGTTTTATTGACAGCTCTCTTAATAGTATGTCCAACGTCACTAGCGGTAAAGTCTACTGGGATGTATTATCCGGAGAGCGAAGGGGCGATTATGGCGGGAATACCGTGCAGGTTATTCCTCATATTACCAATGCTATTAAAAGCCGGTTTTATAAAGGAGGAGATTCTGCCGATACACAGATCGCCATTATCGAGGTGGGCGGCACTGTCGGTGATATTGAAAGTCAACCATTTTTAGAATCCATCCGCCAGTTCCAGCATGAAGTCGGCCGCGAAAACTGTATTCTGATTCATGTCACCTTAATTCCATACCTAAAATCTTCCGGTGAGATGAAAACGAAGCCGACGCAGAATACTGTCAAGGATTTACAGGCTCTAGGCATCCAGCCGGACATTATCGTATGCCGCTCAGAGCTTCCGCTAAATGATGAGATCAAAGATAAGATTTCTCTTTTTTGTAATGTCCCAAAACGTAATGTTATTCAAAATCTAGATGTAGATATCCTTTACGAGGCTGTATTGGCCATGGAAAAGGAAAAATTAGCGCATGTCGTCTGCAAACGTCTTCAAATCGAATGCCCCGATCCTAATTTAACCGATTGGATAGATATGATCAATGCTTGGAAGAATCCTGATCAAACAGTTAAAATAGGCCTCGTGGGTAAATATGTCCAGCTCCATGATGCCTATCTAAGCGTTGCGGAAGCACTTAAACACGCCGCTGTTGCCAATCGGGCAAATCTGGAAATCAAATGGATTGATTCCGAGCTTATAAGTTCATTCAACGTCAATGAGCTTCTCTCTGATGTCCAAGGGATCGTTGTTCCAGGCGGCTTTGGTATTCGTGGAGTCGAAGGTAAGATTACAGCGATTAACTATGCAAGGGTCAACAATCTGCCTTTCCTCGGCCTTTGTCTGGGCATGCAGCTAGCGATCGTGGAATTCACAAGAAATGTCATCGGATTAGCTGATGCGCACAGCGCCGAGCTCATGCCGAATACAGCGCACCCAGTCATCCACATCATGCCAGATCAGCATCATATAACAGATTTAGGCGGCACTTTAAGGCTAGGCTCATATAAGTGTACTTTAAGCAAGGATTCAAAGGCTTACAAGCTTTATGGCACAAGCGAAATTGCTGAACGGCACAGACACCGTTATGAGGTTAACAATGACTACCGAGACGAGCTAATTGAAAACGGCATGCAGCTAGTCGGTCTTTCTCCTGATGGGCGTATCGTTGAGATGATTGAATTAAAAGACCACCCTTGGTTTGTCGCAACACAAGCTCACCCGGAATTTAAGTCAAGGCCTAACAAATGCCATCCTTTGTTCAATGGATTTATTGAAGCGGCCCTATTAAAGTAGTACGGATTCGGACAAGCACAGTCTTTCATGCGCTTGTCCTTTCTCTAACCAGCTCACCAATAATCGCTGTCATGCCTCCTAAAAACACGAACATATCACCTAAATTAAAAATCACTTTCTTCAGCTTTTCATTCTTGATGTTGATTCTAAAATAATCAGTGACTTTTCCTTTGGTTAACCGCTCATAGGCATTACTGCTTGCACCGCCTAAAAGCAATGAAAGCCCCAGCTTTAATAGTATGTTGCCCTTACTGCCACTTACAGTTAATAAAAACCCTGAGATCACCCCGATAGCTACGAGGGTAATCCCTAACAGCTGTCTTGATTTATTTTTCATCATACCAAGAAAAGCACCTGCATTATAAAACTTAGTTACAATGATCTTACCGCCTAATATTTCTTCATGGCAGTTTAACTCTTTGTTCTTTTCCACCCATTGCTTAATAAATAGATCAAGTCCGCATATTGAAGCTGCTAAAATAATCCAAATCATTTCCACACCTCTTTTCTCTACTTTAAAAGATCATCTATTATTTCTATCCAGTCCTCCTTGCTTCTTGCTCCGATGACAGTTTCGACAATATAGCCATTGCCATCTACAAAAAATGTCGTCGGCACAACACTCAAACCCTTCAGTGTTTCGGATCTCAAAGCTTCTCCCGGAACAATATTCAGATAGGTTAATGCTAATGTTTTCTCTATCTCTTCCGCTGTATTCAATATGTTTTCATTAACTCCCTCAAGCGTCACCGTATCCGAGCAAATCCCGACCACTTGGAAGCTTTTCCCAGCCTTCGAATATTCCTCATGAATCTCGTTTAAATCCGGCATTTCATTAAGGCATGGATTGCAAAAAGTCGCCCATACATTAACCAACGTTAAATCATATTCGGTGAAAATATCTTCGCTTATCTCTTTTCCGGCGAAATCTGTACCATCTATCGTTCCAAAGCTTTTCAAATCCTCCGTCTGATCTGAAATAGTACTTTCAGATTCTTTAGTCGTGCATCCACTACTAAAGAATACAAACACTATAATTCCCATCAGGCATAAAGCCCTTTTAAAATTTTTCATCGTTTCTCCTTTTCTTTCTTTTTGGATGTGTCGTTATGGCTCCGTAAGGGCAGCCTTTCACACACTCTTGACACCGTATGCAATTCATACTATTTGGCTGCTCATATACCGGTATGTCCATCTTACAGGTCTTTTGACATTTTTTACAGCTCACGCACTTTTTCTGATCCACTTTATATCTATGTATAGACAGCGGATTAAACAGCCCATAAATGGCTCCTAAAGGACACAGATACTTGCAAAAAGGACGATAGACCTTAATTGATAAAATAAGAATTATGGCAAGCAACAGTAATTTCCATTGAAACAGCCATCCCACAGCACTTCTGAGCCCCTCATTTAGCGTCACTAATGGTATTCCTGCGAATAAGGTTCCAGACGGGCATATCCATTTACAAAACCAAGGGTCGCCTTGACCAAACAGATTGACGACTAACATTGGGAGAAGAATGACAAATACTACTAAAACGAAGTATTTGAGCATGCTTAAATATTTATCAAAAGGGAGATTCTTTATCTTTCTCATTAAAGGTATCTTATAGAGCAAATCTTGAACCAGACCAAAAGGACACAGCCAGCCACATACAAATCTCCCAGCCATAGCGCCGACTATCATCAAAAAACCAATGACATAAAAAGAGAAATTGTAGCCCTGCTTACTAATGACCGCCTGAAGCGAGCCAATAGGGCATGCTCCCACCGCACCGGGGCAAGAGTAGCAATTTAATCCGGGCACACAAAATTGTTTTGTAGGTCCTGTGTATATTTTCCCTTGGATAAAGCCATTAACATATCCGTTAGTTAATGCAGCAGTTATTATTTGAACCCACAGTCTCATCCGCTTACGTATAATATTCATACCTGCCCCCTACCCTATGCCAATGCATTCCAGGCAAATAGTAACAGCCTTTAGCATCACCTCTAGGGCTTCCCCTCTGTTCATGCCAAATATTACGAATATGACGCCAACCATTATTAAAGTAATTCCGGCAGTATTATCTTTCATACACATCTCCTCACATTATTCGATTTCAACGAGTTTCCCGACTGCTCTTGATCAAATATGGGTTGAAGACAACTAAGACAAAGTACCGTAGCCTTACAGTACTTTGCCTTTAGTTGCTAAATCATGATCACAATCAATTACTGTGTCGACCTTATTTCTACTGCTGACTTTGCAATGTCGTGACGGATTGGCACCCATTTGATTTTCTTAAATATTGCTACAATCGAGATCGGTATATAAGTAAAAACATATAGCGGGAACGTAAACATATATACGATCTTTTTCCATGCCTTACTGTGTATCTGCTTCCATTCGGTCATCGTTGTGACAAATCCCATCATGAACATCGTTCCGTAACTCATAGCGAACGAAAATCCAAACATTTCCTTAAGTGCCCCTAAAACTCCACTTCGAGCTAAAGGATTGAACAAACAAAAAACAAGAAGCAATCCGGCGAGAATAAAGCTTGCCATTGTCAGAAATATTCCCGGAGCAACAGTCATTAACATATCATAGGCTGAGAAGCTCTTCTCTGCAACGGCTTTCTTTCCAAGCTTACGTCCATACTTAAAAAATACCTGATAAAAACCTTTTGACCAGCGAAGTCTTTGATTCCACGAGTCGATGAACCTAGTCGGCTGCTCATCATATAGTATGGCGCTATGGCAATATCCAATAACCTCTCCCTGAATGACATTATCTACGGTAAATTCAATATCTTCTGTAAGCAAATGATGGATCCAGCCATTATTTTTATTGATAATCTTCTTATGTATTAAAAAACCTGTACCGGAAACTGCGCAGCTTGTACCTAAAATCATTCTGGAATTATTAATATACTTCGCCTCTCTAAGAAACCAAAGCGAATAACCTGCTGATATCCAATTGCTCCCATAATTCTTCGAGTTTCTATAGCTTGTGAGAATATTGTGCTTATGCCCAAAAGTCTTGTTCATCTCAGCAATATAGTTTTCTTCCAGAATGTTATCGGCATCAAGAACAAAATATCCATCAAAAACTTCTCTTCCGTAATCTTCGCGGATTTCTCTTATTAAGAAATCCAAGGCATACCCTTTTCCGATAAATTCTTGATTAAACCTTTCATATACCTTGGCCCCTGCTGACCTGGCGATCGCTGCTGTGTCATCGGTGCAATTATCAGCAACGACAAAAATGTCAACCAAATCTGTAGGGTAATTTTGTTGTTTAATACTTTCTATCAATTGTCCTATAACTTTTCTTTCGTTTCTCGCAGATATCAGCACTGCAAATCGATGTTGCTTCACCGCTTCCAACACAATCGGCTTCTTTATCAAACCAACAAACATATAAATAATCTGATAGAAGTAAAGTATCGTAAATATCCCGCCTAATATCATTGATATATCCCTTAATAGTTCAACCATCATTAGCCTCCTGTTTATAAAATAAATGTGTATTCGTCAAAGCCAGAACCCCCTTAACCTTCTTGAGTTCTTGTGACTTGACTATATAAACTTTTTCCTCTATGGATACAATAGTAAATGTCTGCTTAAACTGCCAATACCACAAAGAATAAAAATCTACCTTATATATAAGTGTATCATGACTAGAAAGACTCGATATATATAATAAAATATAATCCTTAATATATTCGAAATAAAAAATTAAAATTCTATTAAGATGTTGTAATTAATTTATCATATAACTATGCCATTACCATTCTTATCGCAATTCTTATATCACAATTTTTACAATACTATTACTATACCTATTTTCATCATAAATGTCAAAACATATAATATACAATTTGTGCATAATAAAATTGTCTTTATTGTACAATTTTAATACGTCCTTACCTTCATGTTTGAATTGTGCACAATGGTATTATATAAATTTATATTATATTCTACTATTATATCATTTACATCTTTTTTTTATGCAATATTTTTTTCTATTTTCTAGTATACTAATTCCATTATTATGCATAATAAGAACAGAAAGTGAGGTGCTAAACATGAATGATACTAGAAATTTAGTAGACGGTGATAATCCGACCAATAATTATGATGATGATAATATTCCCGAAATCGATACTAAAAATGTAATTCCAGATGAAGTGCCGCGCCGGGATGGTCCTGGCGGGGAATAAGCGTTAACCTTCAAAACTTGACAAATAATACGTCCTATGATACATATAGAATCATAAGACTAAGCGGCAGGATTATGTCACGTACTGGAAGGAATCAACAAATGGAGTGGAATAATAAACCATATCATTCTTTTGATTATATGTTAAAGGAGCGCTTCGGAAATAAAATTTATAAACTGGCATTAAATGGCGGAACGACCTGCCCCAATAGAGATGGCACTCTGGATTTTAGAGGCTGTATCTTTTGTGGGCAGGGCGGTTCCGGCGACTTCGCAGGGAATCGGCAGCAATCTATCACCGAGCAAATCAATACACAGAAAGAAACTATTTTAAAGAAGCGAAATGCCAGTTATTTTATTGCCTATTTTCAAGCCTATACGAACACCTATGCCCCGATTGAATACCTGACTTCTATTTTTACCGAAGCCATTGAAAATCCTGATATTATTGCACTTTCCATAGCTACCCGACCAGATTGCCTGAGTACGGAGGTTATCAATTTATTAAGCTCATTAAACCAATTCAAGCCGGTCTGGATCGAGTTGGGACTACAGACCATTCATCCTAAAACCGCTGAGTACATCCGCCGCGGATATGAACTTTCCTGTTTTGAAAAAGCCATCAAGGCTCTAAGGGCTTCCCAAATCGAAGTGATTGTCCATACTATTCTTGGGCTTCCCGGGGAGAATAAGAACGATATCATACAAACCATGGATTATCTCAATCATCAAGACATTCAGGGCGTGAAGCTACAGCTGCTCCATGTTCTTAAGAACACCGATCTGGCAAAAGATTATCAGGCCGGTCTTTTTAAGGTGTATACAATGGCGGAATACATTGATATTGTAATTACCGCTCTAGAGCATCTCTCACCGGATATTGTTATCCACAGGGTAACGGGAGACGGCCCCAAAGAGCTCTTAATCGCGCCCCTTTGGAGCAGCCACAAGAGAACCGTGCTCAACACTTTGCACTGCGCATTTAAGCTGCGAGGCACATGGCAAGGGATGTGCGCTCACCAATAGGAGCTCCAGTCTCGGCGCAGTCTAATTAGCGCATCCAAGTAATAATAATCGCTTTTTCCACAAAGGAAATTTTTCATGACACCCCTCCTCATCCCCTTTTGCAACAAAAAACTCTCTGGGCACTCTAACTGATTGCGTTAGATTTTGCCTCAAAGAGTTATCGTCTGGCTCCATGGTTACCTTAGCCAATCATGAAATTCAATATTTTCTTAGCATCCTCTGGTTCATAAGCAATTATTTCTAATTCAGGTATTGTTCCACACGAAAATATATTTGCCATAGAAACAATTTGTGAAAGCTTTGACTTTAAGTTCAGGCGGTCTCCCTCACCGGTAACTAACTCAACCTTCCCCTGACAACTATCAATGACCCTGAAAAACTTTTCAATATCGTCAATGTTCTGCACTTTCATACTGACTTCCTCCTCTCTTTCTACTCATCATATACATTTATTAGTGTACACTTATTATATGTCAGCTTTGTTCTTCTGTCAATGGACGCATCTATAGGTGCATAATATATATTTATGATTTAGTTAGAGGACTATAAAAGAAACCAGTAGAACGATTAAAGTACTTGTTAGGGTTCCAAGTAAATAGTATTCTGCAAAATCTTTTTCTTGGGTAATCTTATCGTAACGGACTATGGATTTTGCTGTTAATACCAATCCTATAACGACATTAAAATAACAACCACCGTTGCTGTGTAGCAAAGACAATGTATAATCACCCATCCTATGCTTGTTGTTGTTTTCTTTGCTATATTATTTGTTTGGAGATAAAAAAAGCAATAATATAAAATATTCTCTAAAAGTGTTTCTGCTAAACGGCTCTGGACATAGTCTCGGTCTTTAAGCTTTTTGGATTTTTTTATATCTCCTATGATTGCAATATACGGATGATTTACAAAGAAAAAAACGTAGAGGATATTACTTTCTAATCTAAACGCTTTCTTATCGTCAATATATTCCTGCCTCCCTCGTGCCTGTATTCCACAGAATCCATGATATTCTTCACCATAAAAATACCCAGACCGCCGACCTCTCGTTCCTCTGCCGCCAATGAAGTGTCTGGATCAGCGGCACCAAGCGGATCATACGCCACACCACTGTCAACGAATTCAATTGTAATGTTTTCATCCACAGAGACACGAACCGTAACAACACCTGTATCGGGATGATAAGCGTAATGAGCGATGTTCGAAAACACCTCATCAACGGCAATTCCGATTTGATTACGGATTTTAGCGGGACAGTCTCCGATTTGCACATTGACAAAATCCAGCAGTGCATCGATATTCTCTAATTTAGCCTCAATAAAAAGCTCATTCATAATATTCTCCCCAATACCGCAGCGCAAGCATAGTAATATCATCAGCCTGCTCCTGCCCCTCCGCAAATTTATCAACCTCATGTTTGATAGATCGGCAGAATTCATGAGGCGGCAAATCACAGTTATTGCTCGCCGCTTCAAACAGGCGAAGGTCACTGAACAACTTGTTTTCTTTATTCATCGCCTCGGTCACGCCATCGGTATACAAAAAGAGCTTGTCGCCACGCTGTAAAAGTATTTCATGCTGTTGATAAATCATATCCTCCATGCCCGCGAGAACAAACCCCGCCTTCGCCTTCAGCCAATTTAACTGCCCGTCCACGCATAAAAGCGGTGGGTTATGCCCGGCGTTGACGAATGCGAATTTTCCCGTTGGAATATCAAGATAACCCAACACCGCCGTGACGAACATGACCGCCTCGTTATTTTCGCACAGCTGATTGTTAACAGCCTCAAAAACTTCCTTCGGACTTTTGCCTGATTGAGCGTTATTCTTGATCAACGTTTTGGTGATTACCATAAACAGCGCTGCCGGCACGCCTTTACCCGACACATCAGCAATAACTACGGCAAGCGTATTGTCATCAATCAAAAAGAAATCATAAAAATCTCCGCCAACCTCTTTGGCAGGCTCCATGCTGGCATATATGTCAAACTCGGCGCGGTCTGGAAAGGGCGGGAAGATACAAGGCAACATGCTTGCCTGTATCTTTGTCGCAACATCCAATTCAGCGCCGATCCGCTCCTTCTCAATGGTAACAGTCTGCAGATGGGTGATATAGTCTTTAATGTCAACGGCCATTTTATTGACTGATAGCCCCAAGCCCTCTATTTCATCGCCGGTATGGATATTAAGCTTCAGATTCAAATTGCCGTCGGCGATTTCCCGAACGCCATCCTGCAGCGATATGATTGGTTTCGTAAGAGTGTTTGCGAACCTTTTAGAAAAATAGTTAATGAATAGAATAATCAATGCAATCGCAACAATAAATAAAATCAGTACTGTCATAATGATGAGATCAATATTTCCCAGCGCATCGTTTTTCATGTCGATGATATGCTCCCGGCTTTCTATTGAAGGCGCGATAGCCTCGTCAACCGGGATAATGATAGCTAAACTCCACGGCAAAGTTTCGAGTGCGGCATATGCGATAAAGTGCTCTTTGCCGTCTATATTTACCCGTTCAATTCCATTTTTACGGTCGATCATATTTTGCGTGGCGGCGGCAAGCTCTGCATTGCCGCTGTTTAGTAAATCTTCTCGCAGAATGCTTCCGTACTCATCTGCCTCTGACTCATCAGGGATAATGATCTGTCCCAATTCGTTGAGAATGAAAGCGTATCCTGTTTCACCTACCCTTGTTCTGATCACAATTTCCGTAAGCTCATTCAATATTGTGCCGACTCCGGCTACTCCGGCAATCCTGCCTTCTTCGTCGTAATACGGCTTGGCGCAGGTGATACCCAAACCGCGCCCGTATGCATCGACAAATACATCAGACCAGGATAAACTGTTATTCTTGGCTGCAAGCTTATACCATTCACGTTCCCGCGGATCAAAAAACTCTGTTTTTTTATCCGCCGCCTCGTCTGCAATAATGATATAGCCCTTTTCGGAGCCGATATAGTTGGAAGTGGCGTTGACGTTGTTTTGAATGATATTCAGCAGCAGACCCTGAATATTGCCCATAATTGCCGACTCCTCTTTAATCGCTTCCATATTTATGTTTTGTGCCTTTAAAAACTGTACCGTCATCATGCCGCCATTTGAGACGTTTGGCGGCTTCGCAGGGTTTGGTATGAAGCGTTTTGGATGCTGCACTATCTCCTCCGCGCCTTGGGCGATCATCTCAACAGAATTTTGAATATTTAGCAGTGAAGAGTCGCTAAGAGCCGCCTTATTCTCCGCAAGCGTCACAAGCCGGTCGGTCATTTGCTCTTCCAATGCCTTCTGACTGTCCGCAGCTGCCATTTCGCCCAAATCCCCGCTGATTTTTCCAGTATGATAACGCAAGATCCAGATTCCGCCGATTGTTATCACCCCTATAACAATCAGTGAAATCAAGGCTGTTCTGACTGTGAGGGAGTATATCTTTTTTCTGATTGACGTCTTTTTCATTCGCCTTCACCCGTTCTTTCCAATATGTGTCTGAGCGAATCAGTCATTCGGAACTTAGTTTTATCAACAATGACAGCCTTTGTTTTTGACATGATCAAGTATTCATGATCTCCGCAAAGCGGCTTTAGCCCGGTAAACCGATAGCCGGCTTCACTTAATGCCGTAAATCCGTATTCAGCCGAAGGGTCATTTATTCTAACAAACAAAACGACGGTTTGAAGCTCGTCCGTGTAATTTTGTTCAATTATTTCCATTTTTTTGATCAAATCGTATCCGCATTCCATGGCATATGCATACAAGGTTTTATGGTATTCGTCCTGTTCATACTTAATAAAGCTTGTATCGGCCGCTTTATGCATACCGCTAATAATATTGGGAGCTGCTCTTAACGATGAATATATCTGCCTGACGAACCCGGTCAACTGTGAAGGGATGTATATTGTGCCAATATCTAAGTTTTCCGAATTCTTAACGTAAACCGCCCATGAGTGTTTTTGCGATGTGATATTCATTTGTGTACAGTGTTTTCTGGCATCACATACACCCATTAAGAATCCCGTGGGGATAAACCCTTTTCTCTCATAAACAACTGCGCTTTTTGTATGATACACAACCATCAATGCGTAAAATAACGAATTGCCCGCGTCCATACATTCGGATATTAAATGCTCCGTTATGATTTCCCCAAGACCAAAACCCCTGTATTTGGGATCAACAGCAAGCGATATGATCTCAAGTGCCCTTTCCCCCGGATTATGTTTGACCGATAACGTAACTACAGCGGTTCCATCCTTAATTACTCCAGTAAAAACCTTTAGCTCACCGCAGCTTATTTTGCCGATCAAATAATCCTCGTCAAACATTTTCGGATACGTATATTGGTCGGCACTTCCATAGACTCTCAACAGGCAGCTTATTGCTCCTTTAACCGCCCTCTTACCGGTATCAAAAAAAAGCTCCAGCATCTGTTTGCTTATTTTGTTTTGAATCAACATAAAAATTATTCACCTCATATGTTCATCATTGCCTGTCATCAGATAATTTCCAATATATCGGAAAATCCTGTCATATCAAACACTTCCATGATTTCTTCCGATACTCCCGATACCGTCATTGAGGCGTTTTTCGCCTTCGCCGTCTTTTGTCCGATCAGCAATACGCGCAGTCCTGCCGATGATACATAGGCGAGCTTTGTAAAATCAAGTTCCACCTGTGTTGTCTCATTAAGCGCGGGAATCAATACGTCTTGAAGCCGCGGTGAAGTTGTTGTGTCCAGCCTGCCGTCAAGGGCAAGGGTGATTTTCCCGTTTTCCTGTGTTTTGTTAATGGTCATTATGATTTCCTCCTATTTTTCATTTCCTTGCTCAATCATTTGCCGGTTCACAAGCTCATGGAAATAACCCTTTTTCTCATATAGCTCATCAAATGTACCCTCCTCCGATATGATCCCATTCTCCAGCAGATAGATTTTATCGCAGCCCTTGATGGTGGATAGCCGGTGCGCGATGACAATGCGGGTACATTTTAACTTGGCGAGGGCGTCGTTGACATGCTTTTGGGTTATGTTATCAAGCGCGCTGGTGGATTCGTCAAATATGAGGATTTTCGGCTTGGGGGCGACCGCCCTGGCAATCATCAGCCGCTGCTTTTGTCCGCCCGATACGCTGCCGCTGCCCTCGGTGATAATGGTGTGCATCCCCATTGGCATCGCTTCGATATCCTCGGCAATGTCGGCAATTCGCGCTGCTTCCCATGCATCGTTTGGCGTAAGGTTCGGAGCGGAGATGATAATGTTGGAGAAAATGTCCCCCGTGAACAGCTTGCCGTTCTGCATGACTGTACCAATCTTGCGGCGCAATGATGGCATATCCAGTTTTGTTATGTCCTTGCCATCGTAATAGACAGCGCCTTTATTTGGCTGCTCGAAGCCCAGCAGCAAGCGCACAAGCGTTGACTTCCCACAGCCGGTTTTGCCGACTATCGCCACATACTGCCCCGATTTTATCTTCATGCTGACGCCGTCTAGGATGTTCCTGCCGCCTTCTTCATAGCAAAAAGTGAGGTTTTGCACCTCGATGCCGCCGGAAAGAGATGTTACCACCGTCTTATTCCCGCTGATTTCCGGTACAGCTTTCATGATTGGCGCGACGACATCCAGTTGCGGCTTTAACCCCGAGAAAAATGTGGTCAGCGAGCCAATCGACAGCACGGACGCTGATACCATGCCATAAGCCGTGTTGTAAGCCATGTATTCGCCGACGTCGATTTGCGACATGATCGAAGTAAAGTACACCACCACAAGCCCTGCCGTAGTGATGATAACGCTGATTACACTTGTATATTTCAGGATAAACGGCGGGTTGTATGTAAAGTTCGCCGCTTTCTTGTATTTAGTCGCCCATTGTGCAAAGATTCTTTTTTCTGATCCTGTCAGCTTGACCTTCTGGATACCCGCCAGCATCGAATAAGTCATGCCGGAAAGCTCGGCCGAAGCATCTATAGATTGCCGCTGTAATTTTATACTTGCCAGTGTTGTGATGATATTCATCAATAGCGTGCCCCCGATGATCATGAGCGACGGCAGCATTAATGCCGGCGTGATGTTGGCAATCTGCGTAAAATAAGCAAGTGAAAACAGCGAGGTTACAAGCGTCTCTGTGATGACTGAGAAGATCGAATTGCATATTGCCGGTATCAATTGCAGTTTTTGGCTAAGCTCGCCGGCAGCGTACTGTTTGAAAAATCCGGCGGGCAGGTTGAGCATCCGCATCATGGCGGCGGGTTCGATGGTGTTGCTAAGCCGCATGGTCATCCGATTGGTGATCAGGGTTTTACTAAGTGACAGAATCAGCGTGGCAAGAGCCAGTGAAGCCATCAGGATGCCCAGGGCAGGGAGTGCGAAATCATCACTCTGCGGAATAATATAGGAATACAGCAGCAAGGATATTTGCGGTTGGATCAACCCCAGTATCGTCGTCACTACCATCACGGTCAGATAGAAAAATATGTCACTTCTTGTGATTGTTTGAAACATATATTTCACCAAATCCAAAATCGACAATTCCCGGCTCGGGAAAGGCTTATAAAAACAATAGCCGGAGCTTTCAATATTTTTAGCTGTCGCTGTGTTTAAAACAACCTTTTTCCCGCTATCATAGTCAAAATACGAATAGCCATTACGATTTGGCAGCAGGGCAACGGCGCTGCCGTTTTTCAAGATGCCAAGCATGGGGCCGTAAGCGTCACGCCACCATTTTCCTGTCAGCTCGACACGGCGTTTCATAATGCCGGAGGGCTTTAAGCAATAATTGATGTATTCATCCATGTCGACGATGCTTTCAGGGACGGGGGGAATGTTTAGCCCAAAAAATTTAAGAATCTCCTGCACAGCATTATGGGTTCTTTGCCGTGGGGTGATAAGTCCCGCTCTGGCCTGCGTTTCGCCCATGACGATGGAGGATAATTCACAGAATGCGCCGGAAAAATCGTCCTCGTCATTTTGTAATCTATTTTTGATCTGATCCTCAAACCAATTCAATTCATATTCACCAACTCTCTATACTTGCCTTCTGTCGCATATAGCTCGTCGTGCGTCCCACGCTGTACGACCTGGCCTTTGTCCAGCACGATGATTTCGTTGCAATCACGGATGGTCGACAGCCGATGGGCGACAATGATCATGGAAATGCCTCTGTCCCTGATAGATTTTATGACATCGTATTCGGTTTTGGCATCAAGCGCGCTCGTTGCTTCATCTAAAATCACAATAGTTGGATCATTTGCCAATGCTGCGGCAATCTCTAGGCGTTGTCGTTCACCGCCTGAAAAGTTCTTGCCACCCTCCAACACTTGCGCCGCATAGCCGCCATCACGGTCAATGATAGTAGTATGAAGCTGTGCGTCACGTGCCGCTAAAATAACCTCAAAATCTTCAATGGACTTGTCCCATGTTTTGATGTTGTTATTGATGCTGTCCTGAAACAGCACGATGTCCTGATCTACCACCGAAACCGAACTTGTGAAGATTTCGCGGGGAATCCCATCTCGAGTCTTGCCGTCGAACAGAATCTCGCCATCCCACGGCCTATACAAACCGCTTATCAGCTTGGCGATCGTGGATTTCCCGCTGCCGGAGGCACCCACAAGCGCCACACTTTTGCCAGGCTCTAAAGTCATATTGAAATTATCTAAAAGAGGCTTAGAAAGCCTGTTATACCCAAAAACAAGATTTTTTATCTCAACCTGACCGGATAGCTTATAAAAACTCTCATCCATGTTAAATTCCTGATATTTAACATCAGGCTGATAGTTGAACACGTCCTGTACCCGCTCCATCGACACTTTCATTCTCTGCATTCCCTGCTGCGCATTGATGATCTTTGCAAAAGGCGCGAGGAAGGCGCTTAAAAAACCTTGGAACGCAAAAAATACACCGATGGTCATATCGCCTCGGATAATTAAATATGCACCGATTAACAGGATGATAATATTACTCATTTGACTTACGATCTGGGGGATCAGCCCCATCGATTGATTTAACTTCATTGATCTGACATTAGAATCGTTGACGGCAGCATGATAGCCCGACCATCTTTCAAAGAAGCCGTCCTCCGCCCCCGCCGATTTGATTGTTTCGATCATTTCCACACCCGCCACGGTCATGGCACTCAATTTACCCGTATCACGGGAAGAAACGCGGGAGATGTTGATGCTCTTATGTGTCATATACTTGTTGACTGCATAATTGATGAGCAACGACAAGATGCCGATGATGGTCAGCCAGACGCTGTATCGCAGTACGATAAAGAGATAAAACACCATCATTACAGCGTCTATGAATAAAGGCGCAAGCAGCTGAACAAGCGACAGTGTTATGCGGTCGTTTTCGTTCTGCCGGGAAGCGATATCTCCGGCATGACGCGAGGAATAGAAGTCAACCGGCAGGCGCAGGGCGTGCCAGATAAACATACCGCTGCTGACCACTGCGAATTTGGCAGTAATTTTAAGATTCGTGCGTGTGTCGATGACTGAAAGTATAATACTCAAAAAACTAAACGCCAAAAACAGCACGATAAATCTATACGTCCATTCAGGATGTTTACCTGAGAGCAGATCATCAACGAACACGCTGCTCATAAACGTTACAAGGATTCCGATAATGGATGTCAGCCCGCTGACCATTATGATAAAAACAAATACCGACGCCGTGCCTTTAAGGCGCTCTTTGGCAAAAGGCCAGATGCTGACAGGCTTGCCGTCCGGCTTAAAATCCTTGCCCGGCGTAATGGTGATCGCGATACCAGTAAAGGATGTGTTGAATTGTTCCAGCGGTATTTTGACCTCCCCGCGCGCGGGGTCGTTGATGTAAGCGAATTTCTTTGTGATGCCGCGCAACACTACAAAGTGATTCATGTTCCAGTGGATGATGCACGGCATCGGCAGCGCCTTGATAACCTCAGGCTCGGCGCGATAGCCTTTCGCCTCAAAGCCGTACATTCTGGCGACCTTAAGAAGGTTACCCGCCGAGCTTCCGTCGCGAGACACCCCGCAATCCACCCGCAAGCGTTCCAGCGGCACCCATTTTTTATGATAAGCCATTACCATAGCAAGTGATGCCGCACCGCATTCAATTATTTCAAGCTGCAATATGACGGGCACTTTTTTAGACATAATTACCCTCCCGTATTACCGAAAAATAAGTCTAGGATCGGAAAACCCGTGGATGCCGCAAATATCACCAACCCCACAACAGCAATGACAATACCGGCAAGGATCAACCATATACGGGGATTCAGCACCTTCACATAGATGTTTAAATCCTCTGGGCTAGTGATTTTTTCCATTGCTTCTTTACGGAATAATTTGCTTTTCATCAGTTTGCCTCGCTTTCTTCCAGAGCATTTTGCGTTCCTTTATTGCCACTGTAAAAATGCTCAGTAAATTCTTGTGATTATCAACAAATTATTCCTCCCCTTCTTAGTATTACGCCCCCTGCTGCAAAGGCATAATATCTCAAATTCAATCCGATGCTTTCTTTGGCCACACCCCGAATTATCTCCTTCAATTCGTATATATTCACTCCAAAAGACTTAATCACCGCAGCATTCTGATTCAGAAAATCCCAAATCGAGTTCATTTGCTCAAACTGTTCCCAGGTAATCAAAATCTCCTCATCACTACGATGTACTAGGCGGGCGCCGCCCACTACTTCATTTAATTCTGCCTCCGTAATTTCCACCGGAACCTTAGGAGTCCCTTTTTCTTTCATTTCGCTCATTTTTAGTTCTCCTTTTTATTTTTGATTTTTCACTCAATGCTTCCTGTATCCTTTATTACTACTCTCCCAGCTTTGGCTGCATGATATCTGAAATCACGCTTAGAGAGTTTTTCTTCAGACAAAACCCGAATTCTCTCCTTTAAAGTGTCAACTTTTACACTCCATATATGAAAGAGCGGTCTATACTTATCCACCTCATTCCAAATATCGTTCATCTTCTCATCGACATTCCAGACAATCGAAATCCAAGTTTTATTGTCTTCTACTTGGACGCCGCCAACCACTTTTTCTAATTCCGCATCGGTAATTTCTTCCGGGATCGTATTGGTCTCTTTTTCTTTCATTTCGCTCATAATCATTCCTCCTGTTATGATATTTTCTCGTGTTCTTTATCGCTATTTTCAGCAACAGTTTCTTGAGTGCGAATTAGTAAATAGTTCTATTATTATATACTACTATAGACCCGTCTTCGCCTGCATAATACCTGAGATTCCTTCCTATCTCTTCTTTAGCTTTTCGCTTGATCGCATCCTTCACGAGGTCAATATGTACTCCCCATTGATCAAATACCGATTTAAACCCATCCACAATCCCCCAGATCAAGTTCATTTGATCGCCCTTGGTCCAGGCAATCCAAAGTCCATTTTCAGTCATTTGTGATCTGACACCACCAACAACCTCATCTAATTCTGTGTCAGTCATTTCTACCGGAACTGCATTGGTTCCTTTTTCTTTCATTTCGCTCATTTTAAGTTCTCCTTTTTTTGATTTTTTACTGGGGTACACCAACTTCAGTTCAGAATGCCTTCTGCTTCTGTTACGACTACGCTTCCAGCTTGGCCTGCACAATATCTTAAATTCTTCCCGATTTTTTCTTTGGCCACTGTCCGAATCTTGTCCTTCACGGGATCAGTATGTATGAACCATTGAGCAAACAGCGATCTATACCCGTCCACGATCGCCCAAATCGAGTTCATTTCGTCACCGGCATTCCAGGAAATCATAACTCGATCGTTTCCAATGTATTCTGAGCTGGCACCGCCAACCACCCCACCTAATTCCGTGTCAACCATTTCTACCGGGACTGCATTGGTCCCTTTTTCTTTCATTTCACTCATAATCATTTCTCCTCGTATTATATAGTAGTAGTTATTTACATCCCTCTCCAAGGATAAAATGCTATAATGTTACAGATGCTGTGGATTAGTACATTTTTCCTAACGCTCGACGTTTTCAGAAAGGATATAACC
>Ga0153937_1000059_pt1 | contig 44584 bp, 64 predicted proteins | sample TSNY021MetaG_FD_104680 | JGI IMG/M metagenome (GOLD analysis project Ga0153937, IMG submission 104680) | Attine ant fungus gardens microbial communities from New York, USA - TSNY021 MetaG | ecosystem: Host-associated > Fungi > Mycelium > Unclassified | place: USA: New York, Robert Murphy County... | reverse complement strand
TATCAGGCAAAAACCAGAATTTGGCATTCTTGTGGACAGGTATACTTCTTTTGTAGAACCAATATTAAGGAGGCAAAGGGGTTTATTATGGGTGAAGGACAACTGGCATTAAACTATGGACCAAGTTATGCTAGAATAAGAACTACATTGAAGGAATGTATAGATCGAGGAATAAAGGGAGTGATATGTCTGGATTGTGCTTTAGGGTACCATGGGCTATCAACATTTATGTATAACGATTTTCCTTGCTACTATGTGGAGTCAAAGACTATGGCTGGGAATTTTATCAGTAGTGCTATCTCCTATTTCTTTGTGGAGAATGTAGATTATTCAGAGACAATATTTATAGATAATGGTGTATATGTTACATCACCTGAACGAACCATATGCGATATGATATTATATGACAGGCATGAGTATCATTTATTAGAATCTATAGATGATGTGTATAACACTAACCAACAAGTTGTGAATATTGAGAAATTAGAGTCTATGGTGGATGCATATGGAATAAGAGAAAGATTTGATGAACTCAAAGCGGAATCAGAAGACATATGGGACTACTAAAAGGAAGTAATAAATGACAAAGTTAATAAAGTATGTTGTGGTAGCTATACTCGGTGTATTGGGTATGGCTATTATTTTGGCCATTTTTATCCCGCTGGACATAAGATTAAGGTCGGATAGCGACAATATGAGGATAAATTCAAGAGAGAAGTTTATGCAGCAATGGAATGACAGTAAAATATCCGTAGTTGAAGAAACGCATAAATCTTCCAGTAGAGGCAAGTCCTATCAGACAGGAGAGCATGTTGCGTATAAGCAGTCAGACTACCCTAATCATCTTGTGGGTTCTAAACAATTTCTAGTTCTGGGTGTGGCTGGTGTGCTCTGACTTGCGTTATGGCAGAACTTAATCCGGATATGTGCGCCTCTATGACTCCTGCCGATTGGTTGGATGTAATGCCAGGCAGTGTGAAGAATTATTGGGCTGGCAGCAGTGGTATGGACTGGGGAGCTCCATCAGCATGGGTCGCGGTAGTAAACAGTTTGGGAGTATACGGTGAATACGAAATGGTGTTTAATGATGGTGGGGTAGTAGATACCACTAAAATGCTATCATACGTCAAAGAATATTGTGGCAGTGACAATAAAGTTATGATGATGTCGGTCGGCTCTGGGCTATTTACCGGTGGTGGACATATAGTATTGGCAACAGACATTTCAGATGATGGAAAGTATTTCTATATAACAGATTCCTCTACCAGAGCATTCGGTATTTTAAACGCTGTGGGAGAGGTTTCTTTATGGGAAGAAATGTCTTCGTTTAACTTCCCGATTAATGAAACAGGCTATTGTGACTACGATTATTCATTTAAGGGCGTTTGGTTAATCGAAAGAAAGAATTAAAGAAGGGGCAAATATGAACAAGAAAGATGGAATGATGGTAATGGGAGTAGTGGCATGCTTATTAGTAATTATAGTGTGCTTGGTAGTAATATTGAATCTTGTCAAAAAAGGAGATTCATCTCTAAGTAGTGAGGTCGGTGTGACAGAAGAAAGCACTTTGGATTCAGTAATAGAGGAGATATCTACCCCAGAAACAACAGCAGAAGAGACAAATACAGCTGCACCAGAGGCCGTGGAATCTATAAAGGAAGAGATGGAGTCAGTGCAAGAAAGCATTGTCAACGAGAATGATTCGGGCGACGTAACTTGGGTTGTAGGTGGAAATCCACGATTTGTAAATAACGATAAGTTTCTATCGGAGGTCCCAGAAGAGTTTATTCAAGCTGTGTACAGTGGGGTTCCTAATGATTATTTGGAGATGTATCCAGACTTGATGTACATAGGCCAGAAGATATGAAAAATAATATATTTTATGTGTTACTTTGTGCATTTACAGCGGTTGCAGTTGTTGTGATTATTGCTGTTACAATACCATCAGAAGTGATCCTTCGCACGGGTAATAGTAATCAGCAGGTGAATTCCAAAGAGAAGTTTATGCAACAGTGGAATGACAGTAGAATAGCCGTTGAAGTAGAAAAGCAAAAGTCAAAGAGTAAATTTGTTTCAGGAAGCGTTGACATGAATAGCGCTCCCGAAGGGTACGATGCTGATGAGTGGCTTGAATGGGTTGCGTCACTGGGCATATCGGATGAACGAAAGAAAATAGCAGAGTATTGTTTAACGGCATATAAGAGGCAGATTCCATATAGCATGACAAATATAGGATCACAAAGGTTAGTGGAAAATCCAACATTTTTAGACTGCTCTACAATGGTGAGGAATGCATACTGGTATGCTGGATTGACTCCGCTGATATCAACAACGACAGAAGGGCAGATTAATGAGATGATTGATAAACCTACTTCTGAACTTTTAACAGGAGACTCTGTGGTTTATAGAGGTGGTACCAGCGGACATATAATGACATATATTGGTACCAATTCCGAAGGACCTGTTTGGTGTCACGCCTCAAGCGCTACTGAGGGTATGAAGCTAAATCCCAGAAGCTACGAAAATATTCAAACAAGTGCCGCTAGCGCCAGCAGACGGATAAGGTTTGGCTATTTTGAGCCATTGGAGGGATACAATTAAGCGCAAGCCAATGCTGATTAACAAAGGGCTTAATCCTAAAAAATAGAGGGGATTTATCGGTAGTATCCGAGGAAAGTAAATTGATTTTTAAGGTAGGACTGGAATACGAGGAGAAAAAATAATGAAACTTAATAAAATTATTGAAACTTATAACATAATAGTATTTGGATTTTCAGTTTTCAAAGAACTGGAAAATATAGGAAACAAAAGCGGAGATTCAGTTATCATATCTACGGTACCCCCAGCAGTGATGTTACATTATCATGGTGTCAGTAAATATTTTACTCCCATTGTACCACGTGGTGTTATTTTTAAGAGTGTGGATGAGATTATCAATGCTAATTTAGATATTAATCACATATCTGTATTTCCGGCTTCAGATATTGACACATATAATTCGGATGATTTATTGATTGTAACACAACATAAGGCTACTATAGATATTTTGTCATCTATATACCCAAAAGCATCTATTATCACATCCTCTGTATCCGCTGATGATATTAAAGATAGGGTAGTTGTTGGAGTATTACCGCCTCACTTAATTCAATACTGCAAGGCTTTTTCGGCTGCTACAATAAAAGATTATAATGCAGCTATAGATGGGGATATATCCACAAAAGATCTGGGAGATAGATTAGAAATAATGTCGCCCATAACTGTTAAAATAATTGAAATATAACAACTACGAAACATTTACCCACTAGAAAAGTAGGGAGAAAGAGAAAAATTATGACGGGATTAACATTTTGGTTAAGAAAATCACAGTTTTTAAAATCAGAATCGGTTGATGAAATGAGTAGAATAATTTTGCGTGATTGTGGGCGTAATAGTCTTGGTTTATTGCACGGAGAATGTCGGAGACCAAACCCTGAAAATTGGGATGGTGGAAAAAATAGCCGTGCATTCACGGCTATTATAGTTGGACAAAATGAAATACTTAATGATTACAAACAAATCATCAGAAATGCTAATGTTAACGAACGCATTATGATTAGAGAGGCTATATTTAAGTGGCGCAGAAATGCTCATCACTTAGGGTTGTAGAAAAAGATATTGTGTATAAAAGATGTTTAGCAATGATGTAAATTGAAGTTTAACGGCCAGAGCCGGGAAAGGAGAAATATGGTTTACGAATGCATTAAGGATTTTTATGTTGATTTGGTAGATGGTAACGGCTTTGTTGAAAAAGAAGACGGAAGTTATGTCAGAAAAGGATCTATGTGGGGAATTGTTAATAATTCCATAAATGTAATAGGTGCAGAAATACATCTTGGAAATTTAACTGAATTGGAATGGATTGAAATATCTAAGAAACGGCTGGAATCGCATTTCAGGGTAGTGGAATAGTTTTAAGAGAGAAAAACAAATGGATGTTAAATTGAAACCCTGTCATGCTGTTTGCAGCGACAGAAAATGTAAATGCCCGATGGTTGCGGGAATGCCTTTGTGGAGGGCGACGATTGAATACGCAGCAGGCGATTGGAATAAGCGAGTAAATTAAGATTTAAAGCGGAGGATTTATGACAAGTAAGGATAAAAAGTTCTTAGGAACAATTATAGGAATGCTGGTGGTTATTGTTATCTTACTGGTGGCAATGTTATATCTCATAAATAAAAGTAACAAGTCTGCAGGAAATAAAGAACCGGCGGTAATTATAGAAACTACCATCGCACCAACTAAAGAGGAACCAACAACAGAAGAGCCAACTTCAGAGGAACCAACTACTACTCCGGCTCATGTTGACGAGATTAGTTCTGTAGTAGCGAGGCAGGAGGAAATTGAGAGTATGGCGACCGAAGAGGATTTACCGTGGGAGTTGGTAATGATTCTTCGCTTTGTGGAAGAAGATCCGATTGCTAGTGTCTACTTCTCTAAAGAAGATGTTTTTCTGTCAGAGGAGGATATGTACGGGAATGTATACGTCTATATAAAGAATATGGAATCAATAGGTTACTTCGAAGATACGATGGCACTAATTGAAGTAGATGCAGAGGAGGAAGGAGACAGTTTCTCCTATTTCCAGGACATCCTAGAAGAATACGCCAACTCTCATAAGAATGAATAAGAAAGAAAAACATAGTGAGCGTCGACTTTGGCACTCTTTATTTACGAGGGAGAAAGTCATGAAGAAAATATTATTACTAATGGCAGTAGTTCTTGTGCTGACAGGTTGCGATACGGCGAAGGTTTGCAACTCAGAGACAACGGATTCTATGTTCTATGAAAATGAGATTCAGATGAGTTCCGAGTCACTGGAAGAGACTCCGGTGTCCGAAGAAGAAATTCCACAAAGTACAGAAGTGCAAGGAGTGTTTGATTATTCAGAAGATGAGTTAGATTATCTCTATAACAGTAACGAGGAGAAAGCTGGCGATGCTAATATTCCGCAATACTTAATTTACGAGACTGGGTACGGAAGAATTGATGGAGTATTAAACTATTATAATGGTACTAAGAGCGATGCTGAGTTCTATGTGCAGGTATGGGCTTACAACCAAAGTGTCTACAATACTTACAATTATGATGATATTGTAGTTCATGCTCCAGGCATAATTCCGGGTGGTATGATATACACCGTAACATTAGACAAAGAAGAAACCGCTGTTGTAGCAGTTTGTATCGACACAGAAAAAGAATACGTAACATTTCGGGACAACGGCATTACAGAGATTGTTCCGTATACAGGTGAGTTAACCCCTACTAAGGTTCCGACAGAAGATTCGTCCTATACCAGTGAGGAGTTAGCACAGTTAAAGGAGTTCAGGATCTCTTCAAGTCATTCGTACGCTGTAGTTTGTGATTCTATGTGGTACTCAACGAGATTCATCTATGACTGGCTAAAGAATGACAATGAATGGCCTCAATGCATGAAAGGTGCGACTTTGGCACTACTTGAAGAAAGATATGGATATGACATCGCTACATTAGCGGAGGACGATTTAAATATTATCGACACAATGATTGATGGTGTTATAACAACATATGTGCTCTATACAGACAGAATTCCACACAATGATTTCCTATTACGAGTTGATCACGATAAAAAGATGATGACGTTGCGGCGGCGTGACATTTAACAGTTTAGCAAAATACTTATTAGGAGTGTTAGTATCATTATCACTCCTATTTTTACGGAAGAAAAAGAAAGGAGGTGTAATACCTTGAAGAGATTATTAGCAATTATTATTAGTTTGGCCATCATTGGTGGTGCGGCATTTGGTGTCGTCACTATCTTTGGTAAATTGAAAAATCAGGATGTGATTGCTCATCCGGAAGAAACCATGCTAATCTCTACAGAACTGGAAATTGAATCAATCGAAGAAACACAGCAAGAAGAACCGGTAAAAGAAACCCCTGTCATTGTTACACGGACACAGCATCAGTACAATATGACGCAGGTTCCTAATCTTGATGAACTTGATGCTGCAACATTAAAAACATTATTGGTCGAGGCGATTGGCAGTGAAGAAAACGTGGATAAGTTGATGTCTATATCGGATAAGTGTAGCACAATCATAAAAGATCAGAAACACCGAATGATGTCTGCCGGAATCGTTGACCAAACCTCAGATTATTACAAGTATCTCTATGATAATAAATACGGTAAGGTTTATCTAGTATCTCTAACAGATAAGGCATTCGAGGAAATGATTATATTTGAATGCTCTATAGACGGTTCCTATACAAACTATATGAGCATTTACAAGGAACTCGTAGACCAAGCAGTCAATAGCTTTTCGTGGGTAACGAAATCTACTGTTGAGGATTACAGAGCTGTATACCCCACAATAGTTAAACAAACAACAGCAGCGACCACCATACCTGCAATTACGCAGCAAGAGGCTACTACGTCGTTCTCCGTATTTGGAACTAACGGTCACGATTTAAATGGCACAACAGAGGCGATATATACCACCGAAGTTGCTACTACGGAAGTGGTTACTACGCAGTATACTACGGAAGCCACGACAATAGCAGAGACACCAGAAGCAGGTCCACACAATTTTTCTGCAGATGAACCGTCTAAAGCGTATGATACGTTAGTGTTTATAAATGCAGTGACTTCTACCTCAACGTTCTACAACACATGGGCTTCTGCGTATAGTGAATCTGAGGTCAAACAAGCACGTGCTTTGGCAAGTAAGTATATGCAGAAAGTGTATGATACTGTACTTGCCAAGAACACAAGTTACAGACCTGAAGTTGTATTTTCCGCTGTACTGGACGAATCAACTAACACGTTAATAATACGGGCGAATGCAAATAACTGTGAGGGTATTGTTTGTGTTCTAAATTCTTCGGCAACTGTAACTGATAATTCTGACGAGTGGGTGAGAAAACACAATGAAAAATAAAGCAGTAATAGCAATTGCATTGGCAGTGGCACTAGTCGGCTGTAACAAAAGCAGTGAATCGGCTGGCTCTATCGAAGAGGTAAAATTAGAAACTCTGCCATCACAGACAGCAGAAGTAATAGAATCAAAAATCAGTGAATCAAAGAGACAAGTAAACTACGATGTTTTAACAAAAGAGGCTAATCCGGGTACTGGTAATCTATTCGAAGAGGAAGTGGATACCAGTGTCGATAATGATGAACCCATTTACGAGACACCACCATCAACTACCTTTGAACAGGATACTAATGTTATCAATGATATTAGGGAGTTGTCCTCTACGCAGGAACACCCCTACAGAGATATTGAGCCAGTCGATTATGGGTGGGTAGATTGGAAAGACCTACCGGATTTGTATGTATATGAGAAAGATGCATATGGTAACTATATTATTCCATTGGAGGCGTTCACATCAGATGAGTACACTGAATACCTGCCAGATTATGACGGAAGGATCCCATACATTTGTTGTTACCCCACAAATGATTTATCAGTAGCAGAGACAACTATCGTAAATCCTATCCCAGATTATTTAACGGAGTATGTCGACAGGTTTATCTATATTGACGTACAACTAAAAACTAAAGGCCTATACCAAAAGAGCAATACCGGAGGTGAAGATTAATGAAGAGATTCTTATTATTATTTGTATTATGCGTGGTTGCTGCCGTCACCATTATGTTCTATAAGCAAGTGGAAGGTGAGGGAGTTAATGATTCTATAGCGTTTATTCAGCGGCACATTAATAGTCGTGGTCAATTGGTTGACATGCAAGAAGAGATTTCAGTGAATTCATTGGATGATATCAAATTCTTCGAGACAAAGAAGAATATTGAAATTGAGTTTGGCAAAGTGACGTTAAAATGGAAGCGAGCAGATTTTCTAACGGGCGAGACACAAAAGCTTCTGCAGACAATTGGGCTTGACTTTCGGTATAATGAGGAAGCTGACAATATTGAATTGTACTACCAGAAACAAAAGGTAGATAAGTGGGTGAAGTAAATGAAGTACGTAGTCATCAATATACTGTCTCTAGCAGTTATAGTGATTTCTGTGCTGCTATGGGATCTAAAGAGTTATCCGGAACTGCATGTCGAAAAAGGATTTGGCTATCTTCTACAAGATACATCAACCGTAAATAATATTATACAACATTCGGATAACACAGCAACAACAGATTTAACAGCTACATCCAACCTCTACAATAATTTATTAAAAGATGGCTGGGCTCTAACGCAATATGATGGAAATTCCGAGTTTGTAGAGTTCATTATGGAGAAAGATAGTGATGTTATAAGAGCCAGATATGACTCTAATGGGTTTTTGACACTAATGTCGTCACCCTACGAAAAAAGTTATTCTTACTGGGCATATATAAGTGAGAAAGAGAAGTAATAGTTTTAGAAAGTGAGGGCTAAAATGGAAAAGGATGATGTACTTAGTTATTTTTTTGATAAGACCAAAGAAGTAACTGTTATTACAGTCATGGCAATATTAGATGTTGTCGAGGAGTCATTTGACTGTATGACAGTGGCTACCGGGAAAAATCTGATAAAAGTGTGTTTCGCCACTTATGCATTTGTGCCACTTATTCTAATACTGCAGGTGCTGGGTAAAACGACAGTAGTTCATATTATAGACGCTGTTATTGCATCTGCCATAATAACATTCATATGGGCAATCAACAATATCACAGACTCACAAGTGAAATCATCGGTAGATAGTATGCGAAATATGGTTTCTAAGATGGATGTTGAGAAGATTAAGAACGTTACAAATAAAGTAAAAGCGGGAGAGAATAGACATGGATAAAAATTTCTTATTGTCATCACTACAGATGCTGCTTACTGTGTCTAGCTTGCTAAAAGCAAATACGCGTGAACAGTTGAACCGGACGGATTTAGTTAGTATCAAGGCGTATATTACTATATCACGCGAGAAGATGTCGGAGCAGATGATATCAAGTACATATGATGCCAATGTGGCATTGATGAATGTTGCTGAGGTAATTGGGACAACATTAGCAGACTCTAGTTTCAAGGAGTCGGATACAGACATGAAAGAATTTATTGTATCGAATATCGAACGAGCTACAATGATAATGTACAAAGTCTGTGGCGTGCACTACACCACAAAGGATTTTGATTACAGTCCATCACTTGTTATGATTTTAAACAGAATCATAGACGAGTGTATAAAGCAGGGCTACTATTTTGGAATTGAGGGATAAATATGGACATTAACAAATTATATACCACAAGGGGCATCGACAATATCATTACAGAACTGGAAGCAACTCTTCAAATAAGCGGAGAAGATTACGAAGAGGATAATTATGAGGATGTTCTCAAGAATGTTAAAAAACGAATTAACCAGCAACATCAGTTGGATTTATTCAGAAACAAAGTAACCGATGTTGAGTTGGAATCATCTGTTTACAAAACGGCTGTCAGTATGTTCCTGGATGGAATGACATTGATGCATGCCAAGTTATGTGCTATTGGACAGTTGATGCGTTATAACACGGCAACGGAAGTAAACCTGGATGCAATCAATTATATATCCTACACAGAGGATTCAATGAAAGTAATATTAGAGACCCTGGAGCGGGAGAAGACTATCCCTACGGCGCACGAAGCGATGTCTGCTATTAAAGGGAAGATAATGAGAATTAAGACTACAAGGGAAAAGCGGTTGTTTCTAATAATGCTTATCTGTTACGACATTGGTCTTAATGAATTAGTTGCTACTATTGCCGAAATTCTGCATATGGGGAGTTTGTACAACAAATGAAATTAACTATTACAAAAAATAATATTGACCCCGAGTTGGGCGAATATGTATTATCTCCTGAGCAATTCAACGATTTAGCGTACCATCCGTATATTCAGTCACAGCGATGGGATATTGCCGTGGTTGACGTATGTGATGAGATAAATACCGGCTTCGTAACTCAACTGATAAAACGGGGCACGAAGATGATCCCTGTATTTGATGGGAGCCATACTCTAACGCCAAGACAGTTGCTGCTCATGCTGGCGATGTTTCCAGACCACCGGATGGAGTTAATGGGTTCTCATCAAAAAGAAAGTTTGAATGAGACGTTGAAGTCAATGAGCGAGCAGTATATGTGGTATTTGAAGTAACCACGGGAGATGAGAATGAATTGTTTGAAATGTGGTGGTACTGGCCGCAGGTGTGATGGCACTGCCTGCGACTGTAAAGAAGATACGTATGTAGATTTGCCGTTAATACTAGAAATACCAGAACAATACCAGCAGTCCTATTTTGATAAATCATTCCTACCTAAGTGGCTGCATGGAAGCTATGGCTCTTTGTTAGAAGGCATAATCTCAACAATAAAAACTAAGTATAAGATAACTCAAAACTATTTAATCTGTGCACCTATCAATAGTGGTAAGAGTACGTTCGCCTATACAGTGTTTTCAATATTGTATCAGCATGGTGTCCCTATGTCTAAACTACTTGATCTAAACGAGGTGCGGAGACTAATGAATGATTTGTATAACGTAGACCAGGATGCATACGATTTGCTGGTTAAATCGCCTATTGCTATTATCAAGGTTCCTATGGATGTGCCGTCCAGATTTTCAGAGACAATGGTAACCATCATTGATTTGCGTCTCAGACATAATGGAAGAACAATATTTCTATTCGACGGAAGCAAAGAGGACTTAATAAATCTGGATAGATTTAACAAGTTTAAACCTTTACTTGGTGACGGTTCCTATCATAGTTTGGCGGTCTACAGTTATAAATCGGAGGAGAAGAATGAAAATTGAAATTTATACGGACGGGTCATACACGAAAGTTTCAGACCCAGATAATGTATATGGTGGAATTATAATTTTGGCGGACGGCAAGCCGATTATGGTGGCAAGAGTAAAATCAAAAGACCCAGGTATGGTTTCGGCATGGAACGCTGGCGGTGAGCTATTAGCAACTATGTATGGGGTGACGGCAGCGTACTCACTAATGGCTGCATGTAATGACAAAGTTGACAACGAAGTTACCGTATATCATGACTACAATGGTGTTGCTAATTTTATGATAGCACCACCAGGTCAATCAAGACCGTGGATTCCTAAGAAACCGGCATCAAGGAAGTATGTTGGTGTGATGAACTCATTAAAGAACAGATATCCCTATACTATTAAGTACGTATGGGTTAAAGGACACAGTGGCAATCGATGGAATGAGGTAGTAGACGATATCACTGGAGGAAGATACAGTAAACACAGTAATTTACCGGAGTTAATAGAATTGGAGGACATTTAATATGTTGCAGGTGAGATGCCTCAAGGACGGTAAAGAAGACGTTATCGACTTAAGTAAAAAATGTCATGAAATGATGACAGATGAGCAGATTCTGCGTATGTTCGGCACAGGTGGGGTAATCAGAGAATTGCGGCAGGAATGTGATTTCATGTGCGGCGAGTCTGCGTTAACAGAATATATGTCAAGAGAGTTGGCAGAGAATGAGGCAGAGATATATATGTCCGATGAATTGAGTGGTGAGAGGTTCTTCATCATCTTCAGTGACAGTAATATGGCTCATTACTTGAAGATGTCAATAAAAGAAGTTGCGGGCGCTATTGACAGAACGTATAAACGAGTTATACAGTACATTGAAAATTACTACGATGATGACGGGTTCGGTTGTGACGAGTTGATGTACATCGCTCTAGTATCTGTTTATGAGATGAATCGGCGTAGCAAAGAGTTATCTATGGAAGATTTCTTCTGTATGTTTAAAAATTTGAAAGAACATGTTGAGAGGTATGATGGTAATACACCTCTGGGTATTTGCAACTCAGGCGAAGACTCCCTAAGTGCTATTTGTGGGTGTATTTACTGGAAGCACGTTAGAAGACAAGAGTATTTGCGTATGAGGAGTGACGAATGAAGAAAGTGATTGTACCAGCGTTAGGAGTTTTAACTATTGCTGGATTGTGTCTCATAGCCTACTATTTCTACAGTGACGTAAAAAGTGCAGAAAATAAAGAATTAACACAGTCTGCTGTGGAATCCGATTCAGAAGCTATAGGGCATATTGCCCCAGTAGTGGAAATAGAGTCACAACCAAGTGGTTATGGTGAGAGCATAAAACTGTCGGAGTCAGAGGTGTCGGCCTATAGACAAGGTGTCGGCTCTATAGATTTTGGTGATGTGACTATCCCTAGCCGAAAGTTAAAGAATTACACGGATATGGAAGGTGTGGTTGCAGGCGCGTTAACAAAAGAGAAAGATGGGCGCTACACCTGTAATATAAGTTGGAGCAAGGGCATCAGTCAAACAGACTATGATGCTCTATGCATTATTGCTGGACAAATATATGAGTCTGAGCTTAATAAAAATGAGTCAAACAGATATGAAGTAACGACCTCACGACCAAATGGTAATGCCATGCAAGAAGTTGGCATTCCTGTTTATTGGGATATTGATGAGAACTTCTTCTTAACTGTATGGACGACATGTGAGATTGTTGATTTTAAGGAAGAAACAAAAACAACGACTCTTGAACCATTTACTCTTTATTATGAGTTGAATTACCTAAATTTAAAGTAGCGGCTCTAAATGTGGCCGCCAAAATGAGGAGGTCATGGAATGTCAACGTTTTTAATAGCTCTAATCGTATTTGTAATTGCGTGTAGGTTTATTATTCCCATGGGAATTAAATCTATTGCAAATGCAGTTTCTGCTCCATCCACTACCGCGCAACCAACAAATGAAGGGTCATTAGGTGAGAAATTACTTTGTATTGTAAATTTCATGCTGTTGTGTCTTTTAGTTATATTAAACAGCAACTTGGTGGCAGCAGCAGTGCTTGCTATTCTATTTCTAATAGAGTTAGGGTATGCGGTTCTTTGCAACAAAAGCAGAGGTGGTTGCTACCTATGGCTATTTGTGAGAAAAGACAAGTCTCGTAATTCTACGAGAAATGGTAGAGGCAGGGATACTTGGTCTAAAAATTGTAATTTTATGGATGATGGTAGGCATCGGTACACTGATGGCAGATATTACCAGAACAGGCAGAAGTATGGTGATGACAGACGCTATCAGAACAGACAGCAATACGATAAGGACAGGCGTTATCAAGGCCAGAAACTAGCTGACGCACGTTGTCCGGATCAGCAACAAGTTGACAATTCAGAGACTGACCCAGTCAGTGACAAAGCAAATATAGCAGAGCACGCATTGTACCTCACGAACAAGTACTCTATCTACATGACCACAGAGGATAAGACACCGGCTCGTAACATAAAAGGAAAACCGGTATATTCCGTTGTGGGCTCTAACAAAATGTGGATTAACGAAGAGGGTATTCTCTATGCCAAAGAGGACGGAAAGATTATAGGCTTACGAGGGAAAGAATGTCCGGGTAATACGATGGGCATTGCTACTTTCTGCTTTGCAGGCGAAAAGGACGTTCGCAGGATACAGAAACACGCTCCTAAGTCTACAATCAGCTATTTCATGGAATCCATCGGCGAGTTCGAGGCAGGTTATTTCATAACACAGTATGGTGATACCGTTGTTGACTACTATACAGCAGGGCAAGGGTTTAAACATATGTACTCCTACGAGGGGGTTGAGCTGTACGAGAAAGGGAGGGTTGAGTTCCGAGTAGTGATAAAATCCGGCGACCGGAATATTACTCTATTAGGTGGTGAACGGGAAGGGAGCAATACTTCATTCATACTTCTAAAAGAATTAGGTCCGACCGCACTTACTCCGACCAGAGAGGAAGAGAAGTATTACGTTTATTCTTTCACTAAAGAGGGGCGTTATATTTCTGACGGCGGGAAAATCAGAATCGGATCTGCAAAAGAAGAGGTTATAAAAGAGGAAGGTATCATACAGAAAGCAATAAAGAGTGCTCAGGTTATGACAAGTCTGGAAGCAATTAAAAGCAAGATAGATCTTAACGTTGTCAAGACCGGGATAAATAAAGATGGTATCTACAATAATGGTACGTTTGACCTAATGTGTCGATTTGGAGAAATTCAATTTGCACAAGCAATATCATGCAAACCGTTTATTCAGTCTATCGTCGCTGGGAAGTTAATTCACAGTAAGACAGCCGTCGATGTGATTAACAGAATTGGTGACAATTGGAAGGACATTAAAGTTGGAGCTGCGGCTTTACATTTTGATAACTATCTGACTAATTTAATCGCTACCCAAGAGAGTGGAGAGTGGAATATATGGCTGACAGATGATGAAAGTGTCTGGTTTATTTCTATCGCCTATCTTTCTGTAGCAGACACTGGAATGCATGTGGAAAACAGCACACGAGCAAGAATACAAAGGATGATATCCAGTGTCCTGAACTCATTCTATATGAGGTCTGATACACTTCTTGGATACTGGGATACTGTAAACCCTATTGACCATACTAAAGTGAAAAACACAATCGACACGCAAATATATGTGCAGGAGTATTACAAGTTGAATCCAGCTACGTTATCTCCAACGATGTTTGGTGTATACACCGAAAAAGCAATGGGAGACTTGTCTATCGTAAAGAATGCGTTATTATCAAGAGCACCAGTAGATATTAAGATGACAATCAAAGATGTAGCCAAGCTTAGATTTACAGGAAATGAGGAGTTGAGTATCTACGGCGTAAAAGCAGTGTTATCGCCGTATGAGTATGAGCAGGTACGCCTCAACAGTAATGTATTAATCGTGAGAGTTGAAGATAGTTACGCTCCAGCTAAGCTCAAAGATATCTATCTTAAAGCACAGAATCTACCGGCAAGTGATTTTATTGGAATCGCAATACCCTACGAGGGCATTTACGAGTTCAATTTCATTATGGCAAATAAAAAGTTGAGTTGCTCCACATTCGCTCAAGCTGCGCTGAACACGATTCTATCTCCCTATATTCATTACAGGATGAGTAAGTACGTTGTAACAAAGGAATGTGATGTTGTTATGTTTAAAAAGTAAAGGAAATATAAAATATGGAAAAAATAAGTTTAAAGGATATCGATCGTCGTGATAAAGCGGCCTTGTGCGATAAATTGGTGTCGGCGTATCTCAAAGCGGGGGACTGTACGCCATCAGATAAGACACTATTTAATGAGTTCTATGAAGCTTCTGGTGCTCCAACTATTTTAGAGGAGTATAAACAGCAGTATACGGAGATGGGCTATAATCTCGAATATACGCCGGACGAGGTGTTTGATCTATACATTACAATTATGACGTAAGAGGGGTCTACAATGAAACGGTTACTAAGACATTTCGTTGAGGGGGACAATTCCGATATCTACATTCATTGGTTTGTATCCTCCTTCGGGGCAAAGAACTTCCAAGAGATGAATAGGTTGATGTGGCATTTCTTACATTATTGTTCGGTATTAGGTATTAGTGCGGAGAGACGATATTTAGAAACGTTTCTTCGCGTTGATGCCAAGAGCATTATATTTACTAATAATATAAAGCTAAGTACAATGGATCCGTTCGATTACGCTGACCCTACGTCGCTGGAAGAGGCTGTTAGGATAATAAAAACATCTGCTATGGTTTGGTACGATGAGGCAATATCTGATCAGCAAGAGTTACATCCGTTTAAAGTTGATATCAATACATGGATCGACGAGCAAAAGAAGGTGGCTTTAATGAATGCAATCAGAGAGACTACCGGCCGGTTTGGGAATGGTGACACTACAGATGATCTAATAACTGATATGGATGCGGAGCTGGTATCCATACAGACAGCGTTCGATAAGAGAAAAATAGTCGAACTGGATTTCATAACAAGAAGAGTGGCAACGAGGGTAGTATCAGGAGAGTCAGGAGAAGGAGAGTACCTATTTAAATGGGGACTGGAGTGTATGGATGGGGTCGAAGGGGGATGTTATACAGAACGCCTCTATACAGTTACAGGTTTGTCCGGAATGGGCAAGACAAGATTTGCAATGCGATTTTTTGTGTACATAGCTGCTGTTCTATACGGAATGTCTGTGAGAGTAGACTCTCAAGAATTACCACGTTACCAGATTGAAAATATGCTTATAGCGATGCACATAGTTGTGAAGTTTAATGGTGCTGTAAAAATACCAGATAGTGCCATGAACAATAATCAATTGGATGAAGACGCTATGAGGTACTACAACGCAGCCAAAGAGGATTTATTCAACAACCCAGCATACGGGAAGATTTATATCTTTGACAGTACGATAATGGTCGAAGAGTACGAGAAGAACGTAATTAGCTTTCTACGCCAGCACCCAGAGGTCAAATTAGTTACAATCGACTATGCAGGTTATTCTAGGTCATTACCCAATAAATATGGAGCCAGGAAAAATACAGCGGAAGTAATTGAGGAACTCTATCGTTCTTGTAAAGAAGCAATAGCGATAGCTAAGGTGTCGTTCTGTATCATAAATCAGTATAATCAGGATGGAGCGTCAAAAGCGAGATCAGGTAAACCAATTTCGCAGGGAGACATTCAGGGTGGTCAGACAGTACACAAATATACTCTGTTTAATCTCTATTTCACACAGACAGAGGAGCAGATGTTGGCGGGCATATTTATTATGATTTGTGATAAAGCACGATTTGGCAGGCCGTTCAGTAATGTTCCTATTGAAAGCGATTTGTCTATAAGTAGATACAAACAAAGAAGAAGGGAGTTGTCTAGCTGATTATGTATAATGAAGACGAGTTATTTGAGGGTTTAGATGAACCGTTTAATCCTCTAGAAAAGCGAGACGGTATAATTATTAAAGTGACAGAAACTGAAAAATTACCAGTTTCTTGTATTGTAGTTGATGCAACAAATTATGATACATCTTTAGATTTAATGCTTTACAAGCTTGTATCATCGGTTTATTTGGTGTCTGATGATTATTCAAGCGTTGGCATCAATATGTATGGTTCGTTATACCTGCTAGAGGTACGTTCTAGTGCATTTCCGTCAAAACGGGATATGCAGTTATGCTACGATATATTAAGGGGTGGTGCGTTACGTGCGTGTAATAATCACTCTACAATTGTTGCTGCGTTGGATGAGATTCAAAACAAAATAAACACAGGAGAAGTCAAATTTGAAGAGTAAAACAGAGTTGATGTGTAAAGAAATAGAAGAGATTATCAACGAGGCCAGGAGTAAATATACCAGCAGACAGTCCAGGCTGGTGGCTATGTCAGATGAAGCAGCAGCCAGGGATCTAAATGGGAAAGATTACAGGGATCGTGTATCTCTGTTGAGTAAGGAGGACAGGATCCTGCAAAAGACGCGCTATAGCAAACAACAATGTGGCCAGTTGAACAGCAGCTGTGTGAAAATAGAGAACCTATTTAAGTGCACTAGCTGTGGTGGGAAGCTGTCACTATGGCGGAAGAATGGAGAAGGAGAATTCTTCATATGCACTAAATGCAAAAGCGAAAATGTTTTCTATTACCGAAACAACGAGATGACCCTAAAAGTAAGGAGATGAAAATATGGCCGGTGTTCAAAAAAGATTAGTTTTAGATGACGTTGTGTTGTTGGATGACAGATTCCAAGAGAGTATGTGTCAAGATACTTTAACAGGCAGAAAAATATCGACTACTGCCAGAGTATCAGACAAGAGACGGGAAATTACGCTCTCTAAGAAGTCTATACCGAAATTCAGTTTAATTCAAGGCATTATAAATGACTACAAGTCGCTTGATATAAAAGGCGATGTTGGGATTATCGACACAGGTACCGGAATATTCCATGTTAAGCTAAGTACCTTAAAACTGTTAAAAGCCATCGCTCTAAACAGTCAGTCGCCGTGTCTGGAATACGCACAAGCATGCTTTAAGGCTTACATGGAGATTATGAGGCAAGCGATAACGGGGCAGAAGCCGATGATAAATCCTACTGGAGAGGAAAGTTCGGAATTCGAGAATCATGTTTTTGCAGAAATCATGTTCTTCTATGTGGACGAATGTGACTAATGAAATTTTATAAAATATAAAGCAGAGAATTGGAGAAAGAGTTATGATTAAGTTGGAAGGAACATGTGTAATGAATATTGCGAATGCAATCCGGGGAGCACGTAATCCAATGAATAGTTGGGATAGAATGGATAGTTATATAGGCTCAAACTCCTATAAGGTTGAAATTGGGCCGAATGACATGCAGCTATTGATGAAGTTACGCCAAGCGGGAGCTGACCATCGTAAATATCTACGGCAAATCTTCGTATCTGTTGAAATCACGGCACCTTGGTACTGGTGGAAAGAGTTTGATACCTATAAGGTTGCTACGACAGCGAACTCATGCTCGACTATGCACAAAATTCACAGTAAGCCTATTAGTATGGAAGATATCAGCTGTGAAAAGATGAGCACTGAAGCCTATGAAGCAACAGTAGCATATTTGCAGATTATTGAAAAACGCCGACAGGCATATCTACACTATGCGAATGAGGTTGGTGATCCTATAGCTGCAAAGCGAGCGTGGTATGATATCATTCAAATGCTGCCGTCAAGTTATAATCAAATGAGAATGGTGACATTAAATTATGAGAATCTCATAGGGATGCATCACTCCCGGAAAAATCATAAGTTAGATGAGTGGCACGAATTGTGTGTTTGGATTGAGGGACTTCCATATGCAAATGAGCTGATTTTAGGTATTGAACCGACAAATAAAGGAGATTGAATGAAAAGATTTGGATTAGTATTAGCAATGTTATTCGTACTGATGTTTTCTGTAACATCGTTTGGAAGCAATAACATGCCTACTGATGAGTGGGCACCAACATCAATTACTTTATCAGAGACCAGACTGAATTTGGTAAAGAACCAACCCAAGTTTACGCTGACGGCAACTGTTAATCCAGAGTACGCCACCCAGACAGTTAAATGGGAGTCTTCCGATACTAAAATCGTTACAGTATCATCAAAGGGTGTGCTGTCTGCTAAAAAGAATGGCTCTGCGACTATTACATGTGTAAGCACCATCAATAGTAGTATCAAAGCATATTGCTATGTGACGGTGTCGGATTTGACAAGGCCAATAGAGGACGTTGACGTGGACAAGCAAGAGTATCATGTTGTTTTAGGCAAGCGTGTGAAACTGCAGTATACTATTACGCCAACAAATGCCTCTAACACATCCATCAAGTGGACAGTTGAAAATAGTAAAATCTGTTCTGTTGATTCTAGTGGTAATGTCTACGGGAAAGAAGAGGGCGAAACTACAGTTACCGGAGTGACAGACGACGGCGGTTTTGAGATGGAGTTCTATGTAATCGTTAGTGAATCGAATATGAACGAGTTTGAGGATTTCGAAGACAAATACCCTGGCCTTGAAGTAAGACGTCAAATTGGAGTTGATGAAGGTATTTGGATTGAGTTAATAACTGGTGAGTTTTTGTTCTACGACAATTACGAGGGCGAGTTTACAAGAGGCTGGTTCGAAGCTAACGGCAAAACATACTACTCGGAAAACTACACCTTTCAAATCGAACGGGATGATAACTCAGGTCACTATGACGAAGACGATAATTGGGTACCAGCATACAGCTCCTACACTTTACCTATACTGAAAACAGGCTGGTTAAAGTTGCCGAGTGCTTGGACCTATTTAAAGGCAGATGGTGAGGCAGCACGAAATGAGTGGATTTTTGTAGGTAAGCAATGGTACTACATAGACAAAGACGGATATATGAAAGAAAATGTGTTCCTCGTCGGGAATTACTACTATGTAACGGACGAGTCTGGGGCGTGTCAAGCTGGCTTTGTATCTAGTGGTGGCAAGTCTTATTATTGTGAACCTAATACGTTAGCAGTTCAGGTTGGATGGGTTGAGATTAACGGCCAATGGTACTATGGAGATGATAGGACTGGCGAGCTGTTTAAAAATGCGTATGTCTCAGCTGGTGACAACTACTGGTATTATCTGAAAGAGGATGGTCAGCTATTGATAAATGGTACTACACCAGAAGGTTATAAAACTAATGGCGACGGTATTTGCAGAAAGTAAAAAGAAGCGGAAGCAATTCCGCTATAGTAGGGAAGAATCCCTATTATATTGTGTATATGTTAACAGGAGACTGTCAACTTTTGTTTGACGGTATTATTTTGAGTTGAGAAGGGGTAATAACAATGGGAATAACTTTAAAAGATTTGGTAGATAGTCGTTTAGACGGTTTAAATAAAGAAGGGCAGAAGATAGCAGCTGAAATGTTCGTTAAATACGAAAGCAAAGAGACGTTAAATGAAATCGGCGATGACGGTAGATTTGTAACACCCCTATTGTTTCCTAATTTCTTACATTTCTTAAGTGCAGTAGGAATGCTTAGAGATACGCAGGTAGAGACGCCCTTGACAGTTGTGCGTGTAATAGATTATCAATTAGTTTTCCTACACCAGACACCAGAAGGTAAAAAGGAACTGGGGTTGTTAAACGAACAATCTATATCCGATAGTATGGAGAATGCAGCTTATTTATACATCAAGAAGAAGTTATCAACTTTTGTTTGACGATATTATTCTTCTGGGGTATACTACAAGCAGGTGTTGAGGGGTAATTCTGATGCAGCTAAGCTAGACTCACTATAATTTACAAAAGACAAAGTAGGGAGTAAATCCTACATAGTTAAGAAAATTTTCTATAAAGGAGACTGTATTATGGTTGATAAGTATAGTATGACACAAGCGGAAAATATGTTTTGGGCAAAAAGGAACGTTATTGACTATATATGGAAAGATGCTACTTTAGAGGGGATCGCTGTCACTTATGCAGAGACGGAAGCCATATGCTATAATATGAAAATGAGTAACTTTAAGCCAGACGATATACAAGCAGTTTTAAACTTAAAACATGCGTGGCAATTTATACTAGATATACTGGATTATAGTACGAACTACACCGTAGTGTGTGAAATACACAAAAGGGTGTCCAGCAATCTGGTATATAGACCAGGAGAGCTTAGAGCATTTCCTGTCACTATCGGTGGAACACAGTGGATTCCCGTACTACCTATTGAATCTATTATAAAAGAACGTATTATTGAAATAAATGAGTTGAATTGCTCTAATACGGAGCGAGCGTTGAAGATGATGCTATATTTAATGAGAGCGCAAATATTTGAAGATGGAAATAAGAGGGCAGCTATGTTAGCCGCAAATCACATGCTCATTAAAGGTGGAAATGGTGTTATCGCAGTTCCAACGGAACATCAAGAAGAATTCAAGAGATTATTAGTGCAATATTATGAAACGAATGATTGGGATAGTATCTTACAGTTTACATACAATAATTGCTTAGATGGTAGAAGCCCAAGTGTAGTAGAACAAAGTAAAGTGGGAAAATCCCGTGAGGTTACGGACACCGCTAAAAGAATATTAGGTGAGTAGGCCACAACTAAATAGGAATCGTACGCAAGGCAGTCAAAGTGTATCTTTGGCTGTTTTTGTTATGTTGGTGTTTCTTTAAATAACAACAGGAGGCTATTTGTATGTCAGAAGATGTCAGCGCGGCAAGCAGGAATGTAAGGAGGTACCAAATTACGGAGGATAAGGAGGCTGAGGTACTAATATTAACAACTAAATCAGATAACACCGCAATCCTCCCCATTCCGATATTTTATGGGTACTAGGGAGGAATTATGAAAAGTTTGGAATCACATGCAGGGCAGTTGGAGTTTATCTTCGGCTGTTTTCTATAGATCCCTAAATCATGTCAAAAGGAGTTAATACTATGTCATTACCAGTAGGGCGATTGCCTACGATACCAGAATATGCAAAAGAATACATATGGCCGGGTGTAGATTTGATAGCTGAGCCGAAACAATGTTGTTTTATCCACCAAGAAGAGAAACCATCGTTTTCTTATTCACGGGAGCATATGTGCTGGTCATGTTTCGGGAAGTGTCATTTATATGGTCGAGATGTAATTGATATGCACCGCTATAAGTTTAAGCTCAACTCAAGAGAGGAAGCAGAAAACTCTCTACGTTCTTTATGCAAAATGAGGAAAGTAGAGAAAATGAATTTCGAACCTGAGCGGTTGATTGTAAACACTACAAAAGTAGATTACTCCTCTAAATTGCAGGAGTGTATAATGAAAGCCAATACAGTAGCCAGATGGATAGAATTGGATTACATCATGAGTCAGTATCCCAATGATATCATGGACTTAGACAGGCTGCTAAATAAATGGAGGAATGAAAATGATGGAACCAACTTGGATTTTTCGAAAGGTTGATGATAAATATATCCCTTTTAATCCAGATGATAAAGATGTGCCAGAACCCTTGACAAAGGAAGAAGTCGAGCAGAGGATCCTATACCGGGGTTCGCTAATAGATTTAGATTTGGATAAAATCCCGCATACAGACATTAGTGTGTCTATTCGTGATGGGATGGTTAAGTATTTTATGGTTGAGGCCCTATCTGGGAGTCTTAAGATGGCAATGGAGACTAACAAGGTGATAACTGCTACACTGCGTATCATCTACCGTGTTGACAGTAACCCTAACATTTTGAATTACGATATTGTTCTATTCCAAGACGAGTACCGTACAAAGATAGAAGCGGAGATTGTAAAAGTCATGTGGAATATTACGATAAAAGGGATTATCAACTCTATTAGGGAGATGTTCCCCAGTACAAGAGTAACTACGGAAAGTATCTGCCAAGTACTGGGGGTTGGCAATCCGGACAACTGGAAAGAAGGTTGGTGAATCTCATGCTTAGTTATTATCAGGATGGCTACAGTTATGTCCCTAAGCCGGAGTATAGCGGAAAAAAGATAAATATAGCTATTGATTCTTCAAAGACAAATTCGTGTATTCAGGTGTTCGATATCAATGGCAATGACCTCAATGACTATGAATTAAGAGGAGAGCCATCAGATGACGTTCTCCATCAAATAGATGGCCAGCGTTCCGTATTACAAACCATATTCAAAGGTGCAATGGTTCAGATGGGTGGAATTGAGGACATTGTTACGAAGAAGAGCCAAGGCATGCAGGAACACGAAAGTAGATATAAGATAACAATGATATTTGCTAACTTTATAATCTACTTTCAAGAGCACCATGGTATTACGTTGGAGTTAATCAACAACTGGTCTTGGAAGAACACGGTATTACCGTCAGAGTACAGAACAGATAAACACAGAAAAGGCTCACTTGATTGGCACAAAGACAGACGCACCAAATTCGCTAATCGAAAAGACGATGTGACAGATGCCCACTGTATTAAAGAGTACCTGTGTATTAAACATGAAATAACCGGAGCCGAACGAGTAGAGGGAATGCCAGAGGTTCCTAAGCACAAATATCTATGGCAACTCTATTCAAAAGCCACGTTGGTTGGTATGACAAAGATGTTTACATATAACGACAACGTGAATCTGAAAGATACATTATCCTATATGGTAAACCGCATAAGTCTGACCGAGATTGGTTCAATGGTTGTTCCTATCTCTATATTTAATGCCGAGGATATCTATACTCGGTGTCAAGGTGAATTTAAAGATATGGAGAGGGAGTTGTATCTGATTATGAAAAGAGAGGATTAGAATATAATGTTAAAATTAATTGAAGATTATTCCTGGAGTACCACACTTGGTAACGCCTTGCTTATAATCTTAATTGCCTACATTGTTGCAGATGTACTCTCTAACAAAAGGATGTCGGCTCCTCAATTGGTGGGGAAGTTGATATTGTCAATATTCCTAATGTTTCTATTATTTATGAGAGGAGGCAATTCCTACGGTTAAAGTGAACACGGAAACTGGAAGTCTGGGACATCTCTATACATATATGTCCTAGTGCAGCAGATGAGAAATATGATATGCAAATAATAATCAAGAGGAGAAGAACATGTTAAAAAAGATACTTATATTCCTGGAAACCTTATTGCTCATAGCAGCGATTGGTTTCGGAGTGTATACGTTCATGGAGAAGGAGAAAGTTATAAGTGACAGAGACGCACTTTTGCAGCAGAACACTATACTCCAGCAGAGTGTAGATGCTATAGGTCCGACCACCACCGTGTATACGGTAAAGTCCACGATGCTTCCGGGAGATGAGGCAAAGATAGATGATTTTGATACTCTAACGGTACCGGTATCGTCTACAGCCCACAATACAGTAACGAGTCTTGTCACTATATTGGGAACACCAGAAAATCCATTACCCGAGGCAGAGAAGCATTTCTATAAAGTAAGGATTGAGCCGGGTACTATGTTAACAACAGATTTGTTTATGTACGATACGTTAGGCGAACCGGTCTATGAGTTTGACTTAACACTTAGTTATCTACCGATTGGGATTAAAGCCGGTGATTACATTGATATTCGTGTTACCTATCCATTTGGCGAAACATTCCCAGCTATAGAGAGGAAGAGAGTCTATGCTGTCTACGGAAAGAATACAGTCAAGATTAAAGTAACGGAAGGTGATCTCGCTATTATTGATTCCCTCATAACGGAATATGCTTTCTATTCAGCAAAGGGTATTGGTTTTAGGTACTATGCATCCAAATATGTTGAGCCTGGCATGTCGGAACCTGGAAGTGTTATAAATATGTATCCGGTTACAGCGGGATCAGAGGTTATGGTAACACGTAATCCCAACATTGCAGATAAGACGAAATATGTTAATACTTCGCTTAGAACATACCTGGATGAAAAGATGGCTCTACTACTGCCGGAAGGAGAAGAATACTTCGGAACTCATGCAGCTATGTCCGCAGAATCAGCACAAAGATCTGGTATTGATAAAGCCACCGAGGAGTACATTAAAATACTGGAAGAGAAGCTTGCAAATGGTGAGCAGGTAACTGATTATACCCTACATCAGTCAAATGATCTATCTGGTACTGGTGGTGTGGATGAACTTACAGGCGGCATTAATTCGACTGGAGCTGGGATGTCTCGCAGTGGATCAATTGCAGATTTAAATCAATCGACGGGAACCACAGCTGGGCAAATCCTAGATGACTTCAATGAGTTACAAGAAATGTCAGAAACGGGTACAGCAGCAGATTTACCTGCCCCATCGGAACAAGCACCAGTTCCGGAAACGATGGGGAATGTTGACTCTCAAGGCAATAAGTCAAATGTCTCTACTCAGGAGAAGTTGGAAGCTGGACAGGGAGACGATATATTTGCTGGTGCGGAGCTGCTGGAGTAGGAAAGGAGAGCATCTAATGAAGACTATTGCATTAGATGGTTACGTCACAAAGGCTGGAAGAAAGCTGGAAGTGAATATTGGGACGGGTGCTGAATTGGCACCTTTTTTAGTAGGAGAGCAAAGCATACACATAAAGAGCTATCGGCACTACCTGGTTTTAAAAATGGCCGAGGGGGATTGCGCTGTATACGACAATATGTGGGAGTATATAGATTCTATGTCATTCAAGCAAGAAGAGATAGATTCATCAACAGCCTATGCGCACATGTTTAATTCAAAAGTGAAAAACACCGCGTGTACCTACAAGGGAAGAAGGATGATATTGGTATATCCGGAAGAGGATAGTTATCAGTTCATCATGTGGGACATCAAGAAAGATTTAATTCTGAATTGCAAATTTAAAAGAGATGATATGGACATGCCCAGTCTTACATTATCAGGCGAGTGGATTGAAGAGTTTGGCTCTGCTGATGTAAATCACATTATAAATTTAGCAGTAAAGAGAGGTCTATAGCGACATGAATATTTATAACCCATCAGGTACAGAGAAGAGATTTCTTGGAGTTGAGCCGTTTTATTGGCTCTATGCTTCGGGCATTGAGATAATTAGGGAGTATGGTGATATTTTCCTGCAACATATACTGCCCGATGTGAACTATCTAATAATCTCTAAGACAGAAAAGATTCAGGCAAGAAGAGTTACAGTAATAAGCGACAAGTGGGCTAAGTTATCTAATGGTAAAGTGTACCCAGAGTGCTTGAAGGAAGACGCATGGAGTATTGTTCACGACAGATTGAAATACAAAAATCAGCCAGTTAAGATTAACGGGAAAGAGTTTATTATTGCGTACCCTATAGATAGGATTAAGATTCCGTTTCTCTATTCTCGTTCTTCCGGTAACCTATTTCCTGTGTTGCGATTGACTGACACGAGTAATCCGAGATTGTCTAAGATATTTGAAGTGATGGATGAAGAATTAGGGGATTGGTCCAAGTTTTACCGCTGTGGTGCTAAGGAATTAGCGTGGCATGGGTTAAATATTCTGCCGTGTGGTGAATTTGCGCATGTCGGTCTAGTTGAGTACTGTGTTGCACGGGGGTATGACATCAAGTTTAGTTTACCTAAATTTAGAAACATATCAAACAAAAGGAATTATATAGTTCTAAAATGCTACTTAGACGATGGCGAGAGTTTTATAGTAGTTCCGAACAGATGGGAATTAAGAGGAGACGCTCACAAAGTCTGGGAGCCTTGGATGGATGAAGATGATTCACTAAAGTACATGGTAGGGCGCAGAGTATACACTGGCTGCAGAGGTATGTTAGGCGGAAAGAGATGTATGATTATCACATTTCCTTCAAGAATTTATAATCCGGTAATATGGGATGTTGACTCTAACACTGTGTTTACTCTTCCTTCAAGAGCGTATCCGGGAGATAAGTATTATAAACAAATAGTATCATATTTTGGTGAAATATATTAAAAGGAGGTCATTTGAAAATGGCAAATTATGCAGAAATAAGTAACAGTATACTTAGGAAAAAAGGCGCTGTTGGTGAGAAAAGGACAAAAGAAGACGAATTTTTGAGCATGGTTAAGGGGGTAGAGGATATTCATGAATTTGATGAATTTCTTCTACGAGAGGCAGTACGTTTTAATTTCTTTGAGGCAGTAAAGTACTTGGTCGAGCAAGGCGCCGATATTCACATTAACGATGATTCGCCCTTGCAACTTGCAGCAGTGAAGGGTTACTTAAAGATAGTTAAGTATCTAGTGGAGCAAGGTTCCGACATTCACGCAGAAAATGATGCTACTCTCAAATACGCAATAGGAGCGGAACACACAGAAGTAGTTGATTACTTAAAGGAAATGGCGAAGAGGGAGCAAAAATGATTATGATTATTGCAATAAAATCAGAAATGGATAGCCGACCGTTACTCTATCCACTGTTAAGAGCACTGCATAAACACGGAAGTATCTGTTTAATATCGTCTAACCGAATTGTAAGCAGGTTAATAGAAGATGATGACAACGGCGGTTTCAGAAACATACGTGTAATCGTAGATGAGGATGGGGCTACTGACACAGTGTACCAGGAGTACGGTATTAATCAGAATGACTTCGATTTTATCATTTTGGATAATATGGGATCGGTTGAATATGATTTGTTATTGGTGCCGGTTGGGTTGGTTACAACAGAAGAGTTTCAGGCTGATATTGACTTACTGAAACGCGAAGCTAATTCAAGATTTATTCAGTTTGGCAAAGGAGGCAAGTCACGAAAGGCTTCTAAGCCCACTAAGCCCATTAAGTCTAATAATCAGCGACGGGGTAAGCATGAAGAGTCGGAAGAGGATGACGATAATCCGGCAGATCAGTTTAAAGTCGAGATCTCATTGGACGAGGAATTTAAAGTCGGAGAGAGATGGTATAATTGTTCCTACCCTACGTGGGAAGACATTGAAAAGATGGAAGCTTTGTATAAGTTCCCTATCCCGTCAGCAGAGCTGATCACTGCATTATATGATATCTTTAAAATTCAAATTGGACTTGATAAACGTACATTCGAGAAAGAGATGAAAATTGAAGATAAAATAACTGGAAAAGCGGCATCCGTCAATACAGATATCTAAATAATCTAGGGGCGTACAAAAGTTTGTTGACGTACGCCCATATATTATTGAGAAAGGAAAGTAAGAAAAATGAAAATTGGTGTTATGAGTAATGTACCAAGAACAGGAAAGACAACTGTAATGATGTCGTTTGCTCATGTCTACTCGCGTTCACAAGGAAAAGTAGTCGCTATTTTTTCTACTGCAAGTCTATCCTCGGTGACGGACGCATTAAAGAAAATACACTCATACGATACCGCATCTACTCCCGGCGTTCTCAGAGCTTTTTTGGAGACAGGCAGTATTAGTGGTAAAGAGATACTGGATTACGCGGTTAAGAGCGGAAAAGATGAGGTGTATGTCTATGATACCATTGATACAAAAGACGAAGTCTCTTCTATCGATTTTTTAAAAAGAACAATCCGGACTGTGTCTACGGATTTGATTCTCGTGGAAATCAAAGGTGACCCTACGACTGACTCCGCAAAGAACATTATGAATGAGTGCGATGCAATACTAAACGTGTTCAATCTGGATAACCAATCTATTTCGGCAGTAAAAGAGTACGCAAAGAGTCTGGATGTAAAAATGGCTGCTAAGATGCGATACTTGGTTAATCACTACGATGACCGAATTATTACCGAAAAGAAGCTGTCAGGTCTTACCAAGATTGCGCCAAAGTTTATGTGCGTACACAGTTATAGCCCACTAACAGTCAAGCTATTTCTCGAAGGTGACTACGATATCTATGCTGATCGTGTTGTCTACGGGCACGAAGATTTCACTGATATAAGGACGCAGTGTCTAAAGGAGATACAGATGTTCTTTAATACAGAGAAAAGAAAACGAGTCCGTGAAGTTAGTGACTGGCCGAAAAGAGGTGTGAACTAATTGGCACAGCTCATTACAACGTTGATTATATTTGGGGTAGCTGGAGGTGCCGCGTTCCTGTTCTATCAGAAGCGTAAGAATACTATCAGCGAGGAAATCCATTATACAACGCTGACATTTGATTATCTATTGATGGTCGTAAAACGAAGAGTAGTTGAAATTACCAGATATGACGAGGTAATGAACGTATCTAGCTCCGAGTATCGCGCCAGGAGAGATAACAAACGTCGGCTCGAAGAGAATCTTATTAAGTGTATCGATGGTGTAAGGCAGGCAAGAACCATCGTCATTGCACTTATAAAAGATATTATTAAGGTTGAAGTAATAAGCGAAGAGGATTGCCTGAAGTTGATTGATTTCAGTAACCAGGACTTTCTTCTGTCACAGGAGAAATGGGAAATATTGGTTTATGTGCTGACTAAAAAGCACGGAAGCGATATGATGGACTATCTAAACTCTAAGTACTCTTTGACAGAAATAAGAAATATTGAAATGGACGGCGGCATAACCAGACCAAAGATCGAATTTAGTTCGCTATTATTGGATGAAATCTTTGAAGAGGAAGTAATTAACGCCAAAGTGGAATTTTCATACGATAGCATGATTGATATTATTGCTACTATCATCTATACACATTATAAAGGATTTGGGAACGTAGATAGTTTGAGATACTTACGGGTCGACGGATTTAACTTCGGGACTTCCGGCTCTATTCGCTATGAGATAGATGGCAAGTGGGATACGATGTACAAGTCTACAAATTCTATTTGGGTGCAGATTGATGGCAAGTGGATCCATTTCTCATTTCTGGACTTCGGTTCGGAAAGAGAGATGCGACGTGTAATGCGTCAATTATCGGCATATGGCAATCTATCGCCAATGACTGAGAAGAATCCTACAGCAGTCAGAGATTCACCGGATGGTTCGCGTATTACAGCGATTGGTAAACCGGTTGGTGAGACGTATGCATGTTTCGTCCGTAAGTTTAATATCTCTAATCCAACACTACAACAGCTATTAGATAAGCCCTATGCAAGTAACTGGGAGTTACCGGCGAAAATCTTATATTTCTTGTTGAAGTCAGAACGAAATGTTCCTTTTACTGGACAACAGAATACAGGAAAGACGACAATGATGAAGGCGTGTATAGAATTGTGTGATCTGCACAATATTCGTGTGCTTGAGACATCGTTCGAGTTAGCGTTGCGTGAAATCTATCCGTGGATGAACATTTTCACTGCGAAACCAACGCAATATACCAGTAACAGCGTCATTCAGGATACGTTCAAGAAAACTGATGCGGAGTTATCACTGGTTGGTGAGGTCGCAGAAGATATTGTCGTACCAATCATGATTCAGTTCGCTATCATCGCGTCAGCATTTACGTTGTTCTCTCATCACGCAAAAGATGATTATGCTTTAGTCAACGGTTTGGCAAACTCGTGGCTAAAGGTATTTCCTGGCGTTGATAAGAGTTCGGCTGTGTCCGATATTCTGGATGTAATAAAGTTTAACTGCCACTTGGATTTCGTTGACGGTAATCGTGTAATTCACTATATTTCCGAGATTATTAAAGAGAACGAACTTAAGTCCTACCCAGGATTGGATAAGTCTAATTCTATTGAGGAGGCTATTGACCAGTCAGTGGCTATAAACCGTGAGTACTATACACGACAGACCGATCGAATCAAGCACACCAGCCGTCGTATCGTTATTTATAATCCGACTACGAGAGCCTATGAAGCCAATGATTGGTTTACCGAAGAAACGGTCAGTAAGATGATAACGAAGCTTGATCACCAAGATAGAGTTGCGTTTCTCGAAATGGCAGAAACGGAATTTAAAGAAGTTAGAGCTAAACGTTACAACATGGACAAAGCAGCGAAACAGCAAGCCAAGTTTAAGAAGAACATAATGTCTTCTAAACAAGGAGGTGTACTCTAGCGTGAAAACTGAAATAGCTGCAAATGTAATTAAGATGCTGGCTGTAGTATGGGGATTTGCAATATTAGCTTTCGTTTACTTAGTAATAAAAGAAAACGCAAAGAGTAACCCTAAGGTAAATTTGGCGAAGCAGCAGAAGACGCATAATCGGTATATAAAGTATCGAAGTAATATCTTCATCAGAGGTAAGTTTAGACTTATTGAAAAACAGTTCGCTACATTTGCCTGCTACGATCACGACAAGATTGAACGAGAGACGGTTGAGGTATTCGAGACATCTGTCCGGAATTCATTGCTTATACCTGTCGCTACCGGTTTATTACTAAAAGACATATTGATGTTTGGCTTGGCTTGTATTATTGGATATATCTATTTTGATATCTCTGTAAATCGGACATACGATAAGGTTCTGCGTAAGATTCATGAGGAGCTATCAGTAGCATTGCAATCGATTCGTGACAATTACAAAGAGTCTGATAACATCACTAAGGCGATCAACAATTGTGATAAAGGCACGATGCTAGAGCAGCCTCTGGGCGAGATTCACGAAATGTTAACAAGCAGGGATGGTGAGGAGCGTTTGACACATTTCTGCTCTATTAATCCAGTGCGGTTAGTGAAGACACTGGCTACAACGTGCCATATTGTAAATGAAATGGGTGATGAGAAAACAGGTACCAGTGATTCGGCATTTGCTGACGATATGATTATTTTACGGAAAGAGGCAGACTCAGAGGTAAGACGGTTACGTGCAATCGAAACTGCTTTCAAGACCATGCCGATCATTTGTCTCATGGGTCTATTTATTCTACCCGTATCTGAAATGTATCTGCTAAACCAGATCCCTGGCACTTCTACATTGCTAAAGGGGACGTATGGTGTTGTAGTGAAATCGGCTATTATACTTATAACGGCAGTCGTTTACTACTGGATATCTGTAAGTATGAGACCCAGTGTTGTCAATCAGAGTGACCGAAGTCAGTTCTTCGACCACATGTTACTACATAGATGGTTCCAGAAGATAGTAATGGATGTGATACCGAAAGATTCTAAGACATTTGATAAGGTAACAAGACGAATTGAGGGAGCACTATCGCAGAAGGACATTCAGTATATCTACGCACAGAAAATATTTTATTCGTGCGTGTCATTCTGTGCCGGATTACTATTTGCCATTATCTTTATTATCACGGCAAGGTCATCGTTGTACAACAACTATAAATCCCTAAGCTTTATAGATACGGGTGCGATCAGAGAAGAAACATACAGGCATATCAAAGCAATGGATGCGGAATATTTGAAATTGGAAGAACCAGTAACAGATGACGAAGAATTGCTGAAATATGTCAAAGGTCGACTGCGTGGTCTTAATGAATTGGACTATATCAACCAGCGAGACCGGCTGGCAAAGAAGTATGAGCTCTACCATGCTTGTAAATGGAATTGGCCTTGGGCACTTGTTCCTATACTGGCCTCGCTGGCCTGCTGGTTTATTCCAGAGGGTACGCTCACCCTACGTAAAAAGATGGTGGATTATGAGGCTGCTGAAGACGTTATGCAGCTACAAACAATGATGATTGTTCTATCAGCTACGAATATGGACGCATTTAAAGCGTTGTATTGGCTGGAAAAACAAGCATCGGTTAATAAAGAGATCCTACGCTACTGTTTTCATGAATATACTTCTGACCCACTGACAGCGCTTGACAATTTGAACAGAAAAACAACTAATGTTGAATTCCATAAGATTGTCAATAAGCTGAAATTGTCCAGCACGTCATTATCACTGTACGATGCATTCGGAGATATGTTACTAGATAAAGATCAGTACATGTATTTAAGAGACCAAGCGCAGACAGTGGCATTGGAAAGCAGACGTTCAACAGGTAGATTACTTGCGTCTGTACCACCTATGTTGGCACTTATCGGATATTTTGTTGCACCGATACTTATTTTAGGTGTAACTCAACTTATGGGATCAATGGGAGGACTGATAGGATCGTAGAATCTAAAAATATTAAGATAAAGGAGGAACAAAGAATGAATAGGCATTTAGAAGATTTGAAGTATTTCTTGTCTAAAGACGCTCCGGCAAAGACAAGAAGTGGTTACAGGCTCATGGTTGCCAGTTGGATATTTACAATCTTGCTGACTACTGTCACTATTGTTATGGTGGTGACAAAAGCAGGTGGAGTACCTCTGTGCTATTTGCCGATAATCCCAGATGTGATATGCATAGTAATGAGTATCACCTTTCTCATTATGGCAATGAAAGACTGACACTCAAAGGAGGGAAATGAAAAGAGTATCAAAGATTGTTACAAAACAGGTAAAGAAAAATTGATAAGAGCATAGAACTAATAATGCGATTTGGGACTACGATGGTTCTGGCTGTTAGTATTGCACTGGCGTTGATTACAATCCAAGCGCCAGTGTATTTTATTGCTCTAATTCCTACCACAGTATTCTTGTCAATAAGTATTATTGCCTTTATTAAGGCAGCCCTTAAAAGAACACTGCAAGAAGTCCGGTGGTGTTGCAGAGGTAGAAGAGTAAGAAGGGAGTAATATATGGATTGGGTAACTATTGTTATTGTCATTGCCGCTGTGTTAGTAATCATGAAGATTGTTGGCTGCACAGTTAAAATGATTATCAAAGTAGGTATCGTACTGGTTGCTATTTGCTATGTATGTTCTCTACTTGGTATTAACATAAATGATTATTTACCTTTGTAAGTAGTCGAGATTATTATATCTCTATTTTTAATTGAAGTTCGAAAGACCTCCCCCGGGTAAAGAAAACTAACTTAAAGAGAGAGGTAAGAAAAATGAATGAAGATTTATCAGCAACAATCAGAATTGGCGTCACGGTGGTTTTAGTCGCCGCTTTAGTTTCCACAGTACTATCCTTGATGGTAGTAGCCCAAACAATGTTAACGAGCGGTCAGGGAACCCTGCAGTCAGGTGTTGACCGTGTGTCTCTTCAGCAGTTTGAAGTGTACAATGGTGGCTCACAGTCTGGTACTGATGTACGAGCAGCTATCTCGCTCTACTCCAGCCAAGATATTGCTATTCTAGTTAACACAAAAGCGATGACCAGTGATACTACGTACTACAATTTCAATTCGCTGTTAGCCGGAAGTTCAAAGAACTCAGAGACTGTAGCTGGTGTATCAGTTGATATTTATACTATCACTAAACCGGCAACTGTTACCGGACAACCTCATGTAGTTGGTACATTGGATACAGAAAACGGTATTGTCAAATTCAATGGCGATACAAAAGTTGTTACAGCAAAAGGCGCGAACGGTTATATTCTTGATTCGGCAAGATTCAACAGCCAGTTAATCAAAGACTCGAACGACCTGATTGTCGGTATTATGTTTACACAGCGTAAGTAAAGCAGTAGGGTGTCCTATTTAAGTAGGGCACCCTATAAATATAGGGAGGAAATCTCTATATTATATGGCATTAGCAAAAACACGCCCTACGAGTTGGGTAAGATGGTAGGAAATATGTGTAGCATAAATAATTCAAAACAGGCCCTGCCCGCTGTTGGGCATTCTGAATAGTGGGTAGTTGCTCATTATTATATAAGACGAGAATAGGAGTTGAGGAGAGTAAGTATGAATACGGATCAGAATAAAAAAGTTATTTTATTTATTGTAATTGTGACGCTGAGTATTGTGTCGAGTATAGCAGCTGGACATATAATTTTGTAGAGCATCCTTTAAATATAGAGAGAAATCGCTATATTATCTGGCATTGGCGAAAACCCATCACGACAGGGGTGCTTGGCGAGTAGGCATTTAAGTCCAGACTATAAATTCATTAGGAAAATACAGGGAGGGGAAATGAATTATTCACTGATACAAGTAGCAAAAGAAGCAAATGGCTTTGTTGAGGGTACATGGATACAGGATTGTACGGGAACCACTCTTGACATAGCGACAAAAATGGCAAAAGCTACGGAAAAGGCAAACAGTAATAGAATAACTGTAGCGGTAGTTGAACGCTTGGGCTATTCTATGCAAAACTATTGCTATAGAGCAGGTTTAAAAAGATTGGATTGTCGATAGGGGGAGAGTGTCTCGTGCGTGGAAATGTATATTATACTGATGCTAAGGAAGAACCAACAATAAACCGACAATTTGTCTTATGTCCCTAATGAGGACGATAAAAACTATGAAGGAGAGGAAATCTCGTAGGATGATTGCCATTATTGTTATGTATTTGGCGGTGAGTATTCCGGTGTGTGCACTTGCTCTTTCGCGAGGCATGCTAAAATCACCCGAAGAACAGAAAAGGGAAGATGAAGAACAAATAAAGTTTCTATTAAAACAGTAATACAAAATAAAAACCAGGAGGCTATGGAATGGAAGGAACTATTGCTGATTTATTTATACAGGCGGTAGATACTCTAATCACCGCATTAGTAATCTCATTTTTAGTAATATTGTTAGCACTAAGCTTTAGAATGATGACAATAGTGCAGGAAAATGAGAATAGTGCTAATTTGATGTCAGAGTATCGGGAGTATAACGCATATGACAACAAACACGTCTATGCATCAGATATCGTTAGTCTTATCATGAAATCAAAGGGCTATCCAGGCATCAGCGTTACCACAACCACTGGTACATATACATTTAATCTTAGTGGACAGTCATTAAAGTATAAAGCAGATATATTATCAGAGTATATTGACCCTAATTATATTTATGATGCTAACATCACATACACTGATCCTACCTATAGAATAGGAGTAGAAACAATTACATTCAGGCAATGTCCGTCAAGTGGCGCTTGTGGAAGGTAGGTGGTTATAGATGAATGAGGATTTATCAGCACAGGTACGAATGGGTGTAACATACGTATTACTGGCTTCGTCGGTTATATGGGTATTAGTTTCAGTAATTATAATGTCCCAGCAGTTCAGTAATTTCCAACAGAGAAGTTCATCTGCTGTAGGCTATATGCAACAAGGTACACTTCAACAGGCTAATGGAAAAATCATGTCTGCCCCGGCGGCATACCGAATTCTGGAAGAAGCAGAAGGTGCTACGCTATCACTGTCTATCACGATAGATGGACATGCTTACTATGATTACATGGTACTGATGGAGGAAAAAAACGCTGCAAGAGAGTTTTATTTCACAGGATTGCCAGACGCTTCTGGCTCATGGGATATTACTCTGGTAGAGAAATAGGAGGTACTAAATGCGAGGAGCCACAGCATGGCTGGAGATGATACCACTGATTGTAATGTTGATAATAGCGTCTACAACAACATCATTTCTAGTTGTACAAACAAGTAAACCTATTATCAGCTACACAAATGAAAAATCAGCAAATGATACGTTGGATGAGATACTGGAACCAGAAGGAGTCAGGTACGGGAAGGATTTGCTTTTATCTCTAATCAACACAGACGAACATGCTCCCTATCCAAATGCTATACGAATTGATAACAGTCCGGCGTTAAAGCTAGATAGTGTCTATCAAACAACGAAGTATGCAGATTTGGCGAGGGTCTACAACACATCAGGTGATTTTCAGTTGGGTGCTAAATTAGACCAGCCTATACTCGCGACTGTGTTTGAAGAATATACCGGGTTGGATGGTGTAACAATCGATGTTTTACATTATTACATAACAACAAACCCACCAACTTAAATAGTACTTAGAAGAGTTGCTAACTAATAAGAAGAGGAGATCCATAAATGTATCCATTATTTAAAGTTGTACATATAGCAACGGGAATCGTTCACGATGTCTACGCGATTTATAGCACACCTGGGAACTATTCACTGTTTCTTACATGGGATGGTAAATGTTGGTCGGATATAGAGCCTGACGGGTATGTCCCATATGACGGAAGATTACCTGCAGGTTCAACACATACATCGACTTCATCAACGACAGAGGAGGTCGCAGATCATATTTTAGGAGGGGGTATCATTGAATGAGGCAATCAATACCGGGTCTGGCACTAGGTATCATCCTATTTGGTTTTCAATTGATATTCATGTCATTCTACGTCGTTGGCACACATTCCCAGATAAAAGCATATCACGAAATGATGAACGATACTCGGGATTTTATCGATGGGGTCATTGACAGTGGGCAAATAACTGATCAAATGAAAGTGGATTATAATATGGCCTTGGCTTCACATCAGATTGTCTACGCTGCAAGAATATACCGGCAGGTGAAAGTTGTTAATCCAGACCCTATTAATAAAGGGCAGACAATTACCAATTGGGTAGTGGTTGATGATTCATCTATTTTTAATACTGGTGACCGAATTACGGTTGTATGTGAGCCGGTATCTGTTGGACCGTATCAGGCGATTGCGCAAATGATGTTGAGTTTACCGGCAGATTCTAACAAGATACAGCTTAGTGCTCGTGTGCGGTAGCATTCCTGTGCTATCCACATCAAGGACATAAATAATCTGTATAAGATAGGCGAGCGGGCCGCATAAAAAAATAACGTAAGTACGACATATATAAGCGAAACGAGAAGGAGGCTCGTTGACAAAATGGGCGCTTAGTCTATAAATATAGTATAGCATGAGTAAGCCCGGTCACTTTTGTATCACGGTACTACTCGTGATAACACCACGAAAGAAGGAGTTTATTTATGGAGTACAAGATGTTTTTGGACCAGATCCAATCCTCATTCCAACAATTACTGGGAGAGGATGCACTGTTGGCTATGTTTACAGTACCTAAGAACAACGGGCGTATGCTTGATGGTCTATGTGTGAGGTATCCTGATTCTCGACCAGCCCCAACTATTTATCTAAATGATTATTATGAACAGTTCGTAGCCGGTTTAACAATGGATGAAATTCTAAGTGATATAACCGCAGTTCTTCGTTACAGTCCTTCACTTGATTTGGGTGCGGAGCAGATTGAAGATTTTAGTTTTGCAAAAGAAAAAATAATGTTTAAGGTGATAAATGCTTCTTCAAACACTGCTTTATTGGAGGATGTTCCACACTGCCCAATTCTTGACCTGGCAATTGTTTTCTATTTGTGCCTTGGCCGAGATTCTAATGGGCAAGTGACGGCTCTGATTCATAAGGCTCACCGAGATCGGTGGGGTGTTGCAGACGAGGAGTTATTTGAATTGGCATTAGTGAATACACCTCAAGTATTCCCCTCAACGTTCAAAAGTATGGTGGATGTTTTTAAAGACATGGCGAAAGAGCAGATGGGAGAGTATTACAATGGAGAATTCATAGAGACAGTGATGCATGGAGAAGAGTCCGAAGTGCCGCTCTATGTGCTTTCAAACAGTACGGGATTGAATGGTGCTGGATGTATTCTATATCCCGGTTTGTTAGAAAAGATTTCCGATTCATTAAACAGTGATTTAATTATTTTACCTTCGAGTATTCACGAGACCTTATTGACAATAGCTGAATCGGATGTATCGTATGACGACTTTGCGGCAATGGTAACTTCTATTAATCAACACGAAGTTCCATTGGAAGATCGACTATCAAATCAAGTTTACCTCTATAGTCGAATTGATAAAAAACTTACGTTAGCGCCTCGCCCGGATAATTTACCAACTTCTCTGATGTTTGATGGGGAGATCTAAGAGAGCAGCAGACTCATATCAATTTTATGGAGGGTAAAAATTGAAGATAAGTGAATCGCCAAATGGGTTGGAGATGGTATCTACTAGGTTGATTAAAGAGGAATCGCTGTGGACTTTAGAAAGAATAGGATGTCCAGAAGATGCTGTTCGTATTATTGGACCAAGATTAAGTGAGTATGACCGAGAAGTATTTTGTGTAGTTAACCTAACTACAAGGCTGGCACCTATAAATGCTACGCTGATTAGTATCGGCTCGCTAAATTCGGTTACGGTAGCTCCCAGAGAAGTATTTAAGGCCAGTATTCTATCGAATGCGTCATCGGTTCTATTGATGCATAATCATCCGAGCAATGATTTAACTCCGTCGTCAATTGATATTCAGATAACAGACCTGATGATACAAGCCGGGGGATTATTAGGAATATCAGTTAGAGATCATATTATAGTTGGCACTGATGCTAAACGGTACTACAGTTTTTCCGAAAACAAAGAATTAAACTATACGCCCATAGAAACAAACTTGAGCATAGAAGCTCTTAAGTTTGCAAACTCTAAAGCAAACGAGTAAGCTTTACTAAAACTTTATCTTTGGAAACAACAGTATGTGGGAGAGTTGTGTAGGGATACAACCGCATAGCTCCCCCTATATGCGAATAATATAAATTTTCCGTTGAGGATATAAATATGATTACAAGATTACTCAGCGAGTACAACAAGCTGAGTAATTTCTACCCCTACAATGTTACCTATAATGGAATCACTTACAGATGTAGCGAGGCCGCTTTTCAAGCACAGAAGTGTGCAGATATCAAGAAGCGAGAGTTGTTTGCACATTGAAGATACTGTCGAATACGGACTAAGTCTTGACAATTGTTTCGCTATAGCTTATGGTGGCAATATCAAAATAATTCGAGGAGGACTACTATGCCTAGGTATAATGTGAAAAAACTGACCTATCAGGAGTTTATAAGCACAGTCGATCATATTTGGCTAAGAGGTAAAGATGAGTTTTGGCAGAACATGGCTGAGGAGTTCGAGGTATCAGAGATAACTGGAGAAAAGCTTGCATACCTGTGTGGGTTAGAGGACTATGTTAAAGCGGCATACGGCAGAGAATCCACGCTGGGACCTCACCCTACTGGTGTAATGGAAGAACCTACCTACACTGAGGGACTGGAGATACTTATCTCGGTATTAGGTGAAAGTAAGCGAGAAGATTTATTGTCAAGAGCAATCCCGGAATTCATGAAGTATGGTGTTGTCGTAACATCTGTGTTTAATGCAGCATAAGAAAAACAAAATAATGCAAAGAAGTAGGTCGGTGTTTACAGGAGTGTGAAGCACGGGCCTATTTTAGTGCAATAAAAGACCAGGAGATGTTACCAAAGGTATAACTTAGGTAGCTAGAACATTACAATGGGCGAGAATAAAATCGATAAAAGCGGAGTTGACTCTTATTTGAGTCAGCTCTTTTTGGAGTTAAAGGAACGAGATAAAAACTCTACCTTAAAAGTGGACATATTTGTTATGGGTGGTTCCGCGGTTATGATGAATAATAATTTCAGAGACTCCACATGTGATATAGATGCGTATGTAAGAACAACAATATCTCTAAAAGGATCTATTAGAGCCGTAGCAGAGAAGAATGGCTTGCCAAGGGATTGGTTAAATACCAACATTACAGTGACCCAATCATTCTCTAGGTCTCTACTGAAATACTGCACTTTGTACCGTAGCTATAACTCTGAGCTTAATGTATACATCATAAACAATCTGGCGCAGATATGCATGAAATTAGTATCATTCAGAGAAATGTCTACAGATTTGGGGGATATACGAGGGATTGTTAAAAAGGAAAAGGGTCTAACGTACGATGTGGTCATGGAAACAATTGAAGATATATACGGCGACGATTCTGTCATATCGGTAGATGCCCAGCTATTTATATATGAGCTATTAAACAAGAAAGCAGATGCTATAATGGGCATCGCAGATAAGCTATTAGAACGGCAGATGAACTAGCAGTATTTGTTCATCAGGCAACGTAAATATAGCAAGCAATAGGGGTTTATGAAAATATAGAGGGGGCGTAAGATGAACAGATTTAACTCCCTGCTCTCGGCATTTATAATTTTCAATATGTGTTTCACACTTGTTGTGTTCACTAATTATAAAACAGAGGGAGCGAGAGAATTTAAAGAGCATCACTTAGATGCAGCGGTTAACTATGCAGTAGATGCGGCAGTAGAAGAAATGCTCCTGGGTTCGTCAGATCTGTGGCTGGATTACGCAGATTTTGAATATGCGTCTATAAACCCAGAGATAGCATTGCAAACGTATTGTGAGGTGTTGCTTGACAATTTAGGATATGTTGTTACGAACGAAAATATCCAGATGATTAAGACATCAAAAACTCCATGTTTCATTGTGGCTTGTTATGACGGGTATTATGTGGGCGCTCCTATTACTATTAACTATGATGCAGGGACTCGGGATCTGATCTTTAGTGAGAAGAAGCCATACCTATATGAACTGGGTGGGACATATTACGCACTTAATCTTGGGCTAAATGACTGTAAGAAAGTGCAGAATGGTGTCGTTACTAAGGTTTCTGCGTCAGAAACAGGATTGACGGCTGCCGATCAACGAAGAATTATCAATCAGATGATAACCACAGATTTCATGAAGACTGTTCTAAGATACAACAACAGTTCTATTGATTTGAAGTCTGAAATCCTAATACCATCAAATACCTCATTAATTACTGGTGCAAATGATATCAAGTCGCCATCTGTCCTGGCTTATTGTAATAATATCTTTCTAGGACCAGGGAAGTACATTGAATCATTTGGTATTGGTGGTGCTAGACTTACTCATGCGGATTTCGTAGGCGTTTATATGCGAACAGATGAATCTGGGCAAACTCGGAAATATTATGTTCCTACAAGATTAAAGCCGGATGGTGTGATATTTACTCATATCTATGAGACGGCAGAAGAAGCAGCAAAGGATGGTTACTATCCGGACATAAGATATTTCAAATAAGCAGTGGGTATTGACAGTTAAACGCAAGTTTGGCAAAATAGAATCAGAATACAGGCCCCTAGGCAGGTCTGTCTTCTACAACATAGCGAATTAGTCAGAAGTAATTTTATCACAATTACGGTGTTTTATATGCGATTGATGGTTTATTCGGAAGTTGAGAGATGCTCCGTATAAAAAACAGCTATCTTCTCACCATATATAATTGAAAGAAGATAGTGAGATGAGAAAGAAATTTGTCTTACGTCACAAACTATTTTCTTCAAAGCCAATCCATGTATACATTCGTACCACTGTTTCAAAAGGAAAGACTAGTACAGTATCTAAGTAAGTGTACTAGCCTTTTTTGTTTTGCTTATTCTACTTCCAGCACGCGATTCCGCAGAATACGATGGCGGCAAAGAATAAGCCGATCCAAACATCCATTTTACGATCCTCCACTTTCTGCCATAAGGCTATTGAAGCGTTATTTGGTTACGCAACAATTCTGAAGAGGTTTTGGAGTAATATGGACATTCACAATGTAACACAGAAATGTGTTAGGTGTCAAGAAGTAGTACCACTAAATGTGGTCTACTTACCAAAGTAACAGTGTTCCTATATGTACTGCTATTTTGCTAAGTAGACCAACCGAATCGAATGCCAAATGGGCGATACCGGTTCATACTAATTTCATCGCGGACCGACCCCTCCGCAGATGAGTCAGTAAGTTGGCTTACTTAAGTTCAGCGCTAGAGGCAAAGTGCCACGGCTACCTTTAGCGACGCGTAAAGGCAAAGAAGAAAAGATTACGCAAGAGAAGACAAAAACAGCGGCGGCAGGGGTTTTACGCCGCTGTTATAATTTATTCGACGGCCGGCATAACGATTGTCGAAACAGACAAAGAATATTATAACGAGACCTAAACCTATGATTTCACTACTAGAGGTAAAGTGCCGTGGCTACCTCTGATAACTGCATTCGTGCAGTTATTGTTTCAAGTAACAAAAGGCGATGTTTGAAAACAGCAGTACTGATGTGTACAGTACTGCTGTCTAGTGGGAGCAATTTAATCCCTAAGCCTGCTTTCCTACGGCCGAGGCGGTAGGCAGTAGAGGTTAGGGGGAACTGCTAGACGATAGGCTTATTTATTTACCATTTCTCGACAGAGATGGCAAAATAGTTATGCTAAAGAATGTTTCCGGTTAACACAAAATTTGTGTTTAATATGTTTTGCTTCGTAGAGGAAGTAACCAAGTTACTATCTAGTAGCTAAGAAACAAACGATAATTATAGCAAGACCTAAGCCTATGATTTCACTCATCGCTTTTACCTCCTTCTTTTTTTTTGAGAGAGTACTGGATAATAATAAAACAAATAAGAGAGGAAGGAAGAATGCCCACACCACAGTTTAACATGGTGGTAGCAAGCCGTCAATTAAAATTGATAGCTTGCTGTGCTTGGGTGCTTGTTGAACTCAAATCAATTATTTCTAGAATGAGTCTAAATCTGTTCTATTCAGAGGTTACTATTTCGGTAGCCTATTTTTTGTAGTATGAGCGTAATAAACCCCTAAACAATGGTTATGTTCGCACTATACCCTCTTTCCTTTAGTTTTTCAAATACAAAATGGCATCTGCGTTACAGCAGAGTGGTTAGCCACAAGTTGGCGGGGTTCTAACTTGTGGTTTTCTAACAGAGACATTTAAATTGAGATAAGTTTCGAGTACGAGACTTATAGTAATGAAACTCAATAAAAATACTTTTATCATTTACTTTTAAAACGTGGTCAGAAGGTTATAGAAAATTACCATGCTGATCTAAACTTAATAGTTGAAGGTTTGAAGATACTAAGACGAAGTGGTGTGGTTAGTAAAGTTACACATGATTTACATTGACAATAGCGTATGTCTTAAAGATAAGACATGAAAACGAAGTTTCGAGGAGATGGTATGAAGATGCAATATGGTGGCGTTATATCTAATAGTTACTTCCCTATTGGCATGAAAACGCCTTTCATGGATATCAAAGGAATTCCATTGTCCGTTGGGGTGGTGATGATGACTGGCAGTAAAGAGAGTTATGGCAATATAGGTACTTCTTGTGACAAAACAAATTCGGTACAGTTTGGTATCTATTTTGAAGTTGAAAGAACATATCGTCCTGGAAAATACACTACGGTTATGTGGCAGTTAACACAAGAGGTGGTAGAGAAATATCGTATCACGAGAATAATCGGAGGTTAATAAAAATCAATACAAGGAGATTTGCTAAATGAAAAATCGTAATACTTCTACACCAGCCAAGCAGCAACCAAAGTGTTCGGACCAAGAGTGGTTCCAGCATATTGAGAATTGTCAGCAGAGCGGCCTGGGTGTCAGCGCTTGGTGCAAGCAGCTTAATATTAAACCAAAAGATTATTATGACGCTACATGCAGACTTCGCCGAGAAGGATATAATGTACCTGAAACTGCTAATTTAGATGCCGAGCGTTCTGATGTGGAATGGAATCGGCTTATTAGCGAATGCATACAAAGTGACATGACTACTAAAGCATGGTGCAAAAAGCAAGGTATCGACCCCAAATCCTACGATGCTGCTGTGAAGCGGCACCGAGAAAAGAAGAATAAGACTTCTACAACAACGAGTCAGCGCGAAAAACCAGACCGTAAAGCAAAGTATCCTACTGCACCTCCTGATACAGGTCTAAGCCGTTCTGACGAAGAGTGGCTACAGATTTTCAAGGAATGCCGAGAAAGTGGTTTGATTGCCAGAGCGTGGTGTAAGAGACGGGGCATTGACTACGATGTCTACAAAAGAGCTATGATTAGACTACAGGAAGCAGGACACAGTATTGCTGGAATATGTAACTCTAGTCCGGATGAAGAGAAACCTGTAAAAGCAGAGAACCCTATGCCGATTAAGCGTACCCCTAAACGTTCCGATCAAGATTGGATTAAAATTATCAGTGAGTGCAGAGAAAGTGACCTGATTGCTAGAGCTTGGTGTGAGAAACACAACATTAGCTACCCTACATTACGGACCGTCGTGACCAGACTTCGGGAGAAGGGCTATAATGTCTCTACAGCAAAAAACTCTACAAATTCAGAAGTTATTCAAGGTGAGGTACGCCCGGTGGTGGGTGAACTCCTAACGTCTGGTATCTCTACTGTAAAAATGAAAGGTTCTACCACAGTTGAGCAGACTTTATGTCGTTCTGACCAAGAGTGGCTTCAAGTCATTAAGCAGTGCCGTGGAAGCGGTATACCGGCAAGAAGGTGGTGTGGACAAAATGATGTAGGGTACTCATCATTTACAGCTGCTATAACGAGGTTGCGCAGG